>Ga0079224_100008238_pt1 | contig 14100 bp, 14 predicted proteins | sample Stecom2015_FD_80414 | JGI IMG/M metagenome (GOLD analysis project Ga0079224, IMG submission 80414) | Agricultural soil microbial communities from Utah to study Nitrogen management - Steer compost 2015 | ecosystem: Environmental > Terrestrial > Soil > Agricultural land | place: USA: Utah...
CATACTTACAAATAATAAAAATACGTCATATAAACTTACTTGTTGGCATGACGTCGATAATGACGTATAATAATATTGATAAGTCAAAGTTAGTCAAAATCAACACCAACTAGTATATCAACTCCTGCAAATGGCAAATATTTAAGGAGGATTCGGGCATCATGAGTATTTCAGATATCATTGAGCAATATTTAAAGAAAATTATTCATGATAACGAACATAAATCGATTGAAATAAGGCGCAGTGAGTTGGCTGATTTGTTTCAATGCGTTCCATCGCAAATCAATTATGTCATCAATACGCGTTTTACGATAGAAAGAGGGTATTTAATCGAAAGCAAGCGGGGCGGTGGAGGATACATCCGCATTTCACGCATAGAACATGAAGACGACTATGAATTGATCGAACATTTGATTGAACTTGTGAAACCTGAAATTTCTCAACAACAAGCCGAAGATATTATCGAGCGTTTATACGAAAATGAGATCATTTCGAAGCGTGAAAAGAGGTTAATGCAGGCGGCGATAGACCGTGAAGTGTTAGCGGTTGAGTTACCTATTCGCGACAAGATTCGTTCGCGTGTATTAAGAAAAATGTTAAATACGTTAAAAATCGCTGAAGAGTGACATACAAACATTTGTCATGAAAAATTTACAATAAACAAATCACAAAATGCCAAATGTCATCTAAAATAATTAGCGGGAAGATGGTTTGAATGTATAATAAAGCAAAAAACGATATAAATTGGAAAACGCAAGTCGGCGTGTAATTTCGTTAAGGAGGGCAATAAAATGCTATGCACCGAATGTCAAAAACGTACCGCTACATTGCACTATACGCAAATAATTAACGGAGAAAAAACCGAAGTTCACGTATGCGAAGTTTGTGCACAAAAGAAAGGTTATTCATTTCCGGGCGACGAACCTTACACGTTGCATGATTTGTTGACGGGTCTGTTCAATGTTACATCCCCAGGCCTTGATGTGAAAGAAGATAATTTCTTTAATCAATTTAACGAACTTACCTGCGATCATTGCCAACTTTCGTTTTCAGAATTTCAACGAAACGGAAAATTTGGCTGTGCCAATTGCTATGACACGTTCAAAGCAAAATTGCCAGCGATTTTCCGGAAAGTTCATAGCGGCAACACGAAACACGATGGGAAAATTCCGAAACGAAAAGGCGGTAACTTGCATATTAAAAAAGAAATCGAGCGGTACAGGGAGTATTTGCAGCAACTAATCAAGGAAGAAAATTTTGAAGAAGCGGCTGTCATTAGAGACCGGATAAAAGATTTGGAAAAGCTTCAAGGAGGAAATGAATCATGAGTCTGGAACAATTTATGAATGAAGCGATCAGTCCGTGGATGCGAGTGGAAGGGCCGGAAAATGACATCGTATTGAGCACGAGAATCCGCCTTGCCCGCAACTTTGAAAAAGTGACATTTCCCATTATTGCGAATGAAGATGAATTGCGAAGCGTGATAGAGTTCATGAAAGAAAACTACGAAGGAAAGTCTTATGCCAATTATCAAAATTTGGCGTTCATCGAGATGGAAGACTTGTCCCATATCGAAAAGCGGGTGCTCGTCGAAAAGCATTTGATCAGCCCTTTCTTAACGAAAGCTCGCGCTTCAGGTGTGCTCGTTTCGGAAAATGAACAATTGTCAATCATGGTGAATGAAGAGGATCATATTCGGATACAACTATATTTTCCTGGCTTCCAAATGAAGCAAGCTCTCGATCATGCTTTTGAATTGGACGATTGGTTGGAGGAAAAAATCGATTTCGCTTTTGATGAGAGATGGGGATATTTGACAAGTTGTCCGACAAACGTCGGTACAGGTATGCGTGCGTCCGTCATGATTCATTTACCTGCCTTGGTTTTGACGAAACGGATCAATCAAATGATTCCGGCCATCAATCAGTTCGGTTTCGTCGTCCGTGGCATATATGGCGAAGGAACGGAAGCGCTTGGGAATTTATTCCAAGTTTCAAACCAAATAACTTTAGGCAAATCAGAAGAAGATATTGTTGAAGACCTCGAAAGTGTGATCATCAATTTGGTCGAGCAGGAGCGGGAAGCGAGACATTATTTGCTCCATACATCGGGCAAAAAATTGGAGGATCAAATTTTCCGTTCGTATGGAATTCTAAAATATGGCAGAATTATTGAATCGCAAGAAGCTTCGGCAAGGATTTCAGACGTCCGTTTAGGTGTTGATTTGGGTATGATCAAAGATGTTTCGCACAATGTGTTGAACGAACTGATGGTGCTCACACAGCCTGGCTTTTTACAACATTATGCCAAAAAAGTGTTGACGACAAGCGAACGGGACGTATTGCGAGCGACGTTGATTCGCGAACGTTTGAATATATAAATAAGGAGGCAAAACATATGATGTTTGGAAGATTTACTGAAAGAGCGCAAAAAGTGTTGGCATTGGCGCAACAAGAAGCGATTCGTCTAGGACATAGCAATATCGGCACTGAACATATTCTGCTCGGATTGGTCCGTGAAGGCGAAGGCATCGCTGCCAAAGCGTTGAAAGCATTGGGCGTCGATGGGAAACAAATTCAAGAAGAAATTGAAAAAATGGTCGGACGTGGCCAGCAGCCGATGAAGGCGATCCATTACACTCCGAGGGCGAAAAAAGTTGTCGAGCTTTCACAAGATGAAGCGCGCAAACTTAGCCACCCATATGTAGGGACGGAACATCTTCTGCTCGGGTTGATTCGCGAAGGAGAAGGAGTCGCAGCAAGGGTTTTACATAACTTGAACATCAGTTTAAATAAGGCAAGACAACAAGTGCTTCAATTGTTGGGAACAAATGATGCGCAATCGTCTCACGCGGGAAGAGGGCAAAGTTCGACTGTAAATACGCCGACGCTTGATTCATTAGCCCGTGACTTGACAGAAAGCGCCCGTGAAGGAAAAATCGATCCAGTTATCGGACGCGATAAAGAAATTGAACGAATCATTCAAATTTTAAGCCGGCGCACAAAAAACAACCCGGTGTTGATTGGTGAGCCTGGTGTCGGTAAAACGGCTGTCGTTGAAGGCTTGGCACATAAAATCATCAACAACGAAGTGCCTGAGACGCTTAGAAATAAACGGGTCATGACGTTGGATATGGGCACGGTCGTTGCGGGTACGAAGTATCGCGGCGAATTCGAAGATCGTTTGAAAAAAGTGATGGACGAAATTCGCAACGCTGGAAACGTCATTTTATTTATCGACGAATTGCATACGCTCATTGGAGCAGGCGGAGCAGAAGGAGCCATCGATGCTTCAAACATCTTGAAGCCTGCGCTTGCCCGCGGTGAATTGCAATGCATCGGCGCCACGACGTTGGATGAATATCGCAAATATATCGAAAAAGATGCCGCGCTTGAAAGACGTTTCCAACCGATCCAAGTCGATGAACCGACGATTGAAGAAACGATTCAAATTTTGAAAGGTTTGCGAGACAGATACGAAGCGCACCATCGCGTCACGATCACCGATGAAGCGATCCGTGCGGCAGCGGAATTGTCGCATCGATACATTACCGATCGCTTCTTGCCGGATAAAGCAATCGATTTGATTGACGAGGCGGGTTCGCGCGTCCGTTTGCAATCATATACGATGCCGCCAAACTTGAAAGAATTGGAAGCGGAACTTGAAGAAGTGAAAAAAGAAAAAGATTCCGCCGTCTTAAGCCAAGAATTTGAAAAAGCGGCCGCATTACGGGATAAAGAACAGAAATTGCGCGAACAAGTCGAACAGAGGAAAAATGAATGGAAAGCAAAACAAGGCAAGGAAAATTTGGCGGTCACAGCGGCTGACATTGAAAAAGTCGTTTCTGCTTGGACGGGAATCCCGGTTGTCAGCTTGTCGAGAGATGAAAGTGAACGTCTCTTGAATTTAGAGAAAATTTTACACGAACGTGTCATCGGCCAGGAAGAAGCGGTCAATGCCGTTGCAAAAGCGATTCGTCGTGCCCGTGCAGGGTTGAAAGATCCGAAAAGACCGATCGGTTCGTTCATTTTCTTAGGTCCGACTGGTGTCGGGAAAACGGAATTGGCCCGTGCGTTAGCAGAAGCGATGTTTGCTGATGAAGATGCGATGATCCGCATCGATATGTCCGAATATATGGAGAAACATACGACTTCACGTTTAGTCGGTTCCCCTCCAGGTTATGTCGGACATGAAGAAGGCGGTCAATTGACAGAAAAAGTTCGCCGTAAACCTTATTCGGTCGTTTTGTTTGATGAAATCGAAAAAGCCCATCCGGAAGTGTTCAACATCTTGCTTCAAGTGCTCGAGGATGGCCGCCTCACAGATTCAAAAGGGCGAACGGTCGATTTCCGCAACACCGTTCTCATCATGACATCGAATGTCGGTGCAAGCGAGTTGCAGCGGAACCGTTATGTTGGATTTAATTTGGGCGACAAGGAGCAAGAGCACAATCAAATGAAATCGAAAGTGATGGACGAACTGAAACGAACGTTCCGTCCGGAATTTTTAAACCGCATCGATGAAATTATTGTATTCCATTCATTAGAGAAGGAACATATACAAGACATTGTCAAACTCATGGTGAAACAAGTGCAAGAGCGTCTAAAAGAAATGGACATCGAATTTACTATGACGCCAAGAGCGATCGAAAAATTGGCGGAACAAGGCTTCGACCCTGAATACGGGGCTCGTCCGTTGCGCCGGGCCATCCAAAAAAATATTGAAGACTTAATTTCTGAAGAGCTGATCAAAGGAACGATTAAAAAGGGCGACGAAGTGAAAATCGGCTTGAACAACAAAGGGGAATTCATCATTTTGGATAAACTGTCGAAAACAAGCTAGCGTTTTTAACGCTAGCTTCGTTTCATCATGCAAACTTCATTTTGAAAGGAATGACAGATTTGGCGAAACAAAAAACGATTTATGTCTGTCAAGAATGCGGTTACGAATCGTTGAAATGGATGGGGAAATGCACGAATTGCAACAGCTGGAACTCGTTCGTCGAGGAAGTGAAAACGCAAGGAAAAGACAGAAGCATGTCCATGGTGCCATCGACGAAACCGATGAAAATAAGTGAAGTAAAAAGAGAAAAAGAAATTCGGCTGAAGACTGCAATCGGGGAATTTGACCGCGTGTTGGGCGGCGGGATCGTACCCGGTTCGCTCGTTTTAATCGGCGGCGATCCGGGCATAGGAAAATCGACGTTGCTTTTGCAAGTCTCCGAAAAAATCGCCAAGCAACATTTGCCGGTGTTATACGTCTCCGGAGAAGAATCGCCGCAACAGACGAAACTGCGCGCCGACCGCCTCGAAATCGATGAAGACAATTTATACATTTTGGCGGAGACGAATTTAGGTGTCATTAGTCATTACATCGGCGAAATTAAACCGGCTTTTGTCGTCATCGATTCCATTCAAACGATGTACAAAGAAGAAATCACGAGCGCGCCAGGAAGCGTCTCGCAAGTGCGTGAATGTACGATGGATTTGATGCGCATCGCCAAAACGAATCATATCCCGATCTTTATCGTTGGACATGTCACGAAAGAAGGGGCCATTGCCGGACCGCGCATGCTCGAGCATATGGTCGATGTCGTTTTATATTTCGAAGGTGAAAGGCATCATACATACCGCATCATACGCAGTGTGAAAAACCGTTTCGGCAGCACGAATGAAATGGGCATTTTTGAGATGAAAGAAAAAGGTTTGGAAGAGGTGCTCAACCCTTCCGAAATTTTCTTGGAAGAACGGTCACGCGGTGCATCCGGTTCGACGGTTGTCGCTTCGATGGAAGGCACGCGCCCGGTGTTGGTTGAAATTCAAGCGTTGATTGCACCTTCAAGCTTCGGCAATCCGCGACGTATGGCAACGGGAATCGATTCGAATCGCGTTCCGCTAATCATGGCCGTATTGGAAAAGCGCGTCGGTTTGATGCTGCAAAACCAAGATGCGTACATCAAAGTTGCCGGCGGGGTCAAATTGGACGAGCCTGCCATCGATTTGGCGATTGCCGTAAGCATCGCTTCGAGCTTTCGCGATCAACCGACAAATCCCGAAGACATCTTTATCGGTGAAGTTGGTTTGACCGGGGAAATCAGACGAGTATCGAGGATCGAACAACGTGTCCAGGAAGCGGCGAAATTAGGATTCAAACGCGTCATTTGTTCGAAAAACAACATCGATGGTTGGAATCCGCCGAAAAATATTGAAGTCATCGGCGTGAAAACGGTGCAAGAAGCTTTGAACATCGGGCTTCGACCGCAATAAAATACTTTAATCAGCCCTTTACGCCGGCGTCGTTTTGCAACGTGCACGATAAACCAAAATTCGATGATTATTGACAAACAAATTTTCATATGGTAGAATCTTTTGTTTACTTAATTGACGCGTGTTTTTGCCTATGATATGATTTTGTTATAGAGGTGTATTCTTTTTCCAAATTTGTGATTATATTAACACGAACAAGTCAATAATACGGGATAGGAGGTGTAATAATCGATGTTAAAACGAGTCATCCATTTATTTTTCATCATCAGCGGCGGAACGTTGGGATTCCTTTATTTCCCAAACATCATTAGGTTAATTGGCATCACGGACAACGTATGGTATACGACGCCGTATTTTGGCACGATTGTCGGGGCTATCATATTTATTTTTATTTCATTTTTATTGGCGGATTATATTTTGGATTTCCTGAAGTGGATCGAAGAAAGTTTGGTGAAAATCCCGCTTATCGATTTGTTGTTTGGAACGTTGGGGCTTATTTTGGGTTTATTGGTTGCCTATCTCATTAACATAACCCTTCAAGATATAAGCTTAAAAATCATTTCCGAAATCGTACCGCTATTTTTAACGATCGTATTTGGATATTTAGGGTTCCAAGTCGGTTTTAGAAGAAGAGAAGAATTTATGAATTTGTTTTCCAAAGCGCGCAAAGAAAAAGGTAAAAAGCAAGATGACGACGAGGAAAAAGTTTTGCGCACAAAACCGAAAATTTTGGATACGAGCGTTATCATCGACGGGCGCATCGCCGATATTTGCCAGACGAAATTTTTGGAAGGAACGATCGTCATCCCGCGCTTCGTATTGGAAGAACTGCAGCACATCGCCGACTCGTCCGACGTGCTGAAGCGAAACCGGGGGCGACGCGGACTTGACATTTTGAATCGGATCCAAAAAGAAATGGATGCACACGTCGAAATTTACGAGGGCGATTTTGACGATATTCAAGAAGTCGACAGCAAGCTCGTGCAACTTGCGAAAAAAATTGATGGGGTCGTCGTGACGAACGATTTCAATTTGAACAAAGTTTGTGAGCTGCAAAAGGTTGAAGTGTTGAACATAAACGATTTGGCCAACGCGGTGAAACCGGTCGTCTTGCCTGGCGAGGAATTGGTTGTCCAGGTCATCAAAGACGGGAAAGAACAACGCCAGGGCATCGCATATTTGGACGACGGCACGATGATTGTCGTTGAAGAAGGCCGCGATTACATCGGCAAAACGATTGAAGTCCTCATTACGAGCGTGTTGCAGACTTCAGCTGGGCGGATGATTTTTGCAAAACCGAAATTACTTGAAAAGGCGCTGTAAAAAAGGTATAAATATATAAGTGTACAAAGAACGAATCGGAACGAATAAGAAATCATTCTATATATCGCATTGCGTCATTCCCGCCGCTTTTGCGCGGGGTTCATATTGGCTGAGTTGCTCATCATTGAGCAATGACATTATCGATTTTTTCGGAGAAAGAGGGAAAAAGATGGCAAAAGAAGTCCGCGTAAGATACGCACCTAGCCCGACGGGACACTTGCATATCGGGAACGCTCGTACAGCGCTTTTCAACTATTTGTTTGCACGGCATCATGGTGGTAAGTTCATCATTCGCACGGAAGATACGGATACAAAACGGAACATCGAAGGTGGCGAAGAGAGCCAGTTTCGTTTTTTAAAATGGTTGGGGATCGAATGGGATGAAGGAGCCGATATCGGCGGACCATACGGACCATATCGCCAAACGGAACGACTCGACATTTATAAGAAATATGTCGATGAACTGTTGGCGCGCGGCCTTGCTTATGAATGTTTCATGACCGAAGAAGAGTTGGAAAAAGAACGCGAAGAACAGCTCAAACGTGGTGAAGTGCCAAAATATTCCGGTGCGCACCGCAATTTGTCGGAAGAGGAAAAAGCGAAATTCCGCGCGGAAGGTCGGAAACCGGCCATCCGTTTCAAAGTGCCGGAAAACAAAACGTATACGTTCAACGACATGATCCGCGGGAACATTTCCATCGAGTCGAGCGACTATGGCGATTGGGTCATCATGAAAAAAGACGGCATTCCTACGTACAATTTCGCAGTTGTCATCGACGATCATTTAATGAACATCACGCACGTCTTGCGTGGTGAAGAACATATTTCCAATACACCGCGGCAGTTGATGATTTACGAGGCATTCGGCTGGGAACCACCCCAATTCGGCCATATGGCGCTCATTTTGAATGAAGAACGGAAAAAACTGAGCAAACGCGATGAACATATCATGCAATTTATCGAACAATACAAAGAATTGGGCTACTTGCCGGAAGCCATGTTCAACTTCATCACGCTGTTAGGCTGGTCGCCGGAAGGGGAAGAAGAAATCTTCGATAAAGAAACGTTGATCGACATTTTTGATGAAACGCGCCTTTCTGCGTCGCCTGCAGTTTTCGATGTGAAAAAATTGCAGTGGATGAATGGCGAATATATCAAAAAAGCAGATGCAGAAACGGTAATTGAACTTGCGTTGCCGCATTTGATCAAAGCGGGAAAAGTCGATGAAAATGATGAAGCGCAAGTGGAACGCGCAAAAAAGATCATCTTGCTCTATCAAGAACAGCTGCATTTCGGCGCACAGATTGTCGAATTGACGGAACTGTTCTTCAAAGATGAAGTCGAATATGATGAAGAAGCGTGGGAAGTATTGCGTGGCGACCAAGTAGTCGAAGTGTTGCAAGTTTTCGCCGATCAATTGATTCATTTGGATGAATTTACCGTGGACAACATTAAACAAGCGATGAAAGCTACGCAAAAAGAAACGAAGCAGCGCGGTCGGAATTTGTTCATGCCGATTCGTGTGGCGACCACCGGCCAAACGCACGGACCGGAACTTCCGAAAGCCCTCGAATTGTTAGGAAAAAAGGTCGTCGTCCGCCGTTTGGACGATGTGTTAAAAAAATTAGAAAATTAATCGATTCACATTTTCAGCAAAATATAATATAGTAAAATTACAATCATATCGAAAAGCAATGATGGGAAGAAGTAGATAGCTGAAATTAATGACAGAGAAAATCACCTTTGGCTGAGAGTGATTATTAATTTTGGCTATTGAAATGCGTCCCGGAGCTCCATGGCTGAAATGGGAGTAAGCTATGGCGGCAACCGTCCGTTATCATGGCAAGAGTTGGGGGCAGTGTGCATTTTTTTGGAAAGAACTTGCTCCAAACAGAGTGGAACCGCGTGTAACAACGTCTCTGTGTAATGATACATGGAGGCGTTTTTTTAACGTTGAAAATAATATATGACACGTCATATTCACAAATTTGAGAAAGGAGGGGCTCAAACGTGTTTAAACGGATTCGCGAAGACATCGAAGTGATTTTCGAAAATGATCCAGCTGCAAGAACGTATCTTGAGGTCATTTTGACGTATTCCGGGTTACATGCGATTTGGGCTCATCGCATCGCACATTTCTTCTATAAGAGAAAACTTTATTTCATCGCTCGGCTCATCTCACAAATCAGCCGGTTTTTCACCGGCATCGAAATCCATCCGGGTGCAAAAATTGGCAGACGCTTTTTCATTGACCACGGCATGGGGGTCGTCATCGGCGAAACGTGTGAAATCGGCGATAACGTAACGATTTATCAAGGTGTCACGCTAGGCGGAACAGGACATGAAAAAGGGAAACGCCATCCGACGATCGAAGACAACGTCTTGATTGCCACCGGCGCAAAAGTGTTGGGGGCGATTACGATCGGCGAAAACTCAAAAGTCGGCGCCGGTTCTGTCGTATTGAAGGATGTCCCTCCGAATTGTACAGTTGTCGGCATACCAGGTAGAATTGTGAAGCAAGATGGCAAACGGGTCGCGCAAAAACTCGACCATAACATCTTGCCTGACCCGGTTTTCGAACGGTTGACGGATTTGGAAAAACAAATCGAAGAACTTAAGAAAGAAGTTCAGTCGTTAAAGGAAGGTAGAGAAGAACATGTCAATCACCATCTATAATTCATTGACGCGGAAAAAAGAAAAGTTTGTTCCGATTGAACCGAACAAGGTGAAAATGTACGTTTGCGGACCGACGGTTTACAACTACATTCATATCGGAAATGCACGCCCAGCGATCGTTTTTGACACGGTAAGACGTTATTTTGAATACAAAGGATACGAAGTGACATACGTCTTAAACTTCACCGACGTGGACGACAAAATCATCAACGCTTCAAAAGAAACCGGCGAAAGTGTCGAGTCGCTGACAAACCGGTTCATTAACGCATATTTAAAAGACGTCGGCGCCCTTGGCGTCAAAAAGGCGACGCACCATCCGCGCGTGACGGAAACGATCGACGAAATCATCAAGTTCATCGAAGCGTTGATCGAAAAAGGCTATGCGTATGAAGTGGACGGTGACGTCTATTTTCAACCTCGCAAATTCAAAGATTACGGGAAATTATCGGATCAATCGATTGATGAACTGAGAGCAGGCGCCCGGATCAAAGTCGGCGAAAAGAAAAAAGACCCGCTCGATTTTGCGCTTTGGAAAAAAGCGAAAGAAGGCGAAATTTCTTGGGATTCGCCATGGGGCAAAGGCCGCCCAGGTTGGCATATCGAGTGCTCGGCGATGGTGAGAAAATACCTGGGCGAAACGATTGATATCCACGCTGGCGGGCAGGATTTGACGTTCCCGCATCATGAAAACGAAATCGCTCAATCGGAAGCCTTGACCGGCAAACCTTTCGCCAACTATTGGATGCATAACGGTTACATCAACATTGACAATGAAAAAATGTCGAAATCGCTCGGAAACTTCATTTTGACGAAGGACATCATTGCAAAATACGATCCGATGGTTGTCCGCTTCTTCATGTTGAGCGTCCATTACCGCAATCCGATCAATTTCACAGATGAATTGTTGGAAAGTGCGAAAAACAGCCTCGAACGCATCCGGATTTCATATCAAAACTTGGAGCACCGTAAAAAAGCAAGCACGAACTTGGCGCTCGATTCCGAACAATGGCTGGAAAAAATCGCAGAAAAGATCGATGCGTTCGAAGCGGCGATGGACGATGATTTTAATACGGCAAACGCCATCACCGTACTGTTTGAATTGTCCCGAGAAGCGAACCTCTATTTGGAGAAAAACCAGACGGACGTTAAAGTGATCGAAGCGTTCCAAAACGCGATGAAAACAATCCTTGACGTGTTGGGCATCGAGATGGAAGAGGAAGATTTGCTCGATGATGAAATCGAGCGTTTGATCGAAGAACGCAATGAAGCGAGAAAGGCGCGGGATTTTGAGCGGGCTGACAAAATAAGAGACATGTTGCTTGAGAAAAATATCATCCTAGAAGATACGCCTCAAGGTGTGCGTTGGCGCAGGAAATAACATGGTGAAAGCGAACGAATTGAACAGCGTTGCCTTGGCATACATCGGCGATGCCGTTTACGAGCTTCATGTCCGCCGCTTTTTGATTGAAGCAGGCAACGTGAAACCGAACGAATTGCATCAATTAGCCGTTCAGTACGTATCCGCACCCGCTCAAGCAAACGTGATCAAACATTGGCTCGAAGAAAAAATGCTCACACGTGAAGAAGAAGCGGTTTTCCGCCGGGGACGGAATGCCAAAACCCATTCCTCCCCGAAAAACATTTCCGTGGAAGATTACAAATATTCGACAGGATTTGAAGCGTTAATCGGGTACCTTTATTTAAAGAATGATGAAAAACGGTTGAACGAATTAATCGAAATGGCGCTAAAAAAGCCGTTTCATAAGGATGATTGACAGATGCCGGAAGAAATGATCATTGGAAAAAATGCACTTTTTCATGCAATCAAATCAGGTAGGACCATTCATAAAGTCTACCTGTCCCACCAACTGAACCAAAAAACGGAAAATGAAATCCGCCGCGCTTTGGGCAAGCAAAAAGTACCAATCCAAAAAGTGCCGCGCAAAAAACTTGACGAACTGACGAAAGGAAAACATCAAGGGATCGTCGCTGTCGTCGCGGAATATACGTATCACACTTTGGAAGCAGTGCTGGAAAAAGCCCGCAAAAAGGACGAGCTCCCTTTTCTCGTCATTTTGGATCAATTGGAAGATCCGCATAATTTAGGTGCTATATTGCGGACGGCCGATGCAACCGGTGTGCACGGCGTAATCATTCCGAAACACCGTGCAGTCGGCCTCACCGAAACGGTGGCCAAAGCATCCGCCGGCGCCATCGAACATGTTCCTGTCGTCCGCGTGACGAATATTGCGCAAACGATCGATCGGTTAAAAAAAGAAGAAAACATTTGGGTCGTCGGTGCGGATGAACGGCAGTCGGAAGATTATCGCACGCTCGATGGCAGAAGCGCGCTCGCCATTGTCATCGGCAATGAAGGCAAAGGTATTTCGCGGATCGTCAAAGAAAAATGCGACTGGTTCGTCCACATCCCGATGCAAGGGGAAGTGCCTTCATTGAATGCTTCGGTCGCAGCAAGCATTCTCATGTATGAAATATATCGAAAACGAAATCCGTTGGGTGAATGAAATGGATGTATTAGTCATTGATGGATACAACGTGATCAACGCATCAGAAGAATTGACGAAGCTGCAGCGAAAAGATATCGAACTTGCAAGGAATCGCCTGATCGAACATATGCAAGAATATCATGCTTACACGAAAATCCGGGTAATCATCGTATTTGATGCGTTATATGTAAAAGGAATCGAACAACGGGAACAGGCAAATGGCGTTGAAGTCATCTACACCCGTGAAGATGAAACCGCCGATGAATGCATCGAACGACTTGTCAAACAATTGAAAACCATCGACAACGAAGTGTATGTCGCCACGAGCGATTATTTGGAACAACGGACGATATTCAGCCGCGGCGCATTAAGAATGTCCGCCCGGGAATTGTTGTTAGAATTGGAACAATTAGAACAAACGTTCTCCGAAGAGATCGAAGCTAATTACAATAAAAAAACCGAAATGAAGATCACGTTTCCCGATGAAGTGAAAGCGAAACTTGAAAAAATACGTCGAAGGAAAAGCGGAAATTAAGAACCTTTGTCGAACTTTCCAAGATTTGTTTTTAAAACAAAAAACTGTATTGACGAATAGTGAAGATGCTTGTATACTCATACGTAATATATAGAATCATGCCGATTATCGGAGGGGAATCATTTAAATGGGAACTGTAAAAGTCGAGAAGTCTTACACAACGCTGCTTGATGAGGATTTAATTCCATACGTGCACCGCGGCGACGAAAAAGCGACGGAATACATTTTAAACAAGTACGAACATATCGTTCGCAAAAAGGCGAGCGGTTACTTCTTGGTCGGCAGCGACCGTGACGATGTCGTCCAGGAAGGGCGCATCGGCCTTTTTAAAGCGATTTCCGATTACGATGCGTCCAAGAAATCTTCTTTCCGGTCATTTGCCGAACTGTGCATCACGAGGCAAATCATCACATCGATCAAAAATACGACGCGATTAAAACATTTGCCGTTGAATTCGTATGTCTCCCTTTATAAGCCGGTTCATGAAGATGAAGAAGCGCGCATGCTGCTCGAGACGATACATAGCCATGATGATTCGGACCCGTTGGAGCGGCTGATCGACGAAGAGCGATACAATCATATTCAAAACGAAATCATGAAAGCGTTAACACGCTTGGAGTGGGACGTGCTCCATTTATATTTGCACGGATTTTCGTATGAAGAAATTGCGGAAAAACTGAATCGGCAGGAGAAATCGATCGACAACGCATTGCAAAGGGTCCGCCGCAAAATTGAAAAACTGATCGACGAAGATGTATTTTCAAGTTTATAAATAAACGGAACCGTAAATGGG
>Ga0079224_100008239_pt1 | contig 14100 bp, 10 predicted proteins | sample Stecom2015_FD_80414 | JGI IMG/M metagenome (GOLD analysis project Ga0079224, IMG submission 80414) | Agricultural soil microbial communities from Utah to study Nitrogen management - Steer compost 2015 | ecosystem: Environmental > Terrestrial > Soil > Agricultural land | place: USA: Utah...
GCCGGGGAGCCGGTCCGTCCCGATACGACGCCGTGACCACCAGCGCGCGGCGTGGCCCGGCCCACCACGTCTCGGCCCGCGCCGGCCCGTCCCAGCTCCGCTGGAGGGAGCGCTCGACGAGCACCGTGAGCACCGCGAGCGCGGCCGGCGCGGTCCCGGAGGCGTCGTAGGCCACACCGAGCCAGGGCGCGATGAGCTGAGGGTCCGGGGTGAGCGGTTGCGGCGCCCGAGCCGTCACCGCGCGCTCGCGGCCCCGGGGCTCCGGCCAGCGTCGAAAGGCTTCCTGGGCCTCCTCGGCCGTGACCCGGCCGGTGACCACGGCGCGCATGCGCACGGGACGGTACCGGGTGCTCCAGAAACGGCGGAGGTCGGCCGTGGTCAGGGCGACCAGCGAAGCGGCGTCCGCACCTACGTCCGGGGTGTCAGGATACAACCGCTCGCGCAGCCGGCGCAGGAGGAGCGGCTCCGGCGTCTCGAGCTCGACCATGGCTTCTGCCTTCGCCGCCGCGCGCGCCCGCTCGAGCTCCGCAGGGGCGGCGGACGGCTCGCCGACCGCGGTCCGCAGCAGCCGCGCCAGATCGGACAATGCGCCCGCCGGGCCGACCGCCTCGTACACCGCATGCCCCGGCGTCCGGCGCATCTCGATCCGCCCGCCGAAACGCCGGGCCTCGGCCTCCAGCTGATCCCGCGCCAGGTGCTGGAGCAGCCTCGCGGCGCCCTCCAGCCCAGGCGGCTCGTCGACCGGCACCATGAGGAGGACCGCCACCACCGGGGCATCCGGCTGCTCCCGCAGGAGCACGAGGGGGCCATCGTTCGGGCGGATCACACGCACGGGCCCGATCTCGATGGACGCTGCCCCCTCCGCCGGGACCGGGCCCGAGAGCAAGAGCGCGAGCCAGCATGCCAGCGCCAGGTGCATAGATGAAAAAAGGCGGCTCCGACTCGCCGCCCGACCGGCAGCGCCGGCCGACCCGCTCTCGTCGGAACTCGCCCCGGGGCGCTCGGCCGAGCGCCCGGTCACAGTCGGGCGGGCTACCGCGGAGTCGCCTCCCCGTCGAGGATGAAGTTGCGCGGGTTCACCGGCCGGCCCCGCTCCAGCACCTCGTAGTGCAGGTGCGGACCCACTGCAAGCCCCGTGCTCCCGACCTCGCCGATCTTCTCGCCGCGCTGGACCTCCTGCCCGACCCGCACGTTCACCCGCGACGCATGCGCGTACCGCGTCACGTAGCCGTACCCGTGATCGATCTCGATCATCAGGCCGTACTCGCCGTGCCAGCCCACGAACTTGACACGGCCCTTCGCCGCGGCCACAATGGGTGTGCCCTTCGGCGCGGAAATGTCGATCCCCTTGTGCGCCCTCGGCTGCTCCAGGATCGGATGCCACCGATTCCGGCTGTAGCCGCTCGACACGTACCCCGCGGTCGGCAGGATGGAGGGCGTGGACGCGAGCCGCTCCCGCTTCGAATTCAGCGAATCCGTGGCCTCCCTCCAGCTCACGGCCAGCAGCTTCGCGCGCCGGACCATGGCGTTCAGGTCGTAAGACGCGGCAAAGGTCATCTCGCCCAGCCGCGGGTTCGTATGCCAGAGCTCGCTGGATTGGAGGGTGGCGGTGCCCGGGCCGCCGATGCCGGCCAGCCTCACTTCGTCATCGATGGGGTCCAGGCCCGCGAGAAGCCGATACTGTTCGTCCCGGCTCGACAGGTCATCGAGAAGATTCTGCAGGGTGGCGAGCTGTTGGTGGATCTCCCCGATCTCCGCCTCCAGCAGCTTGTTCTCGCGCTGGAGCCGCTGCACCTGCAGCCGCTGGCTCTCCTTCACGAAGAACCCGGCCGCCAGCGATGTCAGCACGGAGACCAGAACGAGCGCACTCCCTACCGTGATTCGCACGAGCTCACGCGAGATCCGGAATTGGCGCACTTCGGTCGGATCATCGGATACGATCAGAAGTGTCCACCACCGTCGAGCCATTCTGCCCACAGGGTTCGAGGAGGCCAACGTCAGCCCCTGGTCTCGATCGGGCGCTCGCCGCCCGTTGACCGATTGAAAACAGTCCCAGGTGCTGCACGAATCGGGGAGGCGGCCGGCAGGATAAAAGGCGTGGCGCGGACTGTCAAGATGCAAATCGGGAGGGTCGGGTCCAAAGCGAGCCGACCCTCCCGACCAATGGCTTATAGTGCCGTTAGTTACGTTCTTTCGGGAAGAGCACCTCTCCGCGCGCGATATTCCGGCCGGCGAGGTCCATGGTCGGGAGTTCCACGAGCCGCGGGACCCGCTCGAGCCCGAGGCGCGAGGCCAGTTCAGCCATCTTGCCCGGCATGAAGGGCTCGAGGAGCGTGGCCAGCGTGGCGAGCGCCCGGGCCAGGGAGCCGAGCGTCGTATCCAGCTCGGAGGCAAGCGCCGGGTCCTTGGCCTGTTGCCACGGCGCACGCTCGACGACGAACGCGTTCGCGGCGCTGGCGAGCTCCATGGCGGCGGCCGCACCCTGGTGCAGGAGATTCGCATCCATCGCGGCGCGGTAGGCGTCCAGCACGACTGCGGCGCGCTCGTCCAGGCTCGTGCGGGCGCCGGCCGGGACCACGCCGGCCCGGTAGCGCTCGATCATGGAGAGCGTGCGGTTCACGAGGTTGCCGAGGTCGTCCGCCAGGTCCGCGGTGTAGCGCTCGTCGAAACGGGTGCAGGAGAAGTCGCCGTCGCCGTTCCACGGCACCTCTCGCAGGAGGTAGTAGCGGAACGCGTCCGGGCCGTGGCGCGCGATGGCGTCATCCAGCTCGACCCACACGCCGGCGGACTTCGAGAAGCGGCGTCCCTCGAAGGTGAGGAACCCGTGCGCCCAGACGCCGCGCGGCAGCTCCAGCCCCGCGCTCATCAGCATGGCGGGCCAGTAGATGCAGTGGAACCGCGTGATGTCCTTGCCGATCACGTGCAGCTCCGCCGGCCACCAGCGCGTGTAGTCCGGGTCGGGGAACCCCACGGCGGAGAGGTAGTTCGTGAGCGCGTCGATCCAGACGTAGACCGTGTGCTCGGGGTCGCCCGGCCAGGGCACGCCCCACGGGAGCCGGGCGCGGGAGACGGAAATGTCCTCCAGCCCGCCCTCGATCACGCGGCGGATCTCGTTGCGCCGGATCTCCGGCTGGATGAACTCCGGACGCTCATCCAGGAGCCGCAGCAGGGGCTCCTGGAACCGGGACAGCCGGAAGAACCAGTTCGACTCCTCCATCCAGAGGAGCGTCCGGGTCGGGTGCAGCGGGCAGCGCAGATGGTGCACCTCCCGCTGCCCGGCCTGGGCCGCACCTGCCGTGGCCGTCCCGGCGGACCCGGCGCTCCCGGCGTCGGCCTCCGCGACCGGCACCAGCTCGTCCTCGCCCTTGTAGGACTCGCACCCGACGCAGTAGTAGCCGGCGTACGTGCCACGGTAGAGGTCCCCGGCCGCCGCGATCCGCTCGATCAACGCCTCGACCGCACGCTTGTGCCGCGGCTCCGTGGTCCGGATGAAGTCGTCGTTGCTGATCCCCAGGCGCTTCCAGGTGTCCCGGAACCTGTCCGCCAGGTTGTCCACCCACTGCTGCGGGGAGATCCCTGCCGCCGTGGCGGACTGGAGCACGTTCAGGCCGTGCTCATCCATGCCGATGACGAGGCGCACGTCCTCGCCCTTCAGCCGACGATAACGGGCCATGGCGTCCGCGCCGATCTTCTCCAGCGCGTGCCCCATGTGGGGCGGCCCGTTCGCGTAGTCGATCGCCGTGGTGAGATAGGTGGTCTTTCGCTCCGTCAAGCTCCCCGCCTCCCGCCGTTCGGTCAGTCTTCGCTCTGGCTCCGGCCGCGGCCTCCATTCCCGTTCGTCCTGCCCGACCTGCGACCGCTCCCCGCGCCGTCGGTTCCGGGGCCGGATTCCGCGTCCGGCTCCGACGCCGTCGAGTCCCGGGACTCTGCCGGGCTCGACGGCTGGCCGCCACGGATCCAAGCGGCGGCGCCCGCCTCCAGGCCGCCGGCGCGCTGGACCTCGGCCTTCAGGTCCGCCAGCGTGACGGTGCGCCGCCCGCCGTCCGCGTCCTTCAGGATCACCAGCTCGCGCCAGATGTCCACGCTGACCACTTTCTCCTTGCCCCGCGAGGTCGTCAGCGTCTTCCCCTCGCGCGGGAACTTCTTGCGCGCCTGCACGTAGGCGTCGTGCTCGTAGATCAGGCACGACATGAGCCGGCCGCACACGCCCGAGATCTGCGACGGATTCAGCGACAGCCGCTGGTCCTTCGCGAGTTGGAGACTGACCGGCTTCATCTCCCGGAGCCAGGTGGAGCAGCACAGCTCCCGCCCGCACCGTCCGACGCCGCCGAGCAGCGCCGCCTCGTCACGCACCCCGATCTGCTTCAGCTCGATGCGGGTCCGGAACGTGCGCGCCAGATCCCGGACCAGCTCCCGGAAGTCGACCCGCCGCTCCGCGGTGAAGTAGATGGTCAGCTTGTTGCCGTCGAACTGCCACTCGGCGTCGCTGACCTTCATCTTGAGCCCGAAGTGCTTCACGCGCTCGCGCACGACCTGGCGGACGCGCGGCTCATCGGCGCGCAGCGCCCGGGCGCGCTCCAGATCCTCGGGCGTGGCGTGACGCAGCACTCGCCGGGTGGGCGGCAGCGGCCCACACCGGTTCGGGCAGGTCAGACACTTCCGCTCGGCAATCGAGCCCGTCGCCGTGACGCGGCCGAGGTCCTCGCCCCGGTCCGCGTCCACGATCACGTATTCGTCAGGCCGGTAGTCCGGGCGGTCCGCCACGAAGTAGTCACGGCGGGTGCCCTTGAACGCCACCTCTATGATCTGGGCCATGGCCGGCCCCTCCCCTCGGGGTCCAGTGACCGGCACCGCGCACGGTGCCGCGCAGGACTACTTCACGATGCCGCGGCTCCCGCCACCCGCCACTCACCCATGGCTTCGAACTTCTGCCAGCGACGTTGCCGCAACTCGTCCACCGGCAGCCGTTCCAGCTCATCCAGGTGCCGGCACAGCGCCGCACGGAGCGCCTGCGCCGCGCCGTCCCAGTCCGAGTGCGCGCCGCCGAGCGGCTCCGGGATCACTTCGTCCACGACCCCCAGCGCCGCCAGGTCCGGGGCGGTGAGCTTCAGCGCCTCCGCCGCCTTGTCCCGCGCCTCGGCGGTCTTCCAGAGGATCGCCGCGCACCCCTCCGGCGAGATCACGCTGTAGATCGAGTTCTCGAACATCAGGATGCGGTCCGTGACGCCCAGCGCCAGGGCGCCGCCGCTCCCGCCCTCCCCGATCACCACCGAGACCAGCGGGACCCGCAGCGCGGCCATCTCCCGGAGGTTCCGGGCGATCGCCTCGGCCTGGCCCCGCTCCTCCGCGCCGATCCCCGGGTACGCGCCCGGCGTGTCGATCAGCGTCACCACCGGATGGCCGAACTTCTCCGCGAGCTTCATGAGCCGCAGCGCCTTGCGGTACCCCTCCGGATGCGGCATCCCGAAGTTGCGGCGCAGGTTCTCCTTCATGTCCCGGCCCTTCTGGTGGCCGATGACCATCACCGTGCGCCCCTCCAGCCGGGCCCAGCCGCCCACGATCGCCTCATCGTTCCGGTACGCCCGGTCCCCGGCCAGCTCGATGAAGTCCGTGAAGGCCCGCGCTATGTAGTCCAGCGTGTAGGGCCGCTTCGGATGGCGCGCGAGCTGGACCCGCTCGATCGCGGTCAGGTTGCGGAATGCGGCTTCTTTCAATCGCGCCAGCTTCTGTTCGAGGATACGGATCTCATCGGCCACATCCAGGCCGCGTTGCTCGGCAAGGACCTGGAGCCGTGCGATCTGCTGCTCCAGCTCCGCGATGTCCTTCTCGAATTCTGCGATGCGGCCGTTCGCCATAAGCAATAATGCGTTCTCGTCATGGTCAATCGATCGGTCACGTGCGCCCGCCAGGGGAGGCGCGCGCGCAGCCGGCCCGCCCGGCTCAGGCGCGCGCGAGCCGCACGCGGTCCCGGCCCAGCAGCTCCCTCAGCTCCTCGAGCAACGCGTCGGACAGCTCCACACCGACGGACCGGGAGCGGAACAGGACCGAGGCATCCGGGGCCGCGGGCGCAACGCGCGGGCGGGCGGCCACCGCCACGGACGTGGACACCGCGCCGGGGGCCGGGCTCCAGGCGACGTCGCCTTCCCCCTCCTCCGCGGCGTGCGCAGCCGCCGCCGCGAGGGCAGACGCCGGCCAGTAGCGGATCCGGAGCGGCGACTGGCCCGGGTGCGCCCGGATCAGCCGGACCACGGAGGCCACCGTTTCCTCCGACAGCCCGCCGCCGACCAGGTCCAGCTCCAGCGCGAAAACGCCGTTCTGCCGCGCCCATTGCAGCGTCACGGCCGAGTCCAGGAAGATCGGCGGGTCCTCCTCGTCCCGGCCGGACACGGTACCGCGGATCAGGACCGCCGCGTCCTGGGCGAGCACCTCGCGGCTCCCCTCCCACGCGTCCCGGAAGGCCAGGACCGTGGCCGTGCCGTGGAAGTCCTCGACCGTCACACGCGCCCACTCCGTGCCGTCCCGCCGGGAGATCTGCTTCGCCACCGCGGTCACCACGCACACGAGCTCCACCTTCTGGTCCCGGTGATCGCGCAGGTTCGCGGTGTTCACATGCTCGTAAAGCTGGAGCTCCTCCCGGTACTTGTCGAGTGGGTGCCCGCTGATGAAGAAGCCCAGGATCTCCTTTTCGCGCGCGAGCCGCTCGCCCTCGGTCCAGCGCGGCACGTCCGGGAGCTGCGGCGTGGGCCGCGCGGGCGCAGGCGAGTCGTCGCCCAGCAGGGAATCGAAGAGCGACGCCTGGCCGGACGCCGCCTCCGCCTGCCGGAGCTGCGCCTCGCGCATGGCGAGCTCCAGTCCGGCCAGGAGCGCTGCCCGGTGGCCCGGCCCGCACGGCAGCGACGCCGTGAGCGAGTCGCACGCACCGGCCATGATCAGCGCCTCCAGCGCCCGCCGGCCCAGCGCCCGCTGGTCGGTCCGCTCCACCAGGTCGAACAGCGACGTGAACGGACCCCCCTCCCGCCGCGCATCCAGGATCGTCCGCACCGCCCCCTCGCCCAGACCCCGGATGGCGCCGAGCCCGAACCGGATCTGCGTGTCCGAGACCGCGGTGAACTTCCAGCCGGACTCGTTCACGTCCGGGGGCAGGACCTCCACGGTGCAGCCGGGGATGTAGCGGCCCAGCTCCCGGCACTCCCCGATGTATTTTACCACATCCTCGGTCTTGTCCACCACCGAGGAGAGGAGCGCGGCCATGAACTCCGCCGGATAATAGCGCTTCAGCCACGCCGTCTGGTAGCTCAGGAGCGCGTACGCCACGCTGTGGGAGCGGTTGAACCCGTAGCGGCCGAAGGTCTTCACCTGCTCGGCGATCTCCGCCGCGGTGTCCGGGTCCACGCCCTTGTCGATGGCCCGCTTCACGAAGGAGGCGAGCTCCCGCTCGATCAGCTCCTGGTCCTTCTTACCGACCGCTTTGCGCAGGACGTCCGCTTCGCCCAGCGTGTAGCCCGCCAGGATCTGGGCCATGCGCATCACCTGCTCCTGGTAGGTGATGACCCCGTACGTCGGCTCCAGGATCTCCTCGAGCCACGGGTGCGGGTAGCGGACCGGCTCCTTGCCCAGCTTGCGGCGGATGTAGACGTCGGTCATCCCGCTGTCCAGCGGGCCCGGCCGGATCAGCGCGTTCGTGGCCACCAGGTCCTCGAACCGGTTGCACCGCATGGCGCGGAGCTTGTCCGTGGCCAGCGAGGATTCGAACTGGAACACGCCGGTGGTGCCGCCGCGGGCGAGCATGTCGTAGACGCCGGCGTCGTCCAGGGGGAGGTCCTGGATCGTCGCGTAGGTCTCGCCCGTCACCGGGTGCCGGAGCGCGCCGTGCCGCTTCCGGATCGCCTCCACCGCGTCGTGGATCACCGTCAGCGTCTTCAGGCCGAGGAAGTCCATCTTCAGCATCCCGGCCTGCTCGAGGGCGATCATGTCCCACTGCGTGACGGTGACCGTCTCCGCGCCGTTCGAGCCCGCGCCCGAGCCCTTGGTGGACTGGACGCAGATCGGCACGTACTCGTCGATCGGGCCCGGCGCGATGACCACGCCCGCCGCGTGCACGCTCGCGTGCCGGGACAGGCCCTCGAGGACCTTCGCGTAGTCGATCAGCCTGCGGACCCGCTCGTCCGACGCGTACAGGTCCCGGAGCTCGGGGATCTGCTCGACGGCCTCCTTGACCGTCAGGGAGTGGGCGGGCGAGTTCGGGATCAGCTTCGCGAGCCGGTCCGTCTCCGCCGGCTCGAAGCCCAGGACCCGGCCCACGTCCTTGATCACCGCCCGGGACTTCATGGTACCGAAGGTGATGATCTGGCTGACCGAGTCGCGCCCGTACCGCTCGCGCACGTACTCGATGACCTCGCCCCGGCGCTCGTAGCAGAAGTCGATGTCGATGTCCGGCATCGACACGCGCTCCGGATTCAGGAAGCGCTCGAAGAGCAGGTCGAACTTGAGCGGGTCGACGTCCGTGATCCCGATGACGTACGCCACGAGCGAGCCCGCGGCCGAGCCGCGCCCCGGGCCGACCGGGATCCCCCGGCTCTTCGCCCAGTTGATGAAGTCCTGGACGATCAGGAAGTAGCCCGAGTAGTCCGCCTTGGGGTTCGAGATGACGCTGAGCTCGTACTCGAGACGCTCGAGGATCTCGGGCGGCGGCGGATCGCCGTAGCGCTGCCGGGCGCGCTCCATCGTGATCTGGCGGAGCAGCGTGGCCTCGTCCGGGACGCCTTCGGGGAGCGGGAACTTCGGTACGTGATACTGCTTCTTGAACTGGAGGTCGACCGCATCCGCTATGGCGAGCGTGTTCTCCAGCACGTCCGGCCGGTCGGGGAACGCCGCGGCCATCTCCTCCGGGCTCTTGAAGTAGAGGCCCGGGTCGTAGCGCATCCGGTTCGCGTCATCGAGGTCCTTGCCGAGGCCGATGCAGAGGAGCACGTCGTGGGCGCGGTGGTCCTCCGGGCGCAGGAAGTGCGCGTCGTTCGTGGCGACGACGGGGAGCCCGAGTTCGTCGGCCAGGCGGAAGATCCGCTCGTTCAGCTCCTTCTGGCCGGGGGTGTCGTGGGCCTGGACCTCGAGGTAGTAGCGGCCATCGAAGACGTTCGCGTACCAGGACGCGACCTCCCGGGCCGCGTCCCACCGGCCGACGGCCAGGTGCCTGGCCACTTCTCCCGCCATGCAGGCGGAGCAGACGATCAGGCCGCCGGAGTACTTCGCGAGAACCTCACGGTCGATCCGGGGGCGGTGGTAGAAGCCCTCGCGGTACCCGATGGAGGTGAGCCGGACGAGGTTGCGGTAGCCCTCCTCGTCACGGGCGAGGAGGACGAGGTGGTAGTAGGCGTGCTCGGCGTCCCGGGCGGCCGGACCCCGTTCCCGTCGGTCGCCGGGCGCCACGTACGCCTCCATGCCGAGGATCGGCTTGATCCCGCGCTTGTTGGCGATCTGCTGGAACTCCCACGCGCCGAACATGCAGCCGTGGTCGGTCAGCGCGAGCGCGGGCATTTCGAACTCGAGGGCGCGCTCGACCAGGTCCGGGACCCGGTTCGCGCCGTCGAGCAGGGAATACTCGCTGTGCGTGTGGAGGTGGACGAAAGACATCGATCGACCCCGTTACCCCGATCCCTTCACGAGCGTCCGACCGACCGGCCGCGCGCGGAGCCCCGGCGCCATGACGCGGCCCGGCACCGCGCTGGCCGGAAGCGGTTCATTCCGCGGATGCCGGCGAGCCGGCGCACTCGAAGGTGTCGAGGATGGTCTCGAATTGCAGCATGTACTCGTACTTGCCCTTGGCCGGCGCGTAGAGCCAGGCGTCGATGAAGTAGGTGCGGTCCTGCTCCGGGCACACGATCACGCGGCCGATGAAGGGGCCGGCGGCCGGAAACTGCCCGGGCGGGCTCGACCAGATTCCGACGACCTCGAAGGATCCCGCCGGATACGCGTCGAGCGTGCGGGACTCGATCCGGTCCCGGTTCGTGACCTGGGGCTCCGTGTAATGCTCCGCAACGACCGAATCCCGCCAGGCGAACAACTTCTCGGCGTCGAGCGAGCTATCTGCGCCGGGTCGCCAGGTGACCACGATCGACCGGATGATCTGGGGCGAGACGGCCTGGTCGTTCAGGAACCGGATGGCGCGCTCGCCCCAGGTGACGTCGTAGACCTGCGGGACGAGGAGGCCGAAGCCCGCGCGGGCGCGGAGCGAGTCCCGGAGCGCGGTGTTCGGTCCGCTCGCGAACATGCGTTCGAGGGTGTACTGGCGGAACCGGGAATCCAGCCGGCGATGGAGCTCGGGGATCACGTCGATCACCGCCTCGGGCCCGGCGTCCGGCGGGAGCACGACGGCGGTCACGAGCTGGCCGCGCGCCCAGATGTCGCCCTTTTCGGCGAGGGCCGGAGCCGTCCCGTTCGGGAGCGCGTCCCGGTCGAGGGCGGGCGAGACCCACGCGTCGTCCGCCTTGCCGATCACGATCACCTGCTTCCATTGCCGGAGCGTGCGCCATTCGGGCTCGGCCGGGGAGACGTGGGTGACGTCGAAGGTCCGCTCGTCGCGGACCGCGAAGATGCGCGGTTCGAGCGCGGCGTGGAACCGGTCGCCGACGGTCTCCCAGACGCTATCCATCGCGATCACGATGACGGCGTTCGCGTTCCCGTACGCCACGGGCGCACGATCGCTGCACGCGGCGGCAGCCAGTACGGCCGCGAGCCAGGCGAGATGGATGGATCTCATGATCGGACAATGAGTTGTGAGACAATCCAGAAATCGGCCCCTTTGTCCAAGGTAACGGACATGGTGTCCGGTGGCAACGCCGGGGCCGGCGCGGAGCGCCGGGTTCCAGCCCGGTTCCTGCAGCATGAGCGGGGTATGGACGGCGAGGATCGCCGGGAGCGCGGTGTCCCGGGAAAGCCGTTCCGGCCAGTGCGCCCGTCCGGGCGGGGAGGTGCGCGGCGGGTGCCGGGGTTGGGGGGCGGGCTGGGCGCGTCCCGGCGTGCGGGGCGGTCCGGGGCGGCCCCTGTGGCGATGGTGGGGGACGGGAGACGCTGGATCGGGCGGCCACGGCTCCGGCGCTGGACCCGTCCGGGGGGAGGGGTGTAGATGACCGGGTACGGTTCCAACGACCGCTGTTCGTGATGCGAATCGCGCGAACGTTCCGGCTGTGGGTACTGGCGGCACTCCTGCCGCTCGCGGCTTGCGCGCCGCGGGTGGCGGAGCGGGGCACGCTCGATCCGGAGGCCGCCCCGCCGGACCGACGTGCGGCGCTCGCCCGGCTGACGGTGGAGAATCGTACGGACTACGAACTCGTCATCGTGTACCGGGAAGCCGCGCGGCCTGCCGGCGTGGTCGAGCTGGGGAGCGTGGAGCCTCGCCAGGTCGCGGAACTGGCGCCGATCCCGGCGGGCGAGCCGATCGTACTTGCCGCGCGCACCCCTTCGGGTGCAGAGTACAGACTCGCTCCCCGGTCTTTCGAGACGGATGAACTGATGCACTGGGTGATTCCGGAGGACGCGCCATTCACTCCGTCCGGGCAGGTCGATCCATGACGCCGGGCGGACCGTGCGGTTGTGTGCTCGGATCGGCCGATCGGGCGCCGGTCCGGCGGGAACTCGACGGCGGCACGCCGGAGCTCGGGCGCTGTCCGCCGGGGATGCGGGGCGCGGGGTGGGAGCCGTCCCGCGGTCATGCGGCGTCGGCCCACGGGGGCCACGGCCACGTTCATGCGCACGACCACGCCCACGATCACGACCACGGCCACGACCACGACCATCTCCGGGCCGTGAGCCGGAGCCGGCTCAAGCTCGTGCTCGCGTTGACGGCCACCTTCATGGTGGTCGAATTCCTGGGCGGCCTCCTCGCCAATTCGCTGGCGCTGCTCGCGGATGCGGCGCACATGCTCACGGATGTGGGCGCGGTCGCGCTCTCGCTCTTCGCGCTGTGGTTCGCCCAGCGGCCGGCCACGGCGGCGAAGACCTACGGCTACCTGCGCCTCGAGATCCTGGCCGCGCTGATCAACGGCGCTGCACTGATCGCCATCTCGCTCGGGATCTTCTACAACGCCTACCAGCGCCTGCGCACGCCCGCGGAGGTCGAGTCCGGGCTGATGCTGGGCGTGGCCGCCGCCGGCTTCGCGGTCAACGTGGCCGCGGCCCTGATCCTGCACCGGTCGGCGGGCCACAACCTGAACGTGCGGGCGGCGTACCTGCACGTGATGGGGGACCTGCTCGGCTCCGTGGGCGCCATAGCCGCGGCGCTGGTCATCATGCTGACGGGCTGGCATCAGGCCGACCCGCTGATCTCCGTGTTCATCGGGGTCCTGATCCTGGTCGGCAGCTGGAAGCTCGTGCGCGAGTCCGTAGACGTGCTCCTCGAAGCCGTGCCCCGGCACATCGACCTCTGGGAGGTTCATCGCGCCATCGCGGAGATCCCCGGGGTGACGGAGGTGCACGACCTCCACGTCTGGACCGTGACCAGCGGGTTCTTCGCGATGAGCGGGCACGCGGTGGTCGAGGATCCGGAACGGCACCAGGGCATCCTCGAGGAGATCCACGCCCGGATGCGCGATCGGTTCGGCATCCGGCACGTGACGTTCCAGCTCGAGCGCCGCAGGATCTACATCTGCGAGGATCCACACTGACGCGCGTACCACGGGGACGCCCATGATCCAGCGCATTCACGTGGAGACCCGGTCCCGGGAGGAGCTCGTCGACATTACGGAGCAGATCCGCCAGGCCGTCCGCGCGACCGCGATCCAGGAGGGCGTGGTGCACCTGTGGTCCCTGCATACGACGTGCGGTCTCACGGTGAACGAAGGCGCCGACCCGGACGTGGCCCGGGACATGGTGGCCGCCCTGCGCCGCCTCGTCCCGCAAGCCGGGGACTACCGCCACGTGGAGGGGAATTCCGACTCCCACGTGAAGACGTCGCTGTTCGGACCGGGGCTCACGCTCCTGCTGGACGACGGGGATCTCGTGCTGGGCACGTGGCAGCGGGTGTTCCTCGCGGAGTGGGACGGTCCACGCCGCCGGACCATCGCGCTGCGCGTGGTCCCGGGCAGCTGACAGGCGCGACCCCACCCGGGGGGGCCGGCAACGGGGCCGTCGGCGCGGACGAGCATCCGGGCCCGGCTCCGGCCGCCGGCCGGCCAGCGTTCTCTCCGATCCTGATCACTCCCCGCAACGAGGCGATCGAAGGAATACGGCCCGCGCGGGCCGCGCCGCGGCGACGTGGCAGGCGTGCCCGCCCCGCCGCGGGAGGAGGTGGCGCCGCCGGGTGCGTGGCGTTGGGCCGGGAAGGTCGCGGAGGATGACGTCGCCCGGGAAACGCGGCCGCGTAGCGGCCCGCCTCGATCCCGGCCCTTGTCACCCCGTGCTCCCGGAGCGCAACCCGACCTCCTCCAGGGGCGGAGACGATCCGGAGCGAGCCGCGTCCGGGCTCGGGCCCATCCGGCACCGACCGATATCCCTCCCTGCATCTCGCGCGGCGACGCCATCGGCCGACCTTCCACGGTCTGCGATCCATTCCCGGCAGCGCGCCGGTCCGCGGAGCGTGCCAGCCACCGGCGGGCGGACCGACGGCGTATTCGCCCCGGGCGGGAGCCGGGGGGCATCGCCCGGGCGGGTCGTTCCTCCGTCCGTTGCCGGGTGCGGTGGGGGGGCGAGTGGAACACCCGGGGCGGTCGCGGCAGGCGCATGAGGCGCGTTGGCGGCGGGCGGGCGATGCCGGGGCAGGCCAGGCCGTGGCGAGAGCGGATCGGCGTGCGCCCGCGTCGCGCCCGGGGGCACGGGACCTGTGGGGTACAGCCCGGTGCGCGTCTTCAGAGGCGGTGGTACCTGGACCGGCGGCGACCGGGGATTCGCGGGTCGGGCTTCCGGGCTCGTCGGAAAACGCTGCCGGGGGCGGGCACGGGCGCGTCGGGGGCCGGGAGGACTTCCTCGTGGACGTGACGCTCTACCAGCCTTACTTCCACCTTGCGCGGCCGAACAGCCACAAGGGCGGACGTACGCCGGGGCCGATCGTCGGGGCCGGCCGCCCCGGCATCCGGCCCGTGGTGCTCCCCCTGCCCCCGGCCCCCCTCC
>Ga0079224_100008240_pt1 | contig 14100 bp, 6 predicted proteins | sample Stecom2015_FD_80414 | JGI IMG/M metagenome (GOLD analysis project Ga0079224, IMG submission 80414) | Agricultural soil microbial communities from Utah to study Nitrogen management - Steer compost 2015 | ecosystem: Environmental > Terrestrial > Soil > Agricultural land | place: USA: Utah...
GAACAGTTCGAGGATCTGGTGGAAGCCGGAGTGATCGATCCGACGATGGTGACTCGTACGGCGATCCAGAACGCTGCTTCCATCTCCAGTCTGCTTCTCACTACCGAGGCGCTCATCACCGAGATCCCGGAGGATAGTGACAAAGCACCTGCACACTCTCCTGATATGGGTGGCATGGGCGGTATGTACTAAGCTCAACCACCATAAAGGAACGATGATCCCAAGAGGCCGGTCCGCTTGAGAGGGCCGGCCTCTTCCCATATCCTCGCCTTTTTTCGTCTATTTTTCGCGCAGACGCCAGCGCAGAAAGGCTGTGTGCCGGTACAATGAACCGAGTGTCCAGCTTCCGAACATATCTTTTGTTCTGCGCTGTCGTTGCTTACCTCACCTTCTTCTATCAGCTTGGCAATCTACCTTTTCTCGGAGCCGATGAGCCCCGCTATGCACGGATCGGTGAAGAGATGATGAGGTCAGGTGACCTCATCACTCCTACCCTCGATAACCAGCCCTGGCTCGAAAAGCCTCCTCTGCTCTACTGGCTGGAGGCAGCCAGCTACTCGATCTTTGGAGTCAGTGAGTGGTCGGCGCGTTTGCCGGTTGCCCTTCTGGCCCTTCTGTCTGCTGGGGTTGTGGGAGGTGTTGCTGCACACTTAAGGGGACGGCGGGCCGGCATCCTGACGTTTCTCATTCTCTGCACATCCGGCCTTTACTTCGTATATGCTCGCGCTGCCAGTACGGACATGCCTCTGACGGCGAATCTCAGCGTGAGCCTCCTGCTTGCTTACCTGAGTACCCGATGTTCTTCATTCCTTTGGACTACTGGCGCTTCCTTATTCCTGGCTCTGGCGGTCCTTGCCAAGGGGCCAGTCGCCGTGATCTTATTTCTTGCTATCGTCGGGACTTACCTATTGATTCAGCAGGATTTTCCTTATTGCTGGTTTCAGATCGTATCCGCCCTGGTGATCTTTCTGGCGGTTGCCGGACCCTGGTTCTGGCTCGTTTGGAAGGCAAACGGATTTGCCTTCATCGCGACGTTCTGGATCAATCACCACCTCGCCCGCTTTTTGACACCCATCCATCACCATGTGCAGCCGTTCTGGTATTACCTTCCGGTTCTTCTGGTGGGTGCTTTTCCTTGGGTGTTTTTTACCGGATCTTCAGTTCAACGGCTCTGGAGATTGCGCAGGCGCATCCACGACGAACAGACGACGATCTTGATATTTCTCTGGCTCTGGGTCCTGATTCCGCTTGCCTTCTTCTCTCTCAGCTCAAGTAAGCTTGCCGGCTACATCCAGCCGGTACTGCCGGCTCTGGCAATGCTCAGCGGCCTCGAATGGGATCGGTACATAGGCGGAGATGTGATCAGTCATCGCCTGATGCGGATCGAGTTGTCACTGCTGGCTGCTTTCAGTATCGTCATTGTTCTCGTTCTTATAGTTGGTTTTCACCTTGCCTACAACTCAGTTACGACGGGTCTGTTGATCACCCTCCCTGTCCTGGCAGCCGTGGGCATTGCTCGTCATGAATACCGAAGAAGGCGATCTTTAAGCCTCTTCCTTTCCCTGGTAGCCGGGATGACTATGATGGCCGCCCTGACTTACTGGAAAGCCGCTCCTGTCCTGGGAGCCCATCATTCCACGCGGTCCGTTGTTGCTGTCGCCAATCCGCTGATATCGGAGGAAGAGCCGTTAGTTCTTTATCGTTATTTTCACCATTCAGCCAGATACTACTCCGATTACAGAACCACTGTTGAAGCAGTATCGGGACATCAGGAATTGGAAATGTACATGCGAAAAAACCCCCAGGAACGGTATCTCTTACTTACGCAGGAACCCGGGTGGAATGAACTGAGACAGCAATACCCCTCACTCGAGCTGATGTTTCATGAGGGGAATCTTTATCTAACAAAGATTCCTGGCCCGACAGTATCTCTAGAACAATAAGACGACCGCCAAAGCTCCCTCTGGTCTGGTTGTCCTCGTCTCCCGTTTTCAGATAAGATCGTTGCCCGGAGAAGGGATGTCTTTAAAGCTTTACAACACATTGACTCGGCAAGTTGAACCGTTGCGTCCGATGAGGGACAACCAAGTTCACATGTACACGTGTGGCCCCACCGTTTATAGTTTTGTCCATATCGGGAACTTCCGCACGTTTATGTTCCAGGATATCTTGAGGCGATATCTGATCTACAAAGGCTACCGCCTTCTCCACGTCATGAATATTACCGACGTTGAAGACAAGATCATCGAGGCCGCTCGCAAAGAGGGTGTTTCGATCCAGGAGTTTACCAGGCGGTATGAAGAGGCATTTCTTCAGGACATGAAGACCCTTCGCATCCAGAGACCCGAAGTGATGCCCCGGGCTACGGAACACATCGAAGAAATGGTGAAGCTGATACTGCGCCTCAAGGGAAAAAGCTTCACCTATGAAAGCAATGGCTCGATCTATTTCCGTATCTCCAAGTTCAACGATTACGGCAAGCTGTCCGGGCTTGATCCGCAGGACCTAGAGCAGGAAGGGCAAATCGACGAGGATGAATACGGTAAGGAGAATCCTCGCGATTTCGTGTTGTGGAAAGCCAGGAAGGAAGGAGAAGCATACTGGGACACGCCTCTTGGGGCCGGTAGGCCAGGCTGGCACATCGAGTGCTCGGCGATGAGCATGCGATACTTGGGAGAAAGCTTTGACATTCACTGCGGTGGCGTCGACCTGATTTTTCCTCACCATGAAAATGAAATCGCTCAGAGTGAAGCAGCGACAGGCAAACCGTTCGTCCGGCACTGGGTGCATGGTGCTCATCTGATTGTTGAAGGACAAAAGATGTCCAAGTCGCTGGGCAACTTCTATACGCTTCGAGACCTCATTGATCGTGGCTGTAATCCGCTGGCTCTGCGATATCTCCTCTTCTCCGTACATTATCGAAAACAATTGAATTTCACCTTCGAAGGAGTGGAGCAATCCATGGCCGCGATTCAGCGTGTCAATGATTTTCTCCAGAAGGTGCTTGAAGTGCCCGACGGCAGGCCGGACGATCCAGGCCTGAGTGATGCGGTTGAGGAAGCCCGGCGAGAATTCGAAGAAGCCATGGATGACGACTTGAATACTTCCGCAGCTCTGGGGGCAATTTTTGAACTTGTTCGTAAGGGTAATCTCCTTCTGGAAGAAGGGCTTGTCGGTTCCGGAAATCGCGACGTCATCCTCAGGCTGTTTCGCGATGTGAATCAAATCTTCGATGTATTTCAGCTCGAGAGACCGGTTCTCGAGGATGAAAAGATCGAATTGTTGATCAAGGAGAGAGAAGAGGCGCGCGCCCGGAAAGATTTCGAACGTGCCGACCTCATTCGTGATCAGTTGGCCGCAGAAGGGATAATCCTGGAAGACACCAGACAAGGAACTCGATGGAAGAGGCAGGAGTGAGTGTGACGGCAGCGTCGGTTCATCCAATCATCCAGACCTATATGCTGGGGGATGGATTGCAAATCGTAGCCGACCTGGAACGCAGTCAAGGCTCGCGTATTTACGACCTAAGAAGCAACCGGACTTACCTGGATTTTTTCAGTTGTTTTGCCACGCTGCCCCTTGGCTTTAATCATCCTCAACTGGCCTCACCCGAATCGCGCGAGAGACTTGGTAAGGTCGCCGTTCAAAAGCCTTCCAATTCTGATCTCTATTCTCGAGAATTGGCTGAGTTCGTCCAATCTTTTGCTCGCGCCGCCAAACCTGAGCCGATGAAGTATCTCTTTTTTATTGATGGAGGGGCTCTGGCCGTTGAAAATGCACTCAAGGCGGCCTTTGACTGGAAAGTACAGAAGAATTTTCAGAATGGACTCACCGAGGAGCGAGGGTTTCAGGTACTTCATTTTCAGGACGCATTCCATGGTCGGTCCGGCTACACACTTTCCTTAACCAATACCTGGGATCACCGCAAGACCCGCTATTTTCCAACTTTCAACTGGCCTCGTGTGCTCAATCCTCGCTGTCGTTTTCCCATGGAAGGAGTGAACCGCGAGACAGTGCTTCGGGACGAAGCAGAGTCGCTTCAACAGATTGAACGCTTACTCCAGGAACGGAACCAGGACATTGCTTGCGTGATTCTGGAGCCGATCCAGTGTGAAGCCGGAGATAACCACTTCCGCCCCGAATTTCACGCCTCGGTCCGACGACTTTGTGATCAGTACGAAGTCCTGATGATTTACGACGAAGTACAAACCGGGTTTGGCACGACAGGGAAGATGTGGGCTGCAGAACATTATGTCCTCCCCGACATCATTGCTTTCGGTAAGAAGAGCCAGGTTTGCGGGATCATGGTTTCTTCCAGAATCGATGAAGTGCCCGAACACGTCTTTAAGGTCTCGAGCCGAATCAATTCCACCTGGGGTGGAAACCTGGTTGATATGGTGCGGTGCCGGATGATCCTCGATATCTATGAGTCGGAGGACATCCTTGAGATTGCACGATCGAGGGGAGAGTTGTTGATGAAAGAACTGCAAGCTCTAGAAGCTGATTTCCCTCATGTGGTGTCGAATGCTCGAGGTCTGGGACTTTTGTGCGCCGTTGACTTGCCTGATACCATGACTCGCGACCGACTCCGCGGAGAACTCTTTGAGCAAGGGGTGATCATCCTGGGGTGCGGGCCCCGGTCGATTCGCTTTAGAACAGCGCTGAACATTCCCGAGGAAGACCTGGCCGAAGGGCTGAGTCGTCTTCGGAAAGTGGTCGCAAGACTATAGCCGTCCTCGGATCATTAGAAGACAGTGTGCCGTTTGGATTGCGCAATTCCAGGCAAAAATTCAAGAAGCATGGATGGGAGGAGATCATGTGTTTGTCGCGCTGGGCCGTTATTGTTGCGTCCGTTTTTGCAGCTTTTTATCTAGAGGCACACCCTGCACCTCAGCAGCAAGAAGTACAACCGGAGCCGATTACCATCCAGAGAACCGGAGGGCCGCCAACCATTCCTGCTGTGGCACGGGATCAGGTCATTTGCTTCGCACTCTACACGGTTCAAAATGGGGTTTTAAAACTCAGCGCCCAACTCTACCCTCTTCAGCCGGGCGAAGAACGTTCAGTGGATCTCCAAATTGAAGAAGACAACGGGTGGCGGACTCTGGCTTCAGCCCCTGTCGACGAGACGGGATGGCAAGCTGTCTTTCGGATTGAAGACTGGGATCACTCTCGCACGGTTCGCTATCGTGTGGTGCATGCCGGAGGTGCGGTTTACGAGGGAACCATTCGACGAGATCCGGTAGAGAAAGATGAGATCGTCGTAGCCGCGTTCACCGGCAATTCCAATACTGACCGGGGCATGCGAGATGACATCGTGAGGAACCTGAAGGCCCAGGATCCCGATCTTCTTTTCTTCTCCGGAGATCAAAGTTATGACCATGCGCACCACACGGCAGCGTGGCTCCTTTTCGGCCGGCAGTTCGGCGAGATCATCAAAGACCGACCAACCATTACTATTCCTGACGACCACGATGTTGGACAGGGGAATCTCTGGGGGGAGGGAGGAAAGGCCGCTGAGCTTCCCGGCGCCTCCGATGGTGGCTACCTGATGTCTCCCGAGTACGTGAATATGGTCCAAAAAGCCCAGACGGCACACTTGCCTGACCCCTATGATCCCACGCCAATTGAGCGTGGCATTACCGTTTACTATACATCACTGACTGTTGGAGGCATCGACTTCGCAATAGTCGAGGATCGAAAATGGAAAACCGGACCGGCGGGGTTAATTCCTCCCCATGGACCGAGACCGGATCACATCACAACCGAGTTCGATCCGAAAGCGATCGACGTCCCCGAGGCAAGATTGTTGGGTGATCGTCAATTGAAATTCTTGCGAGAATGGGGCCAACGCTGGGAAACCGCTGAAATGAAGGCCGTGCTCTCTCAGACCATTTTCGCCGGAGGCGCGCATATCCACGGTAGCAGCGACAGCCGGCTGGTAGCCGACCTGGATTCCAACGGGTGGCCTCAATCCGGAAGGGATCGCGCCTTGCGCGAGATCCGTCGCTTTTTTGGGTTCCATATCGCGGGCGACCAACACCTGGCGACTGTTATTCATCATGGAATTAACAGCTGGGAGGATTCCATCTATTCCTTCGGTGTTCCGTCGATCGTCAATTACTACGGCCGGTGGTGGTGGCCTTTGGAAGAGCCGCTAAATCGCGATCCGTCTAGTCCGCTGCCATTTACCGGAAGATATCACGACGGTTTGGGTAACAAGATCACGATGCTGGCCTACGCCAATCCCACCAAAGAAAACCACAATGGAGCGGGCTATGGACTGGTTCGATTCAGGAAATCAACTCGCGAGATTGTCATTGAATGCTGGCCTCGCCACGTTGACGTGACGGCTCCCGGGGCTCGCCAGTATCCGGGTTGGCCCATTACGATTCGCCAGGAAGACAACTACGGCAGAACTCCCGCCGGCCATCTTCCCGAACTGGTTGTAGAAGGGGCCGGCGACCCGGTTGTGCAGGTCATCGATGAGTACCTGAACGAGATCGTCTACACGCTGCGAATTAAGGGAAATCGCTGGTCCCCTCCAGTTTTTCGGAACGGGGAATATACGGTGCGGGTGTGGGATGATCAGGCCATGCAAGTCTTCCACGATGTGAAGCCTGGCGAACCAGGGCAGACTCTGAGGGTACGCCTTCGCTGATTGGGTTGCCGACGATTCATGCAGTGAGATTGGATTGATCCTCGAGCTCAGGATTCGACTTCGACGCGTTACAACCTAACGCTTCTCAGACGTAAAGCGTTGGCAATTACAGAGACTGAACTGAAACTCATTGCAGCGGCAGCGATGATGGGACTCAATAGTATCCCGAAGAATGGGTACAGGACACCGGCTGCTATTGGAACACCCAGTGCATTGTAGACAAACGCAAAGAACAGGTTCTGACGGATATTGGCCATGGTAGCCCGGCTTAATTTTCTCGCTTTAACGATTCCGCGGAGATCGCCGTGCATCAATGTCACACCGGCACTTTCCATGGCGATATCGGTCCCACTGGACATAGCGATCCCAACATCCGCTCTTGCCAGCGCCGGGGCATCGTTGATCCCGTCGCCGGCCATAGCTACCTTCTTGCCTTCCCGCTGTAAGCGAGCTACAACGTCTGCCTTTTCTCCGGGAAGGACCTCCGCTTCGACGCGATCAATCCCGAGCTCCCGTGCCACTGCCTCAGCCGTGGTGCGGTTATCTCCGGTGAGCATAATGATCTCGATACCTTCCTTGTGGAGTTGCTGGATGGCTTCTCGCGTGGAGTCCTTGATCGGATCCGCGACACCCAGTAAACCTACTGCTTGGCCGTCGATGGCGACAAACATGACGGTTTGTCCTTCCGCTCGCAGTTTTTCCGCCCGCTCAGAAAGATCCTGTGAATCAATGCCCGATTCTTCCAGAAACCGCTGATTGCCGAGGACGACTTTTTTTTTCTCAACAATGCCTCTAACTCCTCTGCCGGGGACGGCTTCGAAATCCGAAGCCTCCGTATCGGACAGTCTCATGCCGCGCTCTTCGGCCCCCTGCACGATAGCGGCTGCAAGCGGATGTTCGCTTCCTCGCTCGAGACTGGCCGCTAGCAGAAGAATATCTGATTCCTTCGTCTCATCGAGGGCAATAACAGAGACCAGCCGTGGTTGCCCTTCCGTAAGGGTCCCGGTCTTGTCGACCACCACGGTATCAATCCGTTCCATGATTTCCAGAGATTCGGCGTCTTTGATCAATACCCCGAGCTGTGCACCACGGCCAATCCCAACCATCACCGACATGGGGGTAGCGAGTCCGAGTGCGCAGGGGCAGGCAATAATTAGTACAGCGACCGCATTGACTAGCGCGAAGACCATCGCCGGGTCAGGACCCCAGATCGACCACACGATAAAGGTAATCACGGCAACTACGACCACAGCTGGCACGAAATAGGCAGAAACCCGATCAGCCAATCGCTGGATTGGCGCCCTGCTCCGCTGGGCCTGGCTGACCATTCGAACTATTTGCGCGAGAACCGTGTCGCTTCCGACTTTCTCGGCCCTCATCAGGATCGAACCGGCCTGGTTGATAGTTGCCCCAATGACTTCGTCGCCTATCTTCTTCTCGACGGGGATCGGTTCACCCGTAATCATCGACTCGTCCACCGCAGTCTGTCCTTCGATCACCTTTCCGTCCAGCGGGATTTTCTCTCCAGGACGGACGCGGAGGATGTCCCCTACCGACACGTGCTCTAACGGAATATCTTCTTCAGTTCCGTCCTCTCGGACAATTCGGGCCGTCTTGGGAGACAGACCCAATAACCCTCGAATCGCACTGCTGGTGGACTTGCGGGCCCGCAGTTCCAGAACCTGACCGAGAAGAACCAGCGTAACGATTACAGCAGCAGCTTCGAAATAGACTGCCACGCTCCCGTCGCTAGCACGGAACGCCGGGGGAAAAAGTCTCGGAGCAGCGGTGGCAATTACGCTGTAAACCCACGCCACTCCGGTCCCCAGGGCAATCAACGTGAACATGTTCAGACTCGCGTTCTTAATCGATCGGTAGCCTCTGACGAAGAAAGGCCAACCACCCCACAAAACCACCGGTGTGGCCAGAAACAGTTCCAGCCAGTTTGCTGTCCGTGGTGAGAAAAACTCCCGCACTGGAAGGCCGACATGGTGGCCCATTGCCAGCATGACTACCGGAGCAGTCAGCAGGACCGAGATCCAGAAGCGCCGAGTCATATCCTTGAGTTCCGGATCTTCTTCTTCCTCAATAGTGACCGTCATCGGCTCGAGGGCCATTCCGCAGATCGGGCAATCGCCGGGCTCGCCCCGCACAATTTCGGGGTGCATGGGGCAGGTGTACTGTACGCGTGAGGTAAAAGAGACCGGCTCCTTCGGTTCCAGGCTCATCCCACAGGAGGGACAATCACCCGGCCCCTTTTGTTCCACCTCCGGATGCATCGGACAGGTATAAATGACGTCCTCTGGTACGAACTTTGATTCCGGCACCCCGCCTGCGATCGCCACGACATGATCATGCTGATGATTCGCAGGCGTCTGCTTAAGCTCTTCATCCGCTCTCAAGTACCGTTCCGGATCTTCCTGGAACTTCCTCAGGCAAGATGGGCAGCAGAAATAATAGTCTTTTCCTTTGTACTCGATATGAAAGGATGTCTTGGCAGGATCGATCTCCATCCCGCACACCGGGTCTCGCGCTGTCGGAATTTTCTGGGACTGACTCGTGTTCGGATCCATATACCACCGTTGATCTTTTTTGATCAGACCTAGACCTTCTTCTTTAGTGAGTCTAGCACGGAAAGGGATAACCCCTAGCGGAATCATCACTTGCTTCCAAGAGCGGGTTCCATTTTGCTCGGCGCATTCATGCTGTTTGCGGGCCCGCGGCTAGACACGCCGGGTGGCATTGACTAGCCACTCCGATCAGCCGCGGCATGTGTTGCAGCGATTGTCGCCTTTAGTACCACGGCATTGAGCCTCGAAGTATTTCGATTTCCTCAGATTCTCTTTCATTTTCACGTCCAATCTTGATAGAAGAAGTTGGTAAGTTGGCCCATTTATTACAAGGAGGGACGTTGCCGTGAAAGTAAATCGTCGGACTTTCATTTCGTCGACCGCGGCCGCAGTCGGAACGACCCGGCTGACCACCGCTTCGCAACGCTCAGGAGCGAACGATCAAATTGGCGTTGCTTTGATTGGATGTGGTGGAATGGGGCGTGCCGATATCAGAGACTTCATGCGAGTTCCCGAAGTCCAGGTCCGGGCTGTCTGTGATGTCTGGGAGCATAATCTCGAGAGGGCTGCCAGGATGACCGAGGACCAACCTTCCGGGCGGGCTGCTGGTTTTACCGACTTTCGGCGAGTTCTCGAACTGAAGGAGATTGACGTCGTTGTCGTTGCCACTCCCGACCACTGGCATGCGCTGCCAACCATTATGGCCTGTGAGGCAGGTAAGGACGTCTACGTGGAAAAGCCTCTGTCCTTGACGGTTGAGGAAGGTCGTAAGATGGTCGAGGCGGCTCGCCGAAACCAGCGGGTTGTCCAGATGGGTACCCAGCAGCGGTCCGGTTTGCACTATCAAGAGGCAGTCAGGCTGATCCAGGATGGAGTGATCGGAAAGATCAGCCGGGTTTCAGCCTGGAATTACGAAAACGAAACTCCGGCTGGGATCGGCAATCCTCCTGACGGCAATCCTCCGTCTGATCTCGACTGGGACTTCTATCTTGGTCCTGCGCCTCACGTGCCCTTTAATCCCAATCGATTCATTTACTGGTTCCGCTGGTTCTGGGACTATTCCGGAGGAAAGTTAACCGATTGGGGGACTCACCATATTGACATCATCCAGTGGGCAATGAAGGCGGATGCTCCGTTAAGCGCAACAGCGGCCGGTGGTAAGTACGTCTTGAACGACAACCGAGAAACACCCGATACCCTAGATGTCATCTACGAATACCCGGGCTTTATCTGTACCTATACAAACCGCGTCGCCAATCAGTACGCCCCCAACGGAAGATCGTACGGTATCGAGTTCTATGGTTCAGACGGAACTCTGTTCCTGGACCGCTCCGGATACGAGGTTATACCGGAAGTGATGCTCGAGGAAGAAGCGCCGACACCACCCTACCTGGCCCAGCTCCAGGAAGAAGGTGGCGGGGGGAGCAGTACAGAACAGCGCCCGCTTCGGAAGGGACGAACCGAATACATCCGAGGCCAGGGCTCCGATCAGCATTTTCCTCATGTTCTGAACTTCCTGGAATGCGTGAAGACCCGTGGCCGGCCCATTTCCGATGTTGAGATCGGACACCGCTCGACCACAACGGCCCATCTGGGAAACATAGCATTCAGAGTCGGCCGAAAAATACGCTGGGACGCCGAGTCCGAAAGGATCATCGATGACGATGAGGCTAACCGCCGGCTTAAAGCAAATTATCGCGCTCCCTGGACTCTTTAGAAGCCTATAAGCCGTTCACCAGCAGCGGAAGCAGTTTTTCCACTCGCCGGAAAATGGTTCTCTGTTCGAAAGCCCGGCCGTCTATTGCAAACGGGGCATCAGTATCCCAGAATCGAAGACAGCCAGCGCTCCATCGTCTCTACGTCCATTCCTTTGCGCCGGGCATAATCCTCGACCTGGTCACGGGCTATCTTCCCAATCCCGAAATAGTGGGAATCAGGGTGTGAAAAATAAAAGCCGCAGACGGATGCAGCCGGCCACATCGCACAGCTCTCGGTGAGTTGGATACCCGCTCTCCGTTCCACATCGAGCAGATCAAAAAGGAGAAACTTCTCGGTATGGTCCGGACAGGCCGGGTAACCGGGGGCGGGCCGAATGCCGCGGTACTTTTCCAGAATAAGTTCCTCGTTCGAGTAGCATTCATCGGGAACGTAACCCCAAAACTCTTTTCGAATCCGCTCATGCATTCGCTCCGCAAAAGCTTCAGCCAGCCGATCCGCCAGAGCCTTGGCCAAAATAGCGTTGTAGTCGTCGTGATCCTTCTTAAAGGAGTCAACTATCTCGTCGGCTCCAATTCCGGCGGTGACGGCGAAGGCACCCAGATAGTCCTCCTTTTGGGACTCCCAGGGAGCGACGAAGTCACTCAAGCAGCGATTTGGCCGCCCTGGCTTTTTCTCCATTTGCTGGCGCAGGTGGTGTAGTCTCATCCTGACCTGATCCCGGGAATTGTCGGTATAGACTTCAATATCGTCATAATCCACCGTGTTTGCCGGGAAAAGACCAATGACTGCGGAAGCGCGAAGAGACCGCTTCTCGATCAAACTGTCGAGCAGAGCATTAGCGTCGTTAAAAAGCCGCGTGGCCTCCTCCCCCAGACGCTCGTCCTCGAGAATGTTGGGGAAGCGTCCGTGCATCTGCCATGCCTTGAAGAACGGGGTCCAATCGATATAGTTTCTCAATTCCTCCAGCGAGTAATCCGGGAAGTCATGGACCCCAGGACAGAGTGGTGCAGGAGGTTGGTAGGACTGCCAGTCGATCTGGACCCGATTTTGGCGGGCTTCTTGAATACTGGCAAAGGCTGTTTGACTCTTCTTGCCAGCGTGCTTGTCGCGAATTTTCGCATACTCTTCAGAAATCTTCGAGAGGTATCCGGTCCGGACTTCCGGCTCATCACTCAACAGACTGGAGACCACCGTAACACTTCGCGAGGCGTCCGTGACGTAGATGGTAGGACCGTCGTATGAAGGAGCAATCTTCACTGCTGTGTGGATGAGGGAGGTCGTCGCTCCGCCAATCAGCAACGGAATCTCAAATCCCTCCCGTTTCATCTCAGAAGCGACATGGCACATTTCGTCCAGAGAGGGAGTGATCAAACCACTCAATCCGATGATGTCAACTCTCTCCTTTCGGGCTGTTTCAAGAATTTTGTTAGCGGGAACCATCACACCGAGGTCTATCACTTCGTAGTTATTACATTGAAGCACGACGCCGACGATATTTTTTCCGATGTCGTGAACATCGCCCTTAACCGTGGCTGTCAGGATCTTGCCCTTGGGACGGTTGTCTTCAAGCTTCGCTTTTTCCGCTTCGATGTAAGGAATAAGATAGGCGACCGCCTTTTTCATCACGCGGGCGCTCTTGACAACCTGCGGCAGAAACATCTTTCCCGATCCAAACAGGTCGCCTACTATATTCATACCATCCATCAAAGGTCCTTCAATGACCTGGATCGGACGATCATACAGCTGACGGGCTTCCTCTGCGTCCTCCTCAATATAGTCTGTAATGCCGTTGACGAGCGCATGGCTGAGACGCTCCTGCACAGAGCGCTTCCGCCATTCGAGATCTTCAGTCTTGTCTGCTTTCTTGCCGGAGTAGGAATCGGCAATTTCAAGCAGGCGTTCAGTGGCATCGGGCCGGCGATTCAAGATGACATCCTCAACCCTTTCGCGGACTTCGGGCGGGATCTCTTCATAGACTTCCAGTTGCCCGGCATTCACGATAGCCATGTCCAAACCAGCCTGGATGGCATGGTACAGGAAGACCGAATGCATGGCTTCACGGATAGGATTGTTGCCCCGAAAGGAAAAAGAAATATTACTCAGGCCGCCGCTAACTTTAGTGTGCGGCAGCTTTTCCTTAATCTGGCAGGTAGCCTCAATGAAATCGACAGCGTAATTGTTATGCTCCTCAATCCCCGTGGCGATTGCGAAAATATTGGGGTCAAAGATGATATCTTGAGGAGGAAAGTTGAGCTTTTCGGTCAATAGACGGTACGCTCTGCTACAGATCTCAAACTTCCGCTCGGCAGTGTCAGCCTGGCCTGTCTCATCGAAGGCCATGACAACCACCGCTGCTCCATAGCGCCGAGCCCGACGAGCCTGTTGGAGAAAAGGCTCTTCTCCTTCTTTCAGGCTGATCGAATTTACGATCGACTTGCCCTGAAGGCACTTCAGACCGGCTTCGATGACCTCCCATTTTGAGGAATCAACCATTACAGGGACGCGGCTAATATCCGGTTCGGCAGCTACCAGGCGAAGGAACGTCGTCATTGCCTCTGCCGAATTTAAAAGGCCTTCATCCATATTCACGTCAATAATCTGGGCGCCGTTCTCAACCTGCTCCCGGGCCACCTCGAGGGCGGTTTCGTAGTCTCCAGACGTGATCAGGCGGGCAAAGCGCTTGGAGCCAGTCACGTTGGTACGCTCTCCAATATTGACGAACATCGTGTCGGGACCGATATTGAGCGCTTCCAAGCCGCTGAGTCGGCAACGAGGTTCGATCTCTGGAACCGTGCGCGGTGGCATTCCCTCCATCGCCTTCTTGATGGCTTTGATATGCTCAGGGGTGGTTCCGCAGCAGCCCCCTACAATGTTCAAGAATCCGCTTTCTGCAAATTCCCTCAGAATCTCGGCCATCTCCTCCGGGCCCTGATCGTACGCTCCAAATTCGTTCGGAAGGCCTGCATTCGGATAGGCGCAAATGTAAGTGTCTGCGACCCGTGAGAGTTCTTCGATGTAAGGGCGCAGCTCTTTGGCTCCCAGTGCGCAGTTGAGTCCGATCGTCAAGGGGTTGGCGTGTGCGACCGAGTTCCAGAAAGCTTCCGTCGTCTGACCGGTCAGGGTCCGTCCACTGGCATCGGTGATGGTTCC
>Ga0079224_100008241_pt1 | contig 14099 bp, 9 predicted proteins | sample Stecom2015_FD_80414 | JGI IMG/M metagenome (GOLD analysis project Ga0079224, IMG submission 80414) | Agricultural soil microbial communities from Utah to study Nitrogen management - Steer compost 2015 | ecosystem: Environmental > Terrestrial > Soil > Agricultural land | place: USA: Utah...
AGAACCACGACTCAAGTCGTAGCGGCAGCACGACAGCCACAGGCAGAGCACGCTGCTGGCGATCTGTTCGGCCAGCACCTCGGACTGCTTGCCGAGCTCGAAGCGGATGGCGTTCACCTCCGCCTCGACCAGACGGCGGCCTTCGCTCGCGATCCGGTTGGCCGACTCGCGCGCCTGATCGAGGATCTCGGCCTCGAGCCGCGCGGTCTCGCTGCGCAGCCGCTCGCGCTCTTCGGCCGCCACGCGGTGCACCCGCTCGAGCTCCCGCTCATAGCGGCGGAGCAGCACCCCCGCCTCTTCTTGCATGTGACGAGCGTCGGCCTTGGCGCCCTCGGTCCGCTGCTCGCGCTGCTCGAACACGCGCAACATCGGGTCGAACAGCAGCGGCTTCAACACCACCACCAACACCGCGAACAGCACCATCTGCATCAGGACGGTCTGATCGAAGTCGATGCTCACCCCACCGCCGCCCCCGCCCATGGCGGCGCCGAGCGTGGATAAGCGAATGGGGATGCTCGCGCAGAGTTCGAGACTGAGAGTGCTCATCGGGCCTTCAGCTATACGCCGCGCCTGCACTGGCAGCTCGAGCCAGGCTCGGCGATCAGCGGCGCGCGGCTCGTACCACCTTGCGACCGAGGTGTCTAGCTACCGCTTTGGGTCTCGGTGACCCAGTGCTCGGTCACCCGGCGGACCCCTTGATCGGCGAGCTCGTCGATCATGGATGCGTAGGGTCTGCCGGTCCGCGGGTCAGTAGCGTTCGGTGCCACGTCGAGCAACGGCCGCAGCGCGAACACGCGCTCGTGCAAGCGCGGATGGGGGATCTCGAGCGCTGGCAGCACGACCGGCGGCCCTTCCGCCCAGAGCAGATCGAGATCGATCATCCTGGGGCCCCAACGCTCGTGGCGCACACGACCCAATTCGAGCTCGATGCGCTGCAGGGCGGTGAGCAGCGCGAGGGGGGCGAGCTCGGTGCTCAGCCGAACGGCGGCGTTCAGGTGCAGGGGCTGCGGCGGGCCACCGATCGGCTCGGTTTCATAGAGAGCAGAAATCGCCTCGACCTTGCCGAGCGGGCCGAGGCGGCCGACGGCCGTCTGCAGCGTCGCCAGCCGGTCGCCCAGATTGGCGCCGACCCCGACCACGAAATCCGCCATGCGCGCAAGGTAGACCACCTACCAGCGGCAGCGAAATGGGACGGCCACGGCCCCCCTATGCTATCGAAGCCCCGATGCTCGGGCTGACAGCCGGAGAGCTCTTCGTCGTGGTGTTCGTCACGATCACGGTCGTCAGCGCGAGCCTGTGGCCGCGGGCCGGTGAAGCCATTGCCTTGCTGCTGAGCGGCAAACGCGGCGACGCGCCGCCCCCCGGCGCGGAGGGTGGGGCGCCCGAAGACAACGGCGAGAAGGCACCGTGAGCCCGGGGACTGGCTCCTTGGAACCCGGAGCGCTGATCGATCCGGAGCTCGACGTCGAGCACCTGCCCGGCGCGGACGTCGAGCCCGGCCCGGAGCTCCAAGAGCTGCTCGCGGACGCCGAACGACGCCTGGGAGAGCGCAAGCTGGCCGATGCGCCGAGCGCCCCGCCGCCCGGCGACGCCGAGCAGCTGGTCGACGAAGCCCTGCTCGTCGAGCTCGAGGAGCCGATCGAGGACGCCTCCACCGCAGGCGCGTCGCCCACCGGCGCGGCGCTCCCGGAGGGCACGCGCTCCCGCTCGATGGCGACCCTGGGCGGCGGCACCGAGCACGCGCTCGCGCCCGACTGGGCCGGCACCGAGCACGCCGGCCTGGAGGGGGCGTCCGTCGTGGCCGAAGCCGCCTCGGAGTCAGCGCCGCCCGCTCCGAGCGCGCCGACCGGCACCACCGCGGAGAAGCCGACGCCCGTCCCACCGTCGGAGGCGTCGCTGCGCATGACCACCCCTCCGCCAGCGCGCACGCCGTCGAGCCCCTTTCCCCCTCAGGAACGGCCGACCGCCGCCCACGTCGCCGGGCCCATCAGCTTTCGGGGCTCGCAGACCGACACGACCGCCCCGCCGTCGTCGCCCAGGAGCCTCATCCCCTGGGCGCAGCGCCGCAGCTCGCTGCTCCCGCCGTTCTTCTCTCAGAGCGCCGCGGTCGAGCACGGGACGGAGCGGATGACGCACCGCCCGCCGGCGCGGGCGAGCTCGTCGCCCCCGGCCGATCTGACGTCGACCGTACCGCCCGGGAGCCGCAGCGCGGTGAGCTCCAGGCCGCCGCCCACCCCGCGAGACTCCTTGCTGCCCTCGCTGCCGCCCGCGCTGGGGCCCGGCGACGCCCTGGCGGCGGTCGCCCGCTCGGTGCGGGGTCGCTTCACCGGGGCGCTGGCGTTCGAGGACGACGCCGGCATCCGGCGGCTCGTCTTCCGCGAGGGAGATTTCGTGACCGCGGCGTCCGGCAGCGATGACGAGTCGCTGATCGCCTTCTTGATCCAGCGCGGGGATCTCCCGCGCAGCGTCGCGAGTCTGTCGCGCAAGCTGCCGCAGTTCGGGCGTCACGCGGGCGCCGCGCTGATCGCGTATGGGCACCTGAAGCAAGACGACCTGTGGCCCGTGTTGCGCGCGCACGCCGAGTGGGTCCTGACGCGGGTCATCGAGATCGATCATGGCGCGGCCAGCGTCGAGCTCGAGCTGCCGGGGCGCTTGCGCGCGGAGCCCTCGGTCTTCGGCGGCGCCACGGGCGCCGAGGTCCTGGTCGAGAGCCTGCGGCGGGTGTTCTCGGTGGACGAGGCGCTCGCGCGGCTCGGCGGTGCAGGGGCCAGGGTCACCCAGGGTCCGGCGCACGGCCTGCTGGGCGAGTGCGCGCTCGATCCCGCCGAAGAGCGGCTGGTCGAGGGCGCGAGCGGCCGGCGCGTCGAGGAGCTCCTGGAGAGCGCCTCCGAAGACTTCGCGGTGGTGCTGCTCGCGCTGTGCGAGCTCGGCGTGCTGCTGGTCGACGCGCCCGCGACCCCGAAGACCCCGAAACCCGCGCGTGCCGCGCCCGCCGAGCCGCTCGACGACCAGGCGCTGCGCTCCCGCATCCTGACGCGGCGCGCGCTGGTCGACGAGGCGGACTACTTCGCGCTGCTCGGCGTCGCTCGGGACGCCACCGGCTACGACATCCGGCGCGCCTACCTCGAGCTGCGCCGCCAGTTCGAGCCTTCGCGCGTGCTCACCGCCGGCACCGCGGATCTGCGCGACGACGTGGACTTGATCCTCGAGGTGTTGGAAGAGGCGTACGAGATCCTGAAGGACGAGCAGCGCCGGCAGCGCTACCGGCGGGCGATCGAGCAAACGCCGTAAGGCGACCGACGTCAGTCGACGAACTTCGACAGCAGGCGGATGTACGCCGTCTGGTAGCCGTTCGAGTTCTCCGTCACCGACCAGGAGTTGAGGGGCCAGCTGTCGTTGAAGTCCAGGTAGGACTTCTGCGGGGGCTGCCCCTTCGGCGGTGAGGGGGCCGCGGCGCCGCACAGATCGGGTGCGCCGCAACCATCCGGACAACAGCCGTCCCAGTCGTAGCTAGGGTTCGGGCCGCCCGCGAGAAAGCCCGGCGCTGGACCGTGTTCCGAGCTGGCGGCGCTGTCCCACGCGGTGCCCTCGCCAAACCAGCTGTGGTAAATCTCGTTCACGGAGCGCTCGGCGCCGTACGCGCCCATGTTGGTGAGGTACGCGACGCCGAGCGGGTTCGTCCCGTGCAGGTAGTGCAGGTAGCTCTCCGCCGCCTCGAGCACTTCCTCCGCCGGCGCCTCCTCCAGGCCGTACTTCACGAACGAGTGCAAGACCAGGCCCACGCGCGCCTTCACCGCGTTCGAGCCCCAGGTGTAGGTCTGCAGCGGCGCTCGGTAGGGATCGATCTGCATGCGGTGCGCCGGCAGGTTGTCCCCGCCGAGCACGCCCTCACGGTAGGTGTCGAGGATGTCGCTGGCGACGCTCGGCGTCGCGCCGGGCAGCGTCGTGTAGTGGAGCATCGCTTCTTGCAAGAACTCCTCCCAGCCGTACGTGTAACCCGTCGAGATGAAGCCCGTCTCGGCATAGCTCTCGTCGAAGGCCGCGCGGTACTCCTCCTTGCCGGTGAGCTCGAACAGGTGGCAGGCCGCCACCACCTTCTTGTTGCGGCGGCCGGCGTCGTCGACCTCTTGCTGGCCGGCGCCGAGCCCCTGGCTGCCGGTCTCCGCGTCGTTGTTGAGGAACGTCAGGTTCGGGTTCTGCTCGGCGAAGGCAAAGGCGCGTTCGGCGCGCGCCGCGAGATCCTCGGCGTAGTCCGCGTGGGCGCCGCCGAGATCGCCGTACACTTTGGCGGCGAAGGCGAACGCGGCGGCGCCGCTCAGCGTGGCGGACGTGCTCGGCGGGCCATAGCGCGTGGGGCCGTCGGCGGTGGACGGCGGGCTGCCGTGGTCCAGCCCGACGATGCTGAGCAGCGAGCCGTCGTCGTTTTGCAGCTTCACGAGGTGGTCGACCCCCCACTTCACCTCGTCGAGCAGGTCCGGCACGCCGTTGCCGGACTCGGGGATCCCGAAATCGTCGGTCCAGATCTCCGGCCGCTCGCGGTACGCGCGCAAGAGGTCGACCACGTAGTCCGCGGTCCAGTTGGTGTACTTGTTGTAGTCGCCCGCGTCGTACCAGCCCCCCGAGACGTCGCGCTCGGTCGTCGCGTCGTCGGTGCGGTCGTAGGCCCGCGCTTCGGCGTCTTGCCCTGGCCCGAGGTGACTGGCCGCGTCTGCCCATGCGGCGCCGGCGAACGCGGCGTCCTTCGCGTGCCCCGCGCGCTGGTAGAAGAACGTGCGCACGGCGCGCACGAGCACCTCACGGTACACGTCCGCAGACACCACGAAGACCGGCGAGCGCACGCCGTGCTCGGTGTCGAGCACGTAGTACGCCGACGGCGCCGTCACCGCGGAGAAGTCGAACCAGTAGGCGCGATCGCCCGACGTAGGATCTTCGGCGCCATCGTTCCAGGCGGTCGGCGCCCCCGTGTGCACGTGCTCGCCCGTGAAGGCGTCGACCAGGGCGTAGGTCGCGCCAGGCTCGAAAGACGCGTCGGCGTCGAACCCGGTCACCGGATCGCGGATGACCGCCACCTTGCGGGCGGCGGGGCGGTAGCCGAAGTCGTCCACCACGATGAAGGCGCTCAGCGGCTCCGCGGGCACCGGCACGTCGCCGCCGACCCCGCCCGTGCCATCGCCGCCGGTCCCCGTGCCCCCGGTCCCACCGCCGGCGCCGGTGCCGCCGGTCGTGGCACCGCCCGTGCCCGCCTCCCCGCTCCCGCCGCTGCCTCCGGCGGCCTGCCCCCCGCCCCCCGGGGTGCCGCCCGTGCCGTCTCGTGACGTTCCGTCGCTGCCGCACGCTGCGGCCAGGGCGATGCAGACGCCGACCCACGCGACGGACGAAGACCCACCCACGCGGCAAGCTCGATGATCTTGAACCAAGACGTTACTCCTGCTGACGAGAGAGAGCGGACGATCTGCCTGGGGATACAGCGGCGCGCGGGCTCGGTCAACGTGCAGGAGAGCGCCGCGGCGCTCCGCAGCCGTATCCCGCGCGCCGCGACGCCCCGGCTGCTGACGAGGGTCAGCCCCGCGGCTACTCGGCCGCCGACGCCGCGGGCACCACGTCGATGTCGAGCTCGCCGCCCGTCGACGAGATCAGCGCCACGTCCCCCTCACCGGCCTCACCGCGCAGCAAGAGCTCCGACAGCGGCGCTTCCACCAGCCGGGCGATCGTGCGGCGCATGGGGCGCGCGCCGAGCTCGGGATCGTAGCCGCCGGCGTCGAGCAGACACTCGAGCGCCGCGTCGTCGTAGCGCAGGTCGATGCGGCGCTGCGCTTTGAGCGTGCGACCGACGCCGTCGAGCAACGCCGCGGCGACGCGCTTCACCTCGGTGCGCGACAGCGCCGAGAACACCAGCACTTCGTCGATCCGATTGAACAGCTCGGGGGCGAGCGCCGCGCGCGCAGCGGCCACGATGCGCTCCTCGAGCGCTGCCGCGGCTCGATCGCTCGCCCCGAAGCCCACGCGGCGCCGCGCGGCCCCGCGCGTCTCCTCGGCCCCGAGGTTCGAGGTCATCATCACCACGACGTTGGTGAAGTCCACCGTTCGTCCGCGCCCGTCGGTCAAGCGCCCTTCGTCGAACAGCGCCAGGAACGTCGTCAACACGTCCGGGTGCGCCTTCTCGATCTCGTCGAGCAGCAGCACCTGATAGGGCCGGCGCCGCACGGCTTCGGTCAGGTAGCCCCCCGCCTCGTGCCCGACGTAGCCGGGCGGCGCGCCGATCAGGCGCGCGACGGCGTGCGGCTCGCTGTACTCGGACATGTCCAGGCGCGTCATCGCGGTCTCGCGGTGGAACAGCACCTCCGCGACCGCCTTGGCGGTCTCCGTCTTGCCGACGCCGGTCGGCCCGAGCAGCAAGAACGTGCCGAGCGGGCGGCGGCCCCCGAGGCCGGCGGCGTTGCGCCGCAGCATCACGGCGATCCGCTCGAGCTCGCGCGCGTGACCGACGACGCGCTCGGCCAAGATCGTCTCGAGCCGCAGGAAGCGATCGGCGTCGGTCTCGAGCAGCCGCTCCACCGGCATGTCCGCGCGCTCGGCCACGACCTCCGCGATCGCCGAGGCGGTGACGCTCTCGCCCCCCCGGCGGCGGGTGCGCGCGCCGGCCAGATCGATGATGGACAGCGCCTTGTCCGGCAAGGCGCCGGTGGTCACGTAGCGCGCCGACCAGGCGACGGTCAGCGCCAGCGCTTCCTCGTCGAACTGGATGCCGTGGTGCTCGCCGAGCCGCTCGGCGGCGGCGCTCAAGATCAAGAACGCCTCTTCCCGGCTCGGCTCCTCCACGTTGATGGGCGTGAAGCGGCGGCCGAGGGCGGGGTCGGCTTCGAGGGTCTTGCGGTAGTCGTCGGTCGAGCAGGCGCCGATGCACGACAGCTCGCCCGAGGCCAGCGCCGCCTTGAGCTCGCTCAAGAGCTCGTCGGCGCCGTCGGACGCGCACAGCTGGTGCACATCGTCCAAGAACAGCACGACCTTCCCGCCGCTCGCGGCGACCTCCTTGCGGATGGCGGTCATGCGCGCCGACAGCGATCCGCGCACCGCCGTGCCCGCCAGGAGCTCCGACACCGAGAGCTGCACCACGATGCGCGCGTCGATTTGCGGCAGCGCCTCGGCTTCGGCGATGGCGCGCGCCAGGCCGAGCACGGTGCTGGTCTTGCCGACCCCGACCGGGCCGACCAGGCACGGGCTATTGGCCTCCCGCTTGGCGAGCACGTCCAGGATGCGTTCGATCTCTTCGTCGCGGCCGACGACCGGCGGCAGCTCGCCGCGGGCGGCCGCCGCCGTCAGGTTGCGGCCGAGGGCGCTCAGGGTCGGGCAACGCTTGGGATCCAGATCGAAGGCGTGCCGGGCGCGGTCGCCGGGCGCGGGGGCCTTGGCCGGAGCGCGCTCGGGGGGTGCTTTGGGCCGCCCGGGGCGCGGCGCTTCGGAGCGCTTGCCGCGCCCGCGCGACGCCGGACCGCGCGCGACGGGCACCAGGGAGACGGGCTGGGCCGAGCGCACGCGAGGCTTTGGCTTCGCGGCGGTCGGAGGGGGCGCCTGCAGCAACGGCACGGCGACGGCTCGCGAGCTCGCGCCCGACGCCGGCTTCTCCGCCGCGGGAGCTTGAGCCGCCGCGATCCGCCGCGGGCCGATCAGCCCGAGGCCGAGGTTCATCGCGGCCGCGCGCAGCCGCCCGATGTCCGCCCCGCTCGCCAAGAGCGCGCGGTGGGCCACCGAGCGCCGGTCGCCCAGCAGGGCGATCAACAGGTGCACCGGCGCCGGCGTCCTCGAGCCCATCCGGCCCCCGATCTCGCGAGCGCGGGCCGAGACCTCCTTCAGGCAGGCGTCGGTCCCGTCCGCGGCGCGGGCGCTCGCCAGCACCTCGTCGGCGCGGATCCGCCGCTCGGCGAGCAGCTCGGCCGCTGGGCTCGGGTGCGACGCCAGCGCCGCCAGCAAGTGCGCCGTGGTCAAGCGCTCGCCGTGCGCGTGCGCCAGGCGTTCGGCGATCTTGCGCAGCGCGGTGAGCTCGGGCTGAATCTGCGACATACGGCGGCGCCACCTCCGGCTTGGGGCGGAACAAGATGCTCACAGCGCTGGCTGAACGGCCAAGATTTCGGCGGCCTCGCCGCGGCCCCGGTGGCGAGCCCGCGGGGCGGCAGGTATAAGGGCGCGTGCTTCGAGGCCTTCACTGGATGGGCTTGCTGCTCGCGCTGCCGCTGGCGGTCAGCTGCGGCAGGCTCGACCGCGTCGCGCAGTGCAACCGCGTCGCCAAGACCGTCAACGAAGCCCTCGCGCGGCTCGAAGCTCGCCAGCAGCAGCCCGGACCGGCGGACGCGAAGCACCGCGATCTGGCCGCCGGGTACCGCAAGCTCGCCAAGGACCTGACGGGCCTGTCGGTGGCGCACCCCGCGCTGCAAGACGCGGTCGATGACTACCGGCTGCTCGCCGAGCAGACCGCCACCGAGCTCGAGAAGCTCGGCCAAGCTCCCGCCCAGAGAAAGAAGCCGCTCGACACGGCGCGGGCACGCCGCCCCTTCGAGGCGCTCCAGCGCCGCGAGCAAATGCTGCACACGAAGCTGCAGGCGGCCTGCCGTCACTAGCGACGGCGCTTGCGGCGGCGCGGCGCCTGCTTGGGCAGCTTGCGCTCCTTCGCGCCCACCTCCGCCCGGCCAAAGCGGTAGCCGATCGGGCTGCGGAAGCGACCGGTGGCATCGCCGCCGTAGATCCACAGGCGCGCCGCGTCCGCTTCCATCTTCGCCACCGGCGCGAAGATGCCGCTCGAGGCGGTCGCGATCACCGTCGGTCGCCCGAGCAGCAGCCGCGCGACGAGCACGCCGCAGCTCGGATCCTTGCCGCGCTTGGAGCACCCCCCCACCACCATGAGCTCCTCGTTCGCGATCGGCCGCCAGATCCAGAGGCGGTCGGCCTTGAACGATTTCGTTGTCCCGAGCTCCGCCGCGCTCTCTGGCAGGTGCGCGACGATCTTGCCGGCGAGCTCCGCGTCGAAGGGTCGCTGCTCGAGCGGCTTGCCGCGATCGAGCGGCACCACGACCTCGGCCTCGTTGCGCTCACCGGCGCAGCAGCGAAACCCGATCGTCGCCGATTTGCTCTCGGCTTTACGCGCGGCCGCGTGCGCGCAGCGGCCGTAGACGTCGGCCTCGGGCCCGCTGCCACCGCGGATCGCGACCTTGGAAGCGTCCTGGCTGCCCCGGCCCCAGCGGCTCCCGGTCCACTCCCAGATCCCGCCGTGCAGATCGTGCACCCCGAAGTCGCTGCGACACCCGACGACCAGCCCGCTCGGCCGCAGCTGCGCCGACTTGCCGAGCTTGCAGCGCTCCGGCCGCACCGTGGGGCCGTATTCGTAGGTCTGGTTGTCCGGCCCCTTGCAGGCGCGCTCCCACTCGAGCTCGGAGCACAGGCGCTTTCCGCGCTCCGCGCACAGCGCGGCCGCCTCGGCCTGGGTGACGTTGGTGAGCGGGATCGCCCCGGCCTCGTTCGGGTACGGATACACGTCCATGTAAAAGCCGCGCAAGATCAGCTGCTCGCCGGCCATCTCCTGATCGGCGATGCGCGGGAGCAGCTCGAGCGGTGTGCCCGCGACCAGCGCGCCGCCCGGGACGAACACCATGCCCGGGCGCGGCTCGGCGCTGCGCTGGGGCGGGCCCACGGCGATCGGGACGCCGCTCGACGCGTCGGCCGCGGCCGCGCCGTCGTCGCGCCGCTCGCGGCAGGCGGTGCTCAGCGCCACCGCCGCGGCGCACAGGCCCACCGCCGGCCGCGGCAGGCGGGCAGCCGGACGGCCCAGGATCACGGATCCATCCGCTCGTCGCGCTCGCGCAGGCCAAGCTCCTTCATCTTCAGCTGCAGGCCTTTGCGCGAAATCTTGAGCAGGCGGGCCGCGTGCGTGACGTTGCCGCCCGTCTGGTCGAGCGCCCGCTGGATCAGCTCGCGCTCGAGGCGGCTGGTCGCCGCCTTCACCTGCTCCTTCAAGCCGTCGCTGGCGCTCTCTGGCGCGCGCGACGAGGCGGACTCCGGCAGCTGCGCTTCGACGGCGCCGCCGTTTCGGATCTCGAGCGGGACGTCGGCGACCGTCAGCAAATTCGAGTCACAGAACAGCACCGCGCGCTCGATCACGTTCTCGAGCTCCCGGATGTTGCCGGGCCAGGCGTAGCTCTGCAGCACCTGCTCGACCTCGGGCGCCATGCCGACGATCTGCTTCTTCAGCCGCTGGTTGAACTTCTCGACGAAGTGCTGCGCGAGCGGCGCGATGTCCATCGCGCGCTCGCGCAGGGCGGGCAAGCGAATGGGCACCACGTTCAGGCGATAGAACAGATCTTCTCGGAACGTCCCGGCGGCGATCTCCCGCTTGAGATCGCTGTTGGTGGCCGCGATCAGCCGCACGTCGACCCGGATCGTCTTGATGCCCCCGACCCGCTCGAACTCGCTCTCCTGCAACGCCCGCAGCAGCTTGACCTGCATCTCGACCGGGATGGATCCGATCTCGTCGAGGAACAGCGTGCCGCCGCTCGCCAGCTCGAACCGCCCGGGCTTGGCGCCCACGGCGCCCGTGAACGCCCCGCGCTCGTAGCCGAACAGCTCGCTCTCCATCAGGTCGCGCGGGATGGCGGCGCAGTTGACCTTGATGAACGGGCGATCGCGACGCGACGAGTTTTCGTGCAGCGCGCGCGCCACCAGCTCCTTGCCCGTGCCGCTCTCGCCGGTGATGAGCACGGTGGTCGGCGTGTCGGCGACCCGCGCCAGCACCGCGTACAGCTCGGTGATGCCCGGGCTCTTGCCGATGATCCCATAGCGCGCTTCCTCGGGGACGGTCGCCTCGGAGCGGGTGGCCTCGGCGGCCGAGAGGTCGCGCGTCTTCAGCGCCTTGCGGACGATCGTCCGCACCTCCGCCTGGTCGAACGGCTTGGTGATGTAGTCGAACGCGCCCGTCTTCAGCGCCTCGACCGCGTTGTCGACCGTGCCGTGCGCGGTGATCATCACCACCGGCAGCTCCGGATCGAGCTGCACGGTGCGCCGCAGCAGCTCCATGCCGTCGATGTTCGGCATCCGGAGGTCGGTGATCACCAGATCCATGTGGTGCTCTTGCAGCGTGCGCAGCGCCTGCTCGCCGTCCTCCGCCAGGTGCACGTCATAGCCGTCGCGTTCGAGCTGGGCCTTGAGCACGCGCCGCAGGTTCAGCTCGTCGTCGACCACCAGGATCTGCTTGCGTTCGAGCAGCATCACGTCCTCACTTCGCTAGTCGCAGCGTAGGCCACGGTCTTGCCCGGACAAAAGCCTCGAGCAATAAAAGACCGCGGCCGCCCCTGCCCCGGGCATCCCCGCCACCACCACCGCGGAATTTTCGACCCGCGCCGCCAACAGCGAGGTCCCCAAAAAGGTCGACGACTCGTCGGACGCGACGAACTCCACGTCGGTCGGCTGATCCACCGCGTCGCCCTCGAGGTCGAACACGAACACCGCGCCGGCCCCCGCGTTGCCCCGCGCTTCGATCTGCGGGGCGCCCACCAGGGCTTCGCCGTCGCCGTCCCCGTCCAGGTCCCCGAGCGCGACCGCGGCGCCGAAGTTTGCCCGCTCGCAGCTGCCGACGTGGCCCCCCGGGCGGCACCCGAGCACGATCGGCGCGGCCGCCGCGTCGATCCGGCATTCGCCGTCGGTCGCCGCCGGCAGCCCGAAGAGCTCGGCGCCGTCGAAGACGTGCACCGCGTCGAGCGTGGCCACCGCCAGGTCGTCCGCGCCGTCGCCGGTCGCGGGGCCCGCCGCAAGCGCGCGCCCGAACCCCGGGGGCCCGGCGATGCAACCGAGCGGCTCGGCGCCGCCGTCGACGCCGCGGAACAGGTGGACCCGACCGGCGTCCGGCGCGGCCAGCGCGAACACGCGCGTCGAGCCGTCGGACAGCACCGCGGCCGCGCGCCCGAAGCTCGGCTCCGGCGCGGGCGCCGCCAGCGGCACCGGCTCGAGCGAGTCCGGCGCGTAGAACCACGCCTGCTCGCGCTCCGGCAGGGCGACCAGCAGCGCCGGGCGCTCGGCGCCGTCCGCGGCCATCACGCTCACGGGTGGGGCGGCGCCGGCGAGCGCCGGCTGCACGACGTCGGAGTCGACCTCGGGAGGGACGGCCAGGGCGTAGCTGAAGCGCTGCTCACAGCGGACCACCACGCCGGTCGCGTCGTTGCTGGCGCGCCCGAGCCCGACGGCGAAGCACAGCGCCGGCGACTCGGCTCCCGAGTGCCCGAGCGGCAGGCCCGCCGGGCTCGCCGAGAGCCAGCAGGGCGCCTGCGGATCGCAGTAGTCGGTGCCCACGGCGTCGGTGGTGGGCGCTTTGCGGGAGCTCAGGTCGAACACCGCGGCGCCGGCGCTGGGACCGCCGCCGCCCACGAGCAGCTGCGTGCGCGGGCCGAGGGTGGTCGCCGCCAGCACCGAGCCGAACCCGCCCGACAGCCGCGCGGGCGCGTCCAGCAGCACCACCGGCGTGTCCGTCTCGATCTCGTCGAAGCGCCACCACGAGCACGCCACGGGCGCGAACAGCGCCACCGTCACCCCGAGCCGCCGCGCCCAGGCCATCAGAACACACCCCCGATGCTGAGCACGCCGCTCGACGCGTCGATCGCCGGCGCCAGACGAAATCGCGCCTGCCCCTGCCGCTTGGGGCGCGGCAGCGGGCGCGACGCGCGGGGCCGGCGCGCGGGCGCGCGAGTGGGCTCGTCGAACTCGCGCAGCTTGCCGAGCGAGATCGACGACTCCGGGTAGGGATCCTTCAAGAAATTGTAGGTCGCGAGGCCGCCCAGGATGGCCGCGACCGCGAAGCCGCCGTCGGCGGCGATGGCGAAGATCCGCCCGCGGTCGACCCGGTCGTCGTCCTGTTGCAGCGCGCCCGCGTTGCGATCGTCTTCGACCTCGGAATAGAGCCGGTTCGACTCGACCCCGAAGTAGATCCCCGCGCCGAGGAAGGCGGACGCGATGACCGTCTGCGTCCACGCCGCGGTGCGCGGGTACTTGCGGACCATGCGCGCGTGCACCGGCAGCACCTGCCCCTTCGGCACGTCGATCGAGCCGCTGAAGGTTTTGTGGTCCTCACTCTCGATCGTGATCTGGTGGGACCCCGCTTCGAGCTGGATGTCGAGCGGCGTCTCCCCCGCCGCGAAGGTGCCGGAGGGCACGCCGTCGATGCTGACGGCCGCGTTGGTGTTGGCGTCGACGCGCACGATGCCGTAGCTCACGCGCGCGAGCTTCAGGTTCAGCTCGCGGTGCTCGCCGTTCTCGAGCTTCACGCGCGCGCGGGTGGGCTGGAAGCCGGGCGCGTCGATGAGCACCTCGTGCTGGCCGCTCGGGACGAGCTCACCGTGCGGGGTCTTGCCCCAGGGCAGCCCCTTCTTCTCCGGGTCGTCGAGGTAGACCGACGCGCCGGCGACGTTGGACGTCACCCGCAGCGACGCCATGAACTGGCCCTGCGAGAGGTTCGCCTTGAACTGGTGGACATGACCGGGGAGCACGTCGAGCACGCTGTCGCTGCGGTTGTAGTCAGCGAATTTTTCGACCACCACGTGGTAGCGGCCGACGTCCAGCGTGAAGCTCGCCGGGGACGTCCCCGCGGCCACCTGCTCCCAGCCGGGGTTCTTGCTGCCCGGACGGAAGGCCTTCGCCGTCGGCTGCTTGCGCTCGTAGATGGCCAAGGGGGCGCCGTCCGGATCGGTCTCGACCAGCACCAGCGACTTCATGGAAGAGTCGCTGGCCTCGCTGCGCTGCTCCGCTGGCGCCGGCTTGCCCGCCTTCTCGGGGGACGGATCGATGAAGGTCTCGAGCCAGGCGATCCGGTCCTTCACGCGGTCGGCGTCGGGCGCATTCGGATCCACCTGCAGGTAGCGGCGGAAGTTTCCGAGCGCCCGCTCGTGCTCCCCGAGCTTCTGGTAGGCCACGCCCGCATTGAAGAGGAAGGCAGAGTACGGGTGCTCGCGGTAGCCCGCCTCGAAGACCTCGGCGGCCTCCTGGTACTTGCCGGAGACGAACAGCGCCTGGCCCTTTTCCATGTAGCCGCGAATGGACTCGAGCTTGCTCGTCGCTTCACCGGCCGGCGC
>Ga0079224_100008242_pt1 | contig 14099 bp, 11 predicted proteins | sample Stecom2015_FD_80414 | JGI IMG/M metagenome (GOLD analysis project Ga0079224, IMG submission 80414) | Agricultural soil microbial communities from Utah to study Nitrogen management - Steer compost 2015 | ecosystem: Environmental > Terrestrial > Soil > Agricultural land | place: USA: Utah...
ACGAGATGAGGTGGCCGAAGCTGGCGAAGGGACTCGAACCCCCAACCTGCTGATTACAAATCAGCTGCTCTACCAGTTGAGCTACGCCAGCGCCCGCCGATAATAACGTCCGGCGGGAGCGGGTCCAACGCGCGCCGGAGTCCTCGAGCCTTCCGATCCTCCGGGGAAGAGACCCCGGTTTCCAGCCCGCGTACGTCCGGCCCCTCGCTCGGCAAGGTTGGACTGTCGCACCCGCGAGGCGTCGCGCCCGCGAGGCGGAACCGAGGGACGTCGAGCGGTACTCGATTGCCGCTCGCAATCGTCCGCCGATTGATCGCGTGCTGCAGAGCGGATCCTCGAGACAGGGCCGCACTCCACGTCCTTCCGTAGATCGGAAATCAACAATCGCGTACGTGCGACAGGCGCATCGCGGTGGCACGACACTTGTATATGCCCCGAGACAGCATTCGCACTCGCTGCTCAGAGCAAAGCTGCCGAAAGGCCGCGGCGCAGAGTCACGGGGCTACAGCGACCTCTCGTCGCCATGCCAGCCGGGCCGCCAGCGAAACACCGAGAACCAGACGGTGTGAGGCGTCCCCGATCCGACAGGTCCCATCGGGTCACCGCCTTCAAGCCGGTCAGCTGGTCGGTTCCGCGCCCCTGGCGCGGGCCCCAGTGGAAAGCGCAGTGAGGCGCAGAGCATCATGTCGCAGGATCCAGAGCGTGTGACCCCGAGGTCGCCGGTCAGCCGGCGGAGATCCCATAGATTCACCGGGCGGACCGGCGCGGCCATGATCACGGCCGCGCTCCTCCCGCTCGCAGCCTGTAGCACCGATTCACCGATGGCCGCCCTGGTCGAAACCTCCGAGGCGCCGGTGATCACCGCGCTCGAGATCGCTTCGATCGCGGCCACGCAGGCGACCGTCGTCTGGTCGGTCGATCATCCGGCTCTCAGCGTCGTGGAATACGGCACCACGAAAGCATACGGCCAGTCCGCCCCGGCGGGCACGTCGCCGAACACGAGGCATGAAGTCGTGCTGGACGACCTACAGCCCGCCACGACCTATCACCTGCGGGTGACGGCGCAGGAAGCCCCCGGAGAGAGGGCGACCGCCAGGACCAGCCGGTTCAGGACGGCGGAGGTCATCGAGACGGTGAGCCCGAACGACTCTACTTCCGTCCCGACCGACTCCGCGGCGGCCCCGGCGGATTCGACGGCGGTGCCGGAGGACTCCGCGGTTCCGCCCGAAGATTCGTCCATCCGTCCCGTGTGGATGGGGCGGGCGGAGGTGGCAGCGCTGCCGACCTCCGGACCGGCGTGGAACAACCTGCGGACCCAGGCGAGCCGCTCCTGCGGCTCGGTCCATCTCGCCGACCAGGAGGAGACGACGAACGTGTGCGTCCTGGCGAAGGCCCTGGTCTTCGTCCGCACCGGCGAGGAGGCGCAGCGCGACGACGTGGTTCGGGCGATCCGCGAGATCGTCTCCGCGTCGACATACCGCGGTCGGGCGCTGGCGCTCGGCAGAAAGCTCGCCGCCTACGTCATCGCGGCGGACCTGGTCGATCTGCGGGAGCACGATCCCGTGCTCGACATCGCCTTCCGTGCGAAGCTCGTCTCGCTTCGCACGACCTATACGTCGGGCGCCGCGCGCGACCTCGTCGACTGTCACGAAAAGCGCCCCAACAACTGGGGCGCGCACTGCGGGGCGACCCGCATGGCCATCGCGGTCTACCTCGGCGACACGAAGGATCTGGAGCGGGCCGCGCAGGTGTTCAAGGGGTACCTCGGCGACCGCTCCGCCTACTCCGGCTTCCAGTACGGGGAAGACTTGTCGTGGCAGTGCGACCCCGAGCGGCCGGTCGGCATCAACCCCGCCGGTTGCGAGCGGAACGGCGTGTCGCTGGACGGCGTGCTGCCGGACGACCAGCGGCGCGGGGGACGCTTCACGACCTCGCCGCCGAAGGAGAACTACGTTTGGGAAGCCCTGCAGGGGCTGCTCGCGCAGGCGGTGATCCTGGAGCGCGCCGGCTACGCGGACGTGTGGGAATGGGAGGACCGCGCGCTACTGCGGGCCATCGACTGGCTCCACGACGTGGCGGACTTTCCGGCCGACGGTGACGACACCTGGCAGCCCCACGTCATCAACCGCCAATACGGCTCCTCGTTCCCGGCGCCGGTGCCGTCGCGACCCGGCAAGAACGTGGGCTGGACCGACTGGTCCCACCGGAACTGATCGAGCGGAGCCTCCGTCGGGCGCGTAGCCCCGGCGGGTCCGTGGTCGGGCGGTAGGAGCAGGCGGGGTACCGAGGACGCCGCCCCCCGGCCGGTCGCGCCCTCGTGCCGGCATCGCTATTGTGCGGCATGAGCAGTCCCGCCCAACCCTCTTCGGCGCCCCCGGGCCCCGAGAATGGAGCGAGCGTCGGCCTCGACGCTCGTGGCTCCGAGCCGTCGCTCGTCGTGGGCGTGGGCGCATCGGCGGGCGGCGTCGCCGCGCTCAAGGCGTTCCTCGGGGGTCTGCCCGCGAGTACGGGCATGGCGTTCATCGTGATCGTCCATCTCGACCCGGAACGTGAAAGCGAGATGGCCGAGGTCCTTCAGGCCAGCACGTCGATGTCCGTGGAGCAGGTCCGGGGCCCGGTGCCGCTCCGACAGAACGTGGTCTACGTGATCCCGCCCGGGCGGGGGCTGGCGTTGGACGATGGCCACGTGACGACGGAGGATCTCGAGGGGAGCCGTTGGAAGCGGCTGCCGATCGACACGTTCTTCCGGTCGCTGTCCGGATGCGGCGAGCAGGCCGTCGCGGTGGTGCTCTCCGGGACCGGCACCGACGGGACCCTCGGAGTTCGCACGATCAAGGAGAACGGCGGCCTCGTGCTGGTCCAGGCTCCCGACGACGCCGAGCATGCGGGCATGCCCAACAGCGCGCTCGAGGGCGGCCACGCGGATATGGTGCTGTCGGCCGGCGAGCTCGGGCCCGCCCTGGTGCAGTTCGCGAAGCATCGCACCCGGGTGCGGCTGCCGGACACCGCCGAGGGTTTGGAGCAGGACGATCTGGACGCCCTGCTGCAGGTGCTCGCAGAGCTTCGCGCCCGCACCGGCCACGACTTCTCGCGCTACAAGCGCTCGACGCTGCTGCGCCGCGTCGGTCGACGCATGCAGGTAAGCGGTGCGTCTTCCTTCACGGACTATCTGCATGTCATGGGGACGCGGCCGCCCGAGGCTCAGCTCCTGCTCAAGGACCTCCTCATCAGCGTCACCAGCTTCTTCCGCGATCCGGAGGTCTGGGCGGTGATCGAAGGCAAGATCGTCCCGCAGCTCTTCGACCGGCGGCGGGGGGAGCCCAGCGTGCGGGTCTGGGTGCCGGCCTGCGCGACAGGGGAGGAGGCCTACACGATCGCGATGATCATGATGGCGCATGCCGACACCCTCGATCCGCGACCCGAGGTGCAGGTGTTCGCGTCGGACGTGGACGAGAGCGCGTTGACGTTCGGTCGCGCGGGGGTCTATCCCGAAGCGATCGAAGGCGACGTTCCCCCCGCATACCTCGAGCGGTTCTTCACCAAGTTGGGCACGAGCTACCACGTGGATCGCGAGGTGCGGGAGCGCATTCTCTTCACCACCCACAGCCTGTTCCGCAACCCCCCGTTCTCCCGCCTCGATCTGGTGAGCTGTCGGAACCTGCTCATCTATCTCGAGCGCGACCTTCAGGAGGATGCGCTCCGGGTTTTCCACTACGCCCTCAACCGACAGGGCGTCCTTCTGCTCGGCAACGCGGAGTCCGCGGAGTCCGCCGCCGAGCTCTTCGAGCCGATCGATGCGAAGTGTCGACTCTACCGGAGGCTGGACGCGGCCACGAGGCACCCATCCTCTCTTCCCGCGCTGCATCTTCTCGAGCCGACCCTCACGGCCGGGCGGAGGGAGCGCGGCGGCCGGCGGAGCGACGCCCCCCATCCCCGCGAGCGGCATCAGCGACTGCTGGAGACGGCGGCGCCGCCGAGCATCGTCGTCGACCGGGGATACTCGATGGTCCACCTGTCGGAGTCTGCCGGTCGATTCCTGCGTCGACCCGGCGGCGTTCCCTCCGAGGACCTCCTGCGGGAGGTCCTTCCCGACCTTCGGGTCGAGCTCCAGGATGCGCTGCAGGAGGCCTTCTACGCCGGCCGCCCGGCGAGCCGCGGGCCCCTGCGCCTCGATCTCGATGGTGAGCTTACGCGCGTCCATCTGGTGGTGAGGCCGGACCGGGCGAGCGACGGCATGGAGGCCCAGGACCTCGCCCTGGTATCGTTCGTGGAGGCCGGTCCCGCGGAGGACCTGGTGATCAGCGCCGCCGAAGGCCTACAGCCCGGCGGAGCCACGCGCGGGCCAGCCGAGGAACGGCGCGTGCTCCATCTCCAGGACGAGTCGAAGCGACTGCGCGAGCGCCTCCAGGCCCTCATCGAGGAATACGAATCCTCGAAGGAGGAGATGAAGGCCGCCAACGAGGAGCTGCAGTCGATCAACGAGGAGCACAAGTCCACGGCCGAGGAGCTCGAAACCTCGCGCGAGGAGCTCCAGTCGATGAACGAAGAGCTCGAGGCGCTCAATCGCGAGCTGACGGGGAAGATCGACGAGCTGAGCCAGACCAACAGCGACCTGCAGAACCTGATGGCGGCCACCGAGGTCGGCACGCTCTTCCTGGACCGGGAGCTGCGCATCCAGCGCTTCACGCCGCGCATCTCTTCGTACTTCCACGTTCGGGATAGCGATGTCGGGCGGCCGATCACGGACCTCACGCACGCCCTCGACTACCAGGATCTCACCCGGGATGCACGTCGGGTCCTTCGTGACCTCGTACCTCTCGAGCGCGAGGTGGCAGGTCCGGAGCAGAAGTGGCAGCTCGTGAGGCTCCGACCCTACCGCACCGTCGAGGACGTGATCGAGGGTGTGGTCATCACCTTCGTGGACATCACGAGAAGGAAGGAGGCGGAGGAGAGCCTCCGGTCGCTCACCAACATGCTCGAGCAGCGCATCGAGGAGCGCACTCTCAAGCTGCGGCGGGCGCTCGACCTGTTCCACGACATCTTCCACGCCAGCCCGGCCCCGATCGCGATGACCCGTGCGGCGGACGGGCGCCTCGTCGATGCCAATCAGGCGTATCGCGAGCTCTTCGGGTACGGCCCGCAGGACATGAAGGACGCGCGCAACCTGGCCCGCCGTCATTGGACGAACGACCGTCAGCGCGAGGAGGTGAGGGACGAGCTGGAGCGGGAGGGCCGGGCGAGGGACGTGGAGGTGGAGCTCCGGACGCGTGACGGAGAGAGCAGGACCGTCCTGGCCTTCGTGGAGCGGGTCACGGTGGAAGGGTCACCCTACGATCTCACGGTGTTCATCGACATCACGGCCCGGAAGCGGGCGGAGCAGCAGGTCCGCGCCCTCGCCTCCCGGCTGACGATCGCGGAGCAGGAGGAGCGCACCCGCGTGGCTCAGGTATTGCACGACGACCTTCAGCAACGGCTGTACGGCGCCCGGTACAAGCTCGAGGCCATCCGCCACCGGGCGTCCGGGAACCGGGGCGCGGTCGACGCGCTGGAGCCGCTCCAGGACGTCGAACGTTGGCTCGACGAGGCCATCGAACAGATGAGGCGGTTGACCGTGGACCTGAGCCCTCCGGTGCTCGAGGGGGAAGGCCTCTCGGAAGCACTCGTCTGGCTCGTCGAGCAGATGCGGGACCTGCACGGCCTGGAGGTATCCCTGCGCACCCAGAAGACGCACAAGGTCCGCCAACAGGATCAACGGGTCATGGTATTCCAGATCGTGCGCGAGCTGCTCTTCAACGTCGTGAAGCACGCCGGCGTCACGAAGGCGGAGATACGAATCTCCGAGCAGGACGGGAGCGGGCGCATCGAAGTGTGTGACGAGGGGATAGGCTTCGATCCGGCGGTGCTGAACGCAGAGTATGCCGGCGGCGGCTACGGCCTCCCGCATCTCCGGGAGCGCGTCGGCCTCTTCGGCGGCCGGCTCGAGCTCGACACCGCTCCCGGCCAGGGAGCGCGGGTGAGGATCCTCCTGCCGATGCCGGCCGAGGCGGAAGCATGACCGGCCGGCCAGCACGATTCGAGCGGCGGCATGACCTGCGTGAAGGTATGCGCGAGGTGGCGGCATGACTGCGGCGGACGCGTTGGACGGGCAGGACGATCGCATCTTCATCGTGGAGGACCACCCGCTGATGCGTGAGGTCATCCGGGACTACCTCGGCGCGATCCCCGGGCTGGCGATCTGCGGGGAGGCGCAGAGCGGCGAGGAGGCCCTCGACCTTCTGGAGAAAGCCGCCCCCGATCTCGTGCTCGTCGACACCTCCCTGGCGAGGATGAGCGGGATCGAGTTCGTCACGCAGGCCCGGCAGCGCTGGGCGGACATCCGGTGCCTCATGCTGTCCGGGCACGGGCAGGAGAGCTACGTGGAGCGGGCGCTCGAGGCGGGCGCCCGCGGATATGTGCTGAAGGGGGACCCGGCGGAGCTGCCTCGAGCCATCCGTCACGTGCTCGACGAGGGCGAGCGTTACCTCAGCCCTCGGCTCAGAATGCCGGGGCGGCCTCCCGAAGGCCTCTGACGTGGGCGCGCCCGCGTTGGAGGCGCCGGTGACGGACGCGCCGCGGCGGGACCTGGTGGTCGTCGGCGGGTCCGCGGGGGGGCTACGGGCGCTGCAGGCGCTGGTCCACGCGCTGCCCGAGGATTTTCCCGCCGTCGTGCTCGTGGCCCTGCATCGGGCGCCCCGCGGCCCGTCGCGCATGGCCGATCTGGTCGGCAGTGCGGGCCCGCTCCCCGCGCGCGACGCGGTCGACGGAGACGAGCTCGTGCCGGGGCGGATTCTCGTGGCACCGGCCGATCACCACCTGATGGTCGACGGAGCGGTGCTGCGGGTCGTAAGGGGCAACAGGGAGAACCGTAGCCGCCCTGCAGTCGACCCGCTCTTCCGCTCTGCGGCGGTGAGCTACGCCTCCCGCGTAGTCGCCATCATCCTGAGCGGAATGCTCGACGACGGCACCCTCGGCATGGCGGCCGTCAAGCGCTGCGGCGGCCTGACGCTAGTGCAGGATCCCGAGGATGCGGAGCATCCGGGCATGCCCGTGTCCGTGCTGAGCCACATGGAGCCGGACCACGTCACGGCCGTCGACGCGATGCCCTCGCTCCTCGTGGAGCTGGTGCGGAAGCACGCCCCGCCGGCGCCGGAGGTGCCGAGGGAGCTCCGGCTCGAGGTTCGGGCCGCGCTCGACGGGTCGATCGGCCCGGATCCACAATCGGGTGAGGGCTCGTTCCACGGTGCCTGCCCGGATTGCGGCGGACCGCCGCAGTCGAACCGGGAAGGGGGCGTACGCAAGTACCGCGGCCACGTCGGCCACGTGTTCAGCGACAGCGCCCTCCTGGCTGGTCAGGACGAAGCGATCGAGCGCGCGCTCTGGGTCGCGCTCCATACTCTCGAGGAGCGGGCGCGCACGCTCGAATCGATCGCGAACACCGATTGGCGGGCGGGCCGCGAGCAGGCCGCGTCGGCCAACGTCGAGAGGGCCGCCGAATCGCGCGATCATGCGGAGCGGATCCGTCAGCTGCTGACGAGGGACGGAGCGTAGTGCCGAGCTAGGGTGCGGGTCAGGCTCTTGGGCGAGTCCTTCAGCGCCTGGAGCGTATCGCCGAGATCAGCTCGTCCTTCTTCATCTTGCTCCGCCCGTCGATGTCGAGGTCGGCGGCCATGTTGTAGAGCTCGTCCTTCGAGCGGTCACCGAGCGACTTCCCCGGCTTCCCCGTCCCCTGCGTCGTCTTGTTCGGGGTCCTTCCCTCCTCCCGCCGGCCCTTGTTGACGGTCCGTGCGGCGATCTCCTTCGCGCGCTTCTCCGGTGTGCCGCGCTCCTCCGCGCTTTCCTTGATGTGCTCGTACTTGCGCTCGTCCTTGTTGCTCCAGCCCTTCGGCATGATCTGTCTCCTGGTCTCGGGTGTCGTTCGCTCCCGACCGCGTCGGGTCATCCGGCGGTGGTGCCTCCGCCGAGAATGGGGAGGACCTCTCCCGTGATGAAGCTCGAGTCCACCTCCGAGGCGAAGAACACGAAGGCCGGAGAGATCTCGTCGGGTTGCGCGGGCCGTCCCATGGGCGTCTTCTCGCCGAAGTCCCGGGTCGCGCCGTCGGGAAGCTCGGCGGGGTTCAGGGGCGTCCAGACGGGGCCCGGAGCCACGCAGTTCACGCGGATGCCCTTGTCGACGAGGTTCTGCGCAAGCGACTTCGTGAAGGCGTGGATGGCCCCCTTGGTCGACGAGTAGTCGAGGAGCCCGGAGCTTCCCTCCAGCCCCGTGATGGAGCCGCTATTGATGATGGCGGAGCCGGCGCGCAGGTGCGGCACGGCGGCCTTCGCCATGTAGAAGTATCCGTGGATGTTCGTGTCGAACGTCTTCCGCCACTGCTCTACGTCGATCTCCTCGATCCCGCCGGTGTGTCGCTGGTAGGCTGCGTTGTTGACCAGGATGTCCAGCTTTCCGAGCTCTGCGACGGTCCGCTCGACGGCCTCCCGGCAGAACGACGGATCCCGCACGTCGCCCATGATCGACAAGGCGCGCCCCCCCTCCGCCTCGATGGCCGCGAGCGTTTCCTCGGCATCGTTCCGCTCCTCCTCGAGGCACACGATCGCGCAGTCCGCGCCCTCCCGGGCGAACAGGACGGCCACCGCGCGGCCGATGCCGGAGTCGCCCCCGGTGATCAGCGCGACCTTCCCCTCGAGCTTGCCGGAGCCGCGGTAGCCGACCGCCTGGTAGCTGGGCCGCGGCGACATCTTCGACTCGTCGCCCGGCGGCTCCAGATGCTGATCGGGAAAGGGTGGCTCGGGTCTGCGTTCCGTCGTGTCGGCCATGGAAGACTCCTCGGCTCGGGCCGGTGGCGATGAGCACCTGAGGAAGCAAGTCATGTGCCGAGGAGCGGCTCCCGCCGCCGCCGGCCCGTGACGACGGCCCGCGGCGCCTCGGCGCGACGGCGGCGCGCTACGGCTCGAAGTGGCGCAGGATCCTCAGGAGCACCTGCTCGTCGTCGTCCAGCCACTTCCGGCGGGTCGGGCGAAAGGCCTCTACGGCACCTTCGAACGTGCCCTTCTCGAAGGATTCGATGAGCACGGGGTGGACGTAGTACGCGCGACAGACCGTGCGTGTGTTGCCGAGCGCGTCGGCGACCTGGTCGATCGCCTCCCGCACGATCTCGGCGCGCGCGTCCTCGTCGACGCCCTCCGCCCGTCGCCGGTACAGCGCACCCGCCATGAGCGCCGACGCCTTCCACGTGCGGAAGTCCTTGGCGGTGAACGCCTCGCCTGCGACCTCGTGCAGGAACTCGTTCACCGCGTCCGACTCGAGGTCCTTCCAGCGACGGCCGTCCCGGTACCGGAAGAGCCGGCGTCCCCTCCGCTCCAGGCTCTCCTGGAGCACCCGAACCAGATCGGGATCGTCCACCGTCAGGTCCCGCTCCAGCCCCCCCTTGGCGGTGAATTTGAGCCGCACGCAGCCGCCCTCGACGACGGCGTGCTGGCGGCGGAGCGTGGACAGCCCGAACGAGCGGTTCGCGCGCACGTACTCCTCGTTGCCGATGCGCGCATACGTGCGGTCGAGCAGCGCCACCAGAACCGCGCACATTTTCCTTAGGGTCGGCTCGTCCTCCCGGATCGCCTCCCGCACCTCCGCCCGGATCACCGGAAGCGCACGCCCGAACGCGTGCAGCCGCGCGAACTTCGCCAGGTTGCTGATCTCCCCCCAGCGCTCGTGATAGACGTACTGCTTGCGGCCGCGATCGTCCCGACCGGTGGCCTGCAGGTGCCCGTCGGCGGACCTGCAGATCCAGATCTCCTGCCAAGCGGGAGGAACGGCGAGCTCCGCGATGCGGCGCAGGTGCGCGCGCTTCCGCACCGGCCTGCCATCCGGATAGAAGTACGAGAACCCGTCGCCCTCCTTGCGGCGGAGGATTCCGGACTCGGTATCCCGGACGTAGCGGAGGCCGGCGAGCTCGGCGAGCTCCGCCGGCGTCACGTCACCTTCGGGAATCCGGATCGGGGCGCTCATCGGTCCCGCACGCTGAGCAGGTGAGTGGAGTGGGCCCGGGGCTTCAGGTCACATCACGTGACGCAGCGCCTTCGTCGCTGCGGAGGTCGTGAGTCCGTAGACGAGATGCGCGCCGAACGCTTCGACGTGGACCCGGGGCGGATGTGCCGTGGGACCGGCCGCGAGTCCAAGGAGCGGCACCGCGAGCTCGTCGCCGAACAGCCAGAGCGCTGCGCCGTACCCGAGGCCGGCCGTGAGATCCCGCTCCTTCACCCGGGGCTCCAGCAGCCCGTAGACGCCGCCCATCGCCATGCCGTACCCCCAGTGCACGAGCTTGCCGAGCTGGGTGCCCCGCTCGCGCGAGGGCTCCGCGTGCCTGAGACGCTCGTACAGGATACGGCCGACGGCCACGGTGGAAGGCTCGCCCTCGCGGCGGGGGTGCCCCACCAGGGAGATGTCGTCGAGCGCGCTTTCCTGCTCGCCGCCGCTGCCCTGCGGCGAACCGGCCTGCCCTTCGTCGCCCGACTGCGACGCTTCCCGGCGTTCGTTCCGCTCCTCCTCCTCGTGCTCCGCCTGACCTTGCTTCTGCCTCGTGCTCGCCGCACGCTCCCGCAGGCGCTTGATCGCCTTGAAGTAGAGATCCATCGCGAGGATGCCGGCCACACTCGCCACCGTCCCCCGCAACACCGCCCGCCCCGTGCCGTTCGTCATGTGATCCTCCATCGGGAGCCTGCTCACGTATTGAACGGGCGGGAACGGAACAAGAAGCGTGCCGACAAGAGGTGGCCAGCCGTCGCATGGCGCACGACTTGCACAACGGGCATTCCACGACCCGGCCGCACGCACCCGACGATAGGAGCCCGCGCGCTGACCACCTACACTCCGACCCCAGACGGCCACGGTCGCGCCACCACGGCGTCGCGAGCTTCGTGGCAGCGCTCGGCCACCGAGCTGCCGGACGTCCGTTGGGACGCGATCGTCGTCGGAGGGGGTCCGGCCGGGGCCACTGCAGCGCTTCACCTCGCCGACGCGGGGCAGCACGTCCTGCTGCTGGAGCGCGCGGCCTACCCGCGACCGAAGGCGTGTGGCGACCTGCTGATCCCCGACACGATCGCGGCGCTCCGGCGCGCGGGCCTCTACGGTGCGGTGGCCGCCGAGGCGCTTCCGGTCGACGATGCGCTCATCTCCAGCCCTTCCCGGATCGAGTGGTCGATCCCCGGCGAATACATGCTGCTTCGGCGCGAGCGCTTCGATATGCTGCTGGCGGAGGGCGCCGCCCGGAGGGGCGCGCTGGTGGCCCGCGGCCGTGTCGAGCGGGTACGGGCCGAGCCGGACTCCGACGTTGGCGTGCACGTCGCCGGACTGACCCGGCCGCTCCGCGCCCGGTACGCGGTCCTGGCGACCGGCGCGGACGTGTCGCTTCTCGACGACCTCGGGATGCTCGAGCGATCCGCGCCGACTGCGGTTGCGGTGCGCGCCTACGTGCGCTCGCCCGTGCGGCACGACCGCCTGTTCATCTCGTTCGATCGGCGGATCGTGCCGGGCTATGCCTGGTCGTTCCCGCTCCCCGACGGGGAGTACAATGTCGGTGTGGGCGTGCTGTACGATCCCGCCCGGCCCGCGCGTCACGATCTTCGAGCCCTGTTCGACACGTTCTGCAACGAGGTCCCGTCGGTGCGGGCGCTCATGGGGTCGGGCGAGCGACGAGGGCGGCTCAGGGGCGCCCGCCTGCGGTGCGGCCTCGACGGCGCGCGGGCGCGCGGCCCGGGCAACGTGCTCGCGGTCGGCGAACAGATCTCGACGACCTACCCGTTCACGGGGGAGGGGATCGGCAAGGCCATGGAGACCGGCGAGATGGCGGCCGCCGCGATCGCTCGCGCGCTCCGGGACTCCGATCCCGCCGCGGTGGACGCATACGCCGCCCGGGTGGAGACGCGCCTCCGGCCACGGTACCGCGGGTACGAGGCCGCGCAGCGCTGGCTGTCTCGCCCCTGGCTCAACGATCTGGTATCGTGGCGCATCCGCCGCGGCCGCTTCCTGCGGGAGGCCGCACAGGGAATAGTCGCGGAGACCGTCGATCCGACACGGATCTTCTCGTGGCAGGGGGTGGTGCGTTCCGTCGTCGGCTGAGGCCGGTCGATCAGCCCTCGACTGTCACCACCTCGTTGTTCCGCATCGCCGCGCGCCGCATCCGCCGCGTGAGCCGGGCCACGCTCGTCGGCACCTCGAGGGTTCCGCCCCGGATGGGCCCGCGCGCCGGCGCCCCGTCCTCCTGGACCGGGAGGAAGCGATTCACCGCTCCGAGCATCCTGGACACCGTGCCGGGAGCCACCCCGTGAACACGAGTGGCGAGCTTCGCCTGCCAGCTCAGTGTCGTCACCGCTTCGCCCCGCTCGATCGCGCGCACGATCCGGCGCGCCGCCCGACGCGCGTCCATCGACATCAGCGGCGAGGAGCTGGCTACCGAGAACCACGCATACTCCTCTTCAGGACGCCCCCGGAACTCGGCGTGGACGGGCGACCCCGTCCTCATCAGCCCGGGCACCACGGTGGTCACCACGATCCAGTCCCGCGCGAGCTCGGCGTGCAGCCCCTCGGACAGCCCCACCGCTGCGAACTTCGCGCACCCGTACGGCAACAGGTGCGGCACCGACATCCGACCGCCGATCGACGTGATGTTGGCGATCCGGCCGAAACCCTGCTTCCGCATCGATGGCACCGCCTCCTGGATCATGTTCACCATGCCCCAGAAGTTGACCTCCATCACCCGCCGGAAATCGTCCACCGACATGGTGCTCGAAGGCCCCACCTCGATGATGCCGGCATTGTTCACCAGGATGTCCACCGGGCCCCACAGCTCGTCGACCCTACGGAAGAGCGATGCGACATCGTCCGGAAGCGTGATGTCGGCGCCGACGGCGAACACGTCGCCATCCTCGGCCAGGATGGCGGCCGCGCGCGTGAGCTCCTCGCCCTCACGGGCGCAGATCGCGACCCGGCACCCACGCTGGAGCATCTCGCGGGCGACGAGCATGCCGAGACCGCGGGAGCCACCGGTGACGACCGCGACCCGTCCCTCGAGGTCGATGGCGCGCCGGCGGCGGGAGATCGCGTAACCGGCGCCGGCCCCCAGAAGGCCGAGGAGCATCGCGCCGCGCCGGCTCATGGTGCGTGCGGTGTGGAGCGATCGATCGGTACCGGCGGACGTGCTGGGGCGTGGAAGACCATGGGTCGGCTCCTGTGTGTGCCGGAGAGCGGCGGTGGGACACGACGACGGCGGACACTTGCCACTCCGGCCGTCGGACCGGATGCGACTCGACGGGTCCGCCGCCGCCCTGGAGGTCACATGCGGCTACGGATCTCCCGCAGCAGCTCGGCCCGGTCCATGTCCTCGTAATCCTCGATATCGAGCTCGTCGGCGAAATCCTGGAGCTCGTCGAGCGAGGCCTCCGTCAGGTCGGTGCCGGCGTAGACGCCGTCCCCGTCCATCTCGTCGAACTCGTCCTCCATCATGTCGGGGCCGTCCAGGAGGTCGTCCTGCATTCCCGACTCTCTGGCCGGCTCGCGCTGCCCCGACGAATACCGCCGCGTGCGTGCGTCTTCCGATGATTCGTGGTTTTGTCTTCTGGGCATGATCATTCGCTCCCCTGGAAGGTGTTCAACGCGTCCGCCCGCCCGGGGCTGCCGGGCGAGGCGTCGACGTGACGGCGGTGAGGGTGCAAGCGACGTGCCACTGGACGGGTCCGTTTCGGCGCTCATGCGCCGCCACCGGATTCCCGTCGGGACGGGGTCAGCCGCCTTCCTTCCGACGGCCGGTGAACGCCGTTCGCGTGCCGTCCGGGATGTCGACGCGGCCGGACATCTCGCCGTTCTCGAGCGTCCCTTTGAAGGAGAGTGGATACCAATCCCCTTCCACCTCGACGTCGATGTCGAAGGACAGCGAGTCGCCCTCGACCTTTCCTTCGACGAAGTCGGTGCGGTAGCCGAGCGCGCTGCCGCTCTCCCCGCGGAGGGTGGTGCCGTCCTGCGTCAGCTCCGTGTCGAGGCTCACGGTGCCGTAGGAGGTCGAGAAGGAGAT
>Ga0079224_100008243_pt1 | contig 14099 bp, 10 predicted proteins | sample Stecom2015_FD_80414 | JGI IMG/M metagenome (GOLD analysis project Ga0079224, IMG submission 80414) | Agricultural soil microbial communities from Utah to study Nitrogen management - Steer compost 2015 | ecosystem: Environmental > Terrestrial > Soil > Agricultural land | place: USA: Utah...
CTGATTCCTTTGGAGTTAGAATCAGACGCACGCCCTTTCGTCAATACTACTCTCACCATAAATCCTTACTATTCATGAACCGTGCTTCCGGCCATCCGCGTCGTACTGCAGATCGCATTGCCGACACCGCCATTGAGTGGCTCGGCACTGACCGACTCGGTGCCAATGTCCTGACGATGGCACGAAACCTGCTGGCGCTTGAGCGGGCCATGAAGACAATATTGCCATCCAGCCTGGCCGAAGCGTGCCAGGTTGCACGACTGGAAGATCAACGCCTGACGGTCGCAGTTCCAAGCGCTGCGTACGCAGCGCGCCTGCGACAACTCGCTCCGCGCACGGTCGCACAGCTTGCGCGCAGCGGATGGAACCTTAACGAAATACAGGTCAAGGTACAAGCGAGCCTGTTACAAAGCCGGATGAAAAAGCCTCTGCCCAAGCAAAGCATTCCGTTGGACAATAAGGGGCTTGAAGCGTTCCGCAGTTTGCAAGAGAACCTGCGGCCCGGGCCGTTGGCCGACGCGGTTGCCAGACTGATAGCTCGCCACGGGCAAACATGAGCAAGCTGTACAGTAAGCATGCCGTTCTGCGACAAGTACGGCGCAGACGGTAGTGTAACAGCGCTACAGACACTAACCCGCTACAAATGTGCAGCAGGTCGTCAGGCGAATTTCCATTCGTTAACAAAAGCGCGGGCCGGCTTGGCCGTTGCTTCGTAGGTAACCAGTTCCCAGGCATCTTGTTGAGCCAACAATGCGCGAGCAAGCTGGTTATTCAGACCGTGCCCCGATTTGCACGCAACGTATCGTGCTACCAAGGGCTTGCCGATAAGATAGAGATCACCAATGGCGTCGAGTATTTTGTGCTTCACGAACTCGTCTTCATAACGAAGGCCATCTGAGTTCAACACACGATACTCGTCCATGACAATAGCGTTATCAAGGCTGCCGCCGCGAGCAAGACCCGCCGCACGCAATGCTTCTACTTCACTGACGAAACCAAAGGTGCGGGCACGCGCCACCGTCTTGACGTAAGAGTCTTTCGCGAAATCGACTTCGGCAAAATTTGCCGTGGAATCGATGGCCGGATGCCGGAAATCGATGGCAAACGACAGCGCAAACCCGTCGTAGGGCTCCAGACGAGCCCACTTGAGATTATCGCCCTCACCCTCGCTGACCTCCACAGTTTTGAGAACCTTAAGGAATTGCTTGGGTGCCGATTGCTCTTGCAGGCCGGCGGAACGCAGTAAATAGACGAACGTACCCGCGCTGCCATCCATGATGGGAACTTCTTCTGCTGTCAGGTCGACATGCAGATTGTCGATACCCAGACCAGCCAGTGCCGACATCAGATGCTCGACTGTGGAGACGCGCACATTCCCTTTTTGCAGCACGGAAGCCATGCGCGTGTCGCTGACGCCCAGTGCCTGCGCAGGCAGATCCACAATTTCGGGCAGGTCAACGCGATGGAACACAATACCGGTGTTGGGCTCGGCCGGACGCAACGTGATCTCGACGCGCCGTCCGGAGTGCAGACCCACGCCTTTCGTACTGATGGCCTTTTGTATTGTGCGTTGACGAAGCATAAAACTCTAAAAGTGGAAACGGAATGGCCGGCCACGCGGGCCGAACAGGCAGGCTATGCGCGAAGGTTTATCCCGCCTGAAGCAAATCGCGGCACTTCAGCCTTCGCAATAAGTGATAACACCATATTGTAACTTCAATCCACTACGGCGCGCATGTTTTTTTGCATCGCATCAATAGGTAGAAGCTATCTCCCAAGTTAGACACGTAAACAACAAACACGGGCGCACCGCTGCAGCCGGCCGGGGAGAGAGCCGGCAGCGGCGATGGCGCCCGTTCGCAGTTGTAACGGCTGCACTACATAAATGTGAGAGTCATTTTTGCTCTATTTGTTCCCTTTGACCCTCAGTCTGCCTGTTTACGCAAGAAAGCCGGAATATCAAAGTGGTCCATGCCTGCAGTTTCTAGCGCGCGCACCTGAGCAGATGCTTGTCCACGCGGATTGCGGATAACCGCCGGAACTTCCGAATTGGCGAAGTCGGCAACATGCGAAATGGGCAGGTCGTCCGTACCGGTACGCAGAGCTTCACTACGGTCAGATACCAGTTGGGGACGAGCCGTCTTTGAGCCCAGACCGGTAGCGACAACCGTGACGCGCAGGTTTTCGCCCATGGATTCGTCATAGGCCGTACCGAAGATGACTGTCGCATCTTCAGCAGCGTAACTACGGATCGTATCCATGATTTCGCGAGTCTCGCGCATCTTGAGTGTACGGCTGGCAGTGATGTTGACCAGCATGCCGCGGGCGCCATGCAGATCGACGCCTTCGAGCAGCGGGCAAGCGATGGCTTGCTCGGCTGCCACGCGGGCACGATCAGGACCGGAGGCGATCGAAGTACCCATCATGGCCTGGCCTTGCTCACCCATGATTGTCTTGACGTCCTCGAAGTCAACGTTGACGTTACCCTCGACGTTGATGATCTCGGCGATGCCGGCGCAAGCGTTATGCAATACATCGTCGGCAGCCTTGAAGCAGTCCTCCTGCGTAGCGTCCTCATCCATCAGGTCGTACAGGTTTTCGTTGAGCACGACGATAAGTGAATGCACATGCTTGGACAATTCAGCAATGCCTTCCTCTGCCATCTTCATCCGCTTGGCCCCTTCGAACAGGAAGGGCTTGGTGACGACACCAACGGTGAGGATGCCGAGCTCTTTGGCGACTTCAGCCACTACCGGACCGGCACCTGTGCCCGTGCCACCGCCCATACCGGCGGTAATGAACACCATATGGGCGCCATTGAGCGCAGCGCGAATCTCTTCGCGTGCCGTTTCAGCAGCCGCCCTTCCCTGTTCCGGCTTGGCACCAGCGCCCAGCCCGGTACGACCCAGCTTGATCTGAATGGGTGCTTCGCTGGTAGCCAATGCCTGTGCATCGGTATTGGCGCAAATGAAATCCACTCCGTTTATGCCGGAACGGATCATGTGCGCTACCGCATTTCCGCCGGCTCCGCCGACACCGACCACCTTTATGACGGTGCCACTGGCATTGTTGTCGAGCATTTCAAAATTCATCATGGTTGACTCCCTCACATTCCAAAAAAGCAAAAATTTAAAAAACTCCCCAAACAACTTTTCGGAGTCGTCTCAAACAGAATGCCAACCCTTTCGGCTCGCACCAAGCTTGAAGCGCCTCCAGAGGACGAACTGCTTCGCGTCCGCCCCTTAAGGACTTATCCCGTCCTTAATTCATGAACCACTCCTTCATCCGGGCCAGCAATGTCTTGAAGCTGCCGGTTTGCTGAGCGACCTTCTTGCCACGCGCCCGTTGAAGTCGTGCCTCGGACAACAGACCCATGACCGTCGAGAACCGGGGGTTGCGCATTACATCGGCGAGACTTCCTTCGTAGCTGGGCACCGCCACGCGCACCGGCTTCAGAAATACATCTTCAGCCAGCTCTACGATGCCGGGCATCAGCGAGGTACCACCGGTCAGTACGACGCCCGACGAAAGCAGATCTTCGTAGCCCGATTCACGCACGATCTGTTGAACAAAGGTAAAAAGCTCTTCGATTCGCGGTTCAATGACCGCTCCCAGGGCTTGGCGCTTGACCTGCCGGTTAGGTCGGTCGCCAAGACCGGGAACCTCGATATATTCCTCGGCCGTTGCCAGGACCTGCTTGGCAATGCCATGCCGCAACTTGATTTCTTCGGCATCAGGCGTTGGTGTGCGCAGCATGGCCGCGATATCGCTGGTGACCTGGTCGCCCGCGATAGGGACAACCGCCGTGTGGCGAATGGCACCACCCGTATATATGGCGATATCGGTGGTTCCACCGCCGATATCCACCAGCACCACTCCCACCTCCTTTTCGTCGGACGTCAGGCAGGACATGCTTGATGCGAGCGGCTGGAGGATAAGATCCTGGACTTCGAGTCCGCAGCGACGGACGCACTTGACAATGTTTTGAGCAGCGCTGACCGCCCCCGTCACGATATGGACCCTGACTTCAAGTCGAAGCCCGCTCATGCCGATTGGTTCCCGGATATCTTCCTGCGAATCAACAATGAACTCCTGCGTCAGCACATGAAGCACCTGCTGATCGGTAGGAATGTTGACTGCCTTGGCGGTTTCAATGACACGCGCCACATCCGTTGGGGTAACTTCTTTATCCTTGACCGCCACCATGCCACTGGAATTGAAGCTGGTGATGTGGCTGCCGGCAATTCCGGTGTAGACCTCGCGGATCTTGCAGTCGGCCATCAATTCGGCTTCTTCCAGGGCGCGCTGGATGGAATTGACTGTCGACTCGATATTGACAACCACCCCCTTGCGCATGCCCTGGGATTCATGCTGCCCCAGGCCTATTACTTCAAAACGCCCCTCCGGCAGGATCTCCGCCACAACGGCAACCACCTTGCTGGTGCCGATATCGAGTGCAACGATCAGGTCCTTGATGTCACGGGTCATAGCTTTTCTATTTGGTAGAAGAAGAGGGAACGGGTGCCAGGGTAATGGCGAATCCGTTGGCATAACGTAAATCGGCACTCTGCAGCGTCCGGCCGTCGAGTCGCTGAGCCAGCACTGGCCAGGCCTGAACGAAGCGTTGAATGCGGGTGGCAAAAGACAAAGCGCCCGAGCGTCCATGCGGATCAGCAACATCCGCAGCCGGATCCCGGCCCAGGCTGAGCCGAACCCCGCCAGACAACTCGACAGACCAGGCATACCGTGGACTAAGCGTGATTTCGCTGACACTGACATTCAGCGGCGCAAACCAGCGAGCCAGCTCCGCATAACGCTGAACCACAAGGCGCTCGGAATTTGCAGGCCCATGGAATCTCGGCAAGCGTGCGTCGTCGGGCAACTCACCCTGATTCGCGCTAAAGGCTTCGCCCCAGGTATTGATCATCTGATCTTCATTCCACAACGCCAGCGGCTGTTGCTCTTCGAGTTGAACGTCCAGGCTGTTGGGCCACACACGACGAACGCGAGCGTGCCGGACCCAGGGAACGGTTTCAAGCAACTGGCGGGTTTCATCGAGGTCAATGGTGAAAAAATTGCCCGCAACCCGGCCGGCAATGGTCGCACGCACGCTGGCGGGCGATACATAGTGCAAGGTGTCTGCCTGCATGGGAGCAATTCGGATTTGCGCAATTGAAAAGTAGGGACGCTGGATCAACCAGACGACGACGCCCAGCAACATCGCCAACACCGCCAACAGAGTCAGCGAGTTTGCAACGAAGTTGATGATGCGAGCATCGTTGATCACGATTGCGCACCTCCATTAACCAAATTCGTATCTCCGGCTGCTACCTTGCACGAGGCCGTCTCGAGAATCGCCAGGCACAGATCTTCGTAGCTCATGCCATCAGCCTTGGCTCCCATAGGCACGAGGGAATGACTGGTCATGCCCGGCGAGGTGTTCATTTCGAGCAACCAGGGCTGTCCGCCGGCATCGAGCATGAGGTCGACTCGCCCCCACCCTTCACAGCCCAGCACCTCGTACGATCGTTCGGCAAGCCGCTGAATGTGTTCGGTAAGATCCTTGTCCAGGGCAGCCGGGCAAACATATTGAGTTTCATCGGACAGATACTTGTGCTCGTAGTCGTAATTACCGCCCGGAGCCACTATTTCAACGATGGGCAACGCGCGAGCGCCGCGCGGTCCGCCCAATAAAGGAACAGTAAGTTCCCGCCCTTCGATGAATTGCTCTGCCATCACAGCCGCATCGAAGCGTGCCGCCAAACGGTAGGCCTGCGTCATCTGGCCCCTGTCCGTCACCTTGGTGACGCCCATGGTCGAACCTTCGTGCGGCGGCTTGACTATCAACGGCACACCGAGTCGATCTACAGCCTCGTCAAGGTGCTGCTCACCAAGCAGCACCATGTAGTCCGGGGTCGGCAGCCCCTCGTGCAGCCACACTTTTTTTGTCATCACCTTGTCCATAGACAAGCTGGATGCCATGGGCCCGCTACCTGTGTAAGGCAGCTTCATGAGTTCAAGCATTCCCTGAAGGGTTCCGTCCTCGCCATATCGACCGTGCAAGGCAATAAACACTCGGTCAAAACCAGCGTTGACCAGGTCGATGAGCGTATGGGTGCCAGTGTCGAACAAGTGGGCGTCAACGCCTGCACGACAAAGGGCCTCGTGGACACCACGTCCTGACATCAACGACACGTCCCGCTCGGCGGACTGTCCACCATACAGGACTCCAACACGGCCAAACCGGCTGTTCATACCAACTCTCCAATCCGGGCGGGAACCCGGCTGATGCTGCCGGCGCCCATGACGACGACCACGTCGCCGTCTACAACAAAATTCATGATCGTTTCTGCCAGGTCGGCGACATCCTCGATGAAGACCGGCTCTACTTTTCCAGCCACCCGGATAGCGCGAGCCAGGGCGCGGCCATCTGCAGCCACCAGGGGCGCCTCGCCGGCAGGATACACATCGGTCAGCAAGACGGCATCTGCCTGGCTCAAAACGTGCACGAAATCTTCAAAACAGTCACGAGTACGCGTATAGCGATGCGGCTGGAACGCCAGGACAATCCGCCGATCCGGCCATGCTCCGCGGGCGGCCTCAAGAGTGGCCGCCATCTCGACAGGGTGATGACCGTAGTCGTCGACCAGGGTGAAACTTCCGCCCCCTCTGGCTTCCGACACCGGAAAGTCTCCGACCAGTGTGAAACGGCGTCCGACGCCATGAAAAGTTTCAAGTGCTTCCGCGATGGCCTGATCGCTTACACCCAACTCAGTCGCCACTGCGATAGCAGCCAGGGCATTGAGAACGTTATGCTTGCCGGGCAAGCTCAGACGAACCGACAGAGTTGGAAGAGGGCCGGACACACTGCGACGCTCTACGTCAAACGCCATGGCGGTTCCGTCCGGCCGAACATTTACCGCGCGCACCAAAGCCTCGTCGTTGAAGCCATAGGTTGTGACCGGCCGTGAAATCAAGGGGATGATTTCACGAACGTTGGCGTCATCGCTGCACACTACCGCGCTGCCGTAGAAAGGAAGCCGCTGCGTAAACTCGATGAATGCGCTTTTAAGTCGCGCGACGTCATGACCATAGGTGTCCATATGGTCAACATCAATGTTTGTGATGATGGCCATGACGGGCAATAGGTTCAGGAAAGATGCGTCGGATTCGTCGGCTTCCACCACAATGTATTCACCCTGACCCAGACGTGCGTTGGCGCCGGCCGATGTCAGGCGTCCGCCAATGACGAATGTCGGATCGAGGCCTCCTCCGGCCAGCACGCTGGCGACAAGACTTGTGGTGGTCGTCTTGCCGTGCGTACCTGCTACCGCGATTCCACGCTTCAGTCGCATCAGCTCGGCAAGCATCAGGGCACGAGGCACAACAGGGATACGCGCGGCACGGGCGGCCAGTACCTCTGGATTATCCGCTGATACGGCTGTCGATGTGACGATGGCGCCTACACCTTGCACATTGGCCGCATCATGGCCAATACTGACCTTCGCTCCAAGTTGTTCGAGCCGGCGTGTCACGCTGGACTCCTGCATGTCTGAACCGCTGATGGCGTAGCCGAGGTTCAGCAGGACTTCGGCAATACCGCTCATGCCCGAGCCGCCGATGCCAACAAAATGGATGCTTTGTATTCTGTGTTTCATTCAGCTCTCCCTGCCACATTCTCGCAGGCGTCTGCTATCTGTTGAGCCGCATTCAGGCTGGCATGCTCATGCGCGTGCCCGGCGTAACGGGCCAGCTCCTCCCGACTGCGTTCCCTTAGCCAGCCGGCCAGCCATTCGGGCGTGAAATCGGATTGCTTCTGCATCCAGGCACCATTGCAGTCACTGAGGTAGCGCGCATTGGCAGTCTGATGGTCGTCGATGGCATGTGGCAGAGGAATAAACAACGCAGCGACGCCGGCGGCGGCCACCTCGGCTACCGTCATGGCTCCGGCACGACACAGCAACAAATCTGCTTCACCCAGCTGCGCCGCCATATCATCAATGAATGCATGGCATTCCGCCCTCACCCCCGCGTTCTGATAGCGTTGCTTGACGCTGTCGATATGCTGGGCCCCCGCCTGATGCACAACAACGGGGCGTGCGTCGACGGGCAACATGGCCAAAGCCGCCGGCACGACTTCGTTGAGCACATGGGCCCCGAGGCTCCCGCCTACTACCAACAAACGAAGCGAACCCTGGCGGCGCGCGTACCGTTCGGACGCAGGGGGTAGTGCCAGCACTTCCTGGCGAACGGGATTGCCCACCATCAGAGCACCGGGCAACGCGCCCGGAAATCCGGTGAGTACCTTTCGAGCCATTCGCGCCAACATGCGATTGGCTGTACCAGCGATGGCGTTCTGCTCATGCACCACAATCGGAATGCCTGCCAGCCTCGCCATGAGGCCGCCAGGCACTGCAACGTAGCCACCCATGCCCAGAACGACATCGGGTCGCACCCCGGCAAGTACCTTTCGCGCTTGACGACAAGCCGTGGCAAGGCCAAAGGGCAATTTCAGCAGTGCTGCAAGCCCTTTCCCACGAACTCCCGAAAAATGGAGAGCTTCGAGCGGGATGTCGTGCCGGGGTACTATCTGCCCTTCCATCCGTTGGGGGTTGCCCAGCCACACGACATTCCAGCCGCGTTTGCGCATTTCGTGCGCCACAGCCAGGCCAGGCATGATATGCCCGCCGGTTCCCCCTGCCATGATCAGGATGGTTCGCGCGCTCATGTGCGTTTACCCCTCATCATGTTGCGATTTTCGTAGTCGACCCTCAGCAGCAGCCCGACCGCGACCAGATTCATCACCACGCCCGTGCCGCCATAGCTGACCAGAGGCAAGGTAAGCCCTTTCGTGGGCAGCAGCCCGACGCACACTCCTATGTTGATGAACGTCTGGATTCCGAACCACAGGGCCACACCCTGCGCAACGAGACCGTTGAAAATCCGCTCCATGGCGACGGCCTGACGGCCAATATCGAAGGCCCGCCAGACCAGGAAGGCAAAGACAAGAATTAGACTGGCCACACCCACGAAGCCAAGTTCCTCGCCTATTACGGCGACGATGAAATCCGTATGTGCTTCGGGCAGATAGTGAAGTTTCTCGACGCTGGCTCCCAGTCCTACGCCGAACCATTCTCCGCGGCCCAGGGCAATCAGCGAGTGTGATAACTGATAGGCACTGCCATAGGCATTGTCCGGGTTCCAGGGATCGAGGTAGGCAAAGAGCCTTTCTCTGCGCCATGGGGACAACCAGATCAACAACAGAAAGCTGCCTATCAGAACAGCCAGCAAGCTTGAAAAGAGTTTGCCGTTGATACCACCAATGAAAAGTATCCCGACGGCAATAGCGACAATGACCATGAAAGCGCCCAGATCCGGCTCTGCCAGAACGACCATGCCCACCGCGGCCAACGCGCAAGCCATTGGCATGAAGCCACGCATGAAGTTCTGCATGTGCTCTTGCTTGCGCACTGTGTACTCGGCCGCAAACAACAGCATGGCCACTTTCATGAGCTCGGACGGCTGGAAGTTGACGATACCCAGAGGCAACCAGCGGCGCGCACCATTGACTTCACGGCCAATGCCTGGAATCAGGACGATAACCAGCAACAGCATGCAAATCAGAAAGAGCGGCACTGCTGCCTTTTGCCATACACGCATTGGAATGCTCAGGGCAACTCCCAGGGCCAATACACCCAGCAAAATGAAGAGTCCATGGCGCATGACAAAATAAAATCGGCCATAGCTTGCGTATCGCGGTCCGTCGGCAAGTGCAATGGAGGCTGAATAAACCATCAGCAGACCGAACAGTACCAGCGCCGCCGTCGCAATGATGACCGCAAAGTCGAAACTGGGCATGGCGGTACGCCCTGGACGGACCGCGTTCACGCTGGAGGTCAGTTCGGCGAAAAGACTCATGCGACCTCCCCGTTATCCAGTGCCAAGGACTGGACGGCATCGACAAACGCCTGGCCCCGGTGAACATAATCGCGGAACATGTCCAGGCTGGCACACGCCGGCGACAACAGGACCGCATCCCCCGGTTTGGCCAAGGCAAAACCTTGAGCGACAGCATCGTCCATCGACGCTGCACGTTGCATTGGCACCTGGGTATCGCGCAATGCCTGCGCAATTTCGTCGGCGTCCTGACCGATCAGCACAACCGCACGGGCATATTCTTTTGCCGCCGCGGCGAGCGGCGAGAAGTCTTGCCCCTTTCCGAGACCGCCGGCAATGAGCACGACGGGCTGGCCCAATCCCTGAAGCGCCGCCAATGTCGCACCAATGTTCGTACCCTTGCTGTCGTTGATAAAGTCCACTGCGCCAATGCTGCGAACGAACTCGACACGGTTCGGTTCGCCGGCGTAGTCTCGCAAAGCGTGCAGCAATCCCGCCCATCCCGCACCAAGGCTGCGCATCAGGCACAGTGCGGCCATCGCGTTGAGCGCGTTGTGCAGGCCTCGCACCCGCAGCGCATCTACCGGCATCAGCCGGCCAAGCCTGCCTTCAGCTCGCCGCGGTGGGGCAGCATCTTTCTTTCGACGTCCGCCGGGCGTGGGGGTGTCTTGTTCGTCGGCTTCGCTGTGGGCGAGCCAATCCAGACCTTCGCTGCCGTCCAGACCAAGGTCTCCGTCCCATTTGGGAGTGCCCGATCCAAAACTTCGCACCTTGGGCATCTGGAGGTCTTCGACCATGGCCAGCACGCCCGGATCATCGCGATTGACTATGGCCACACTTGCCATGCCCAAGAGTCGTGCCTTGGCCGCGGCATACGCCTCCATGGATCCGTGCCAGTCAAGGTGGTCCTGACTCAGGTTCAACACGACTGCTGCATCAGGCTTGAGACTAAGAGTAGATTCCAGCTGAAAACTAGACAGCTCAAGCACCCATACATCGGGCAGCTCCTGCCTGTCGCATGCATCAAGCAATGCAGCCAGGGCCGCCGGACCGATATTCCCGGCCGCGCGGGCAGTGAAGCCAGTGGCGATCGCCATGTGCCGCGCCATCGAAACTACGGTAGTTTTTCCATTGGTGCCGGTTACGGCCAGGAGCTTGGGCGTGTAGTCTTGCTGGGCAAGATCCTTGAGGGCACGCGCGAAAAGCTCTATCTCGCCAATGACTTCAATGCCGCCCTGAGCAGCCAGTTCAATCAGAGCGGCCACCGGCTCCTGGCTCGGAGACAGGCCTGGGCTGATCACAATGCAGCACACATCCCGCAAGGCTTCCGGACCAAAATATTCGGAGCCCAGGAAGTACTCAACGTCAGCGTCCTGAAGATTGCGTTGCAGTTCCTCCAACCCGCCGGGCTGCTTGCGCGTGTCCAGCACACGCAACGGCGCGCCGTGTCGTGCGCACCACCTGGCTGCGGCGACACCGGTCTGCCCCAAACCCAGGATCAGGGTTCGGGCATCAGTTCGGATCGAGGAAAATGAAAAATCGCTCATCTAAGTTTGAGTGTTGCCAGTCCGACCAGTACGAGAATCATCGTGATGATCCAGAAGCGAACCACGACTTGTGTCTCTTTCCATCCGCCTACTTCAAAATGATGATGCAGCGGTGCCATACGCAAAATTCGCCTGCCCTCTCCATATCGTCGTTTCGTATATTTGAAATACGCGACCTGTACCATCACTGACAGGGTCTCGACCACAAACACCCCGCCCATGATGAAAAGCACGATCTCTTGCCTGACGATCACCGCGATGGTGCCCAGTGCACCTCCCAGAGCCAGCGCGCCCACATCACCCATGAAAACCTGGGCGGGATATGCGTTGAACCACAAGAAGGCCAGGCCTGCCCCGGCAATGGCGGCACACAACACCATTACCTCGGACGCGCCGGGAATATAGGGAAACAGCAGGTATTTCGAGTAATCGACCCGACCCACCACATAGGCAAAGATGCCCAGGGCACTTCCGATCATTACTGTCGGCATGATGGCCAGGCCGTCAAGACCATCCGTCAGATTCACCGCGTTGCTGGTACCGACAATCACAAACCACGTCAGGGCAACAAAGCCTATGACGCCAAGCGGATAGCTGATGCTCTTGAAGAAAGGCACGATCAGGTCGGCACGTGTCGGCAGGGGCAAGGAAAAGCCGCTCAAGACCCAGTCACGGAAAAGCGGCCACAGCTCGGCATTTGCAGGGGCCGACACGGCGAAAGCCAGATAAACGGCGGCAACGAGCCCGATGAGCGCCTGCCAGAAGAACTTGCGCCGCGCCGACATGCCCTCTGGATCGCGATTGACGACTTTCTTGTAGTCGTCAGCCCAACCGATCCATCCAAACCCGAAAGTGACCAGCAGCACCACCCACACGAAACGGTTGGTCCAGTCGGCCCAAAGCAAGGTACTGACCGCGATGGCGATAAGGATCAAGGCGCCGCCCATTGTGGGAGTACCATTTTTTTGCAGATGCGATTCCGGACCATAACCCCGCACAGCCTGACCGATCTTCAGTTCGGTCAGCTTGCGTATGACCCAGGGGCCTGCGACCAGGCCGATCAGCAAGGCCGTACCGCAGGCAAGCACGGCGCGAAACGTAATGTATTCGAAGACTCCGAAAGCCCGTATATGCGAATCGGATAACCAGCGGGCGAGTTCAAGCAACATTGTGATCTCCTTCGGCAACCGCCTGGAGTTGTTGTTTAAATCCTTGAACTACTCTTTCCATACGTGTACTGCGGGAGCCTTTTACGAGAATATTGGCGGGTGCCAAAGCGACCAGACGCTGCAGCAACGCATCGATGTCATCAAAAGATTCGGCGTGCTCACCGAACGCCTCGGCGCATTGGCGAGCCGCTGGTCCGAAAGTCAAAAGGTTGTCAACGCCTTTCTGCCGGGCATAGGCCCCGACTTCTGCATGCATGGCGGGGCCCTGATCACCCACTTCGGCCATGTCGCCCAGGACAAGGACTTTTCTGCCCGACAGCTGCGACAGCACATCGATGGCTGCACGCACAGAATCGGGGTTCGCATTATACGTATCGTCGATCAGCTGAAGTCCACCCGGCAGCGGCGTAGGTTGCATGCGTCCTGATACCGGATCAAACGACTGAAGCCCTGCCGCTATGGCAGTCAAGGGAGCCCCGGCGGCGATTGAACAAGTGGCGGCGGCCAGCGCGTTGCGCAAATTGTGCAGGCCTGGCGCTTTCAGATTGATCAGTACCGAACCCTCTGGAGTGTCCAGCCGGAACCCGGTGCGCGTCGGCTCGGCGTGTATGTCGTCGGCCCGAACATCAGCGCCGCGGTCAAGACCAAATGTCAGGACGCGACGATCCTGAGCCAGCTCGCGCCAAAGCGATGTGTAGACGTCGTCAGCGGGAAACACTGCCACTCCGTCTTCTGGCAATGCGCCAAGTACGCTTCCGTTCTCTCGGGCAACGGCTTCAACCGTGTGCATGAACTCCTGATGCTCACGTTGCGCGTTATTTACCAGAGCGACTGTAGGTTGCGCCAAATCGGCAAGCATCGCGATCTCGCCGGGATGATTCATGCCCAGCTCAAGAACAGCAGCCCGGTGCGTGGCCTTGAGTTCGAGCAGTGTCAGCGGTACACCCAGCTCGTTATTCAGATTGCCCCGTGTCCATAACGCCCCGGACTCTCCAAGCCACGCGCGCAGTATCGAAGCGATCATTTCCTTGGTTGTGGTCTTGCCGTTACTTCCCGTGACAGCAATGGTCGGGATATCAAAGCTTCGGCGCCACTCAGAGCCCAGCAGCCTCAACACCGTACCGGTGTCGCCTAGTTCGAATTGCCGCAGAGTGATCTGGGAGTTTCGCCGCGCCACGATCGCCGCCAGGGCACCGGCCTGCTGCACCTGAGCAAGATAATCATGGCCATCGAAGCGCTCGCCCACCAGCGCCAGGAAAATCTGCCCGGGCTGAATACGGCGCGAATCCGTGCTGATTGCAGCGCCACGGCGCCAGGTCAAAGCCAGGGTGGACCACTCCCGGTCGTCAAACGGGTGACGTTGCCCGGCAATTTCCTGATAGGTTTCATGTCCCTTGCCCGCAAGGAGAACGACGTCATTTGGCTCTGCCTGCCAGATCGCACGCAGGATGGCGGCAGCACGATCGGGTTCGACTTCTGGACGTAC
>Ga0079224_100008244_pt1 | contig 14097 bp, 14 predicted proteins | sample Stecom2015_FD_80414 | JGI IMG/M metagenome (GOLD analysis project Ga0079224, IMG submission 80414) | Agricultural soil microbial communities from Utah to study Nitrogen management - Steer compost 2015 | ecosystem: Environmental > Terrestrial > Soil > Agricultural land | place: USA: Utah...
ACCTCGGAGCCGGTGCCGCCGAGGGTGGGGGTGCGGTTGGCGTCGTAGAGCACCACGCGGCCATCGACGATGGCGTAGTCGAACTTGCCGTAGTCGAAGCCGAGCCGCCGACGGATGGCGCGCAATTCGTCGGGCACGGTCGGCACGGATTCGCGACGCACGACGTTGCGTCCCTTGACCACGGGCTCCTCGGAGTAGGACAACGAATTGCTCTCCAGCTCGCCCAGAAAAACCCAGGTGCGCAGGCAATAATAGTGGTCGCTGCGCTCGGGCTGAAAACGTTCGACCACCAGATCGGGGTTGAGCCAAACGGTGAACGGCACGTCGGACACGCGGTCGAAAATGCGGTAGCGGCGCAGGTAGGCGCGGCAATGCCAAGGCAGCACGCGTCGTATGCGATGGATCAGCCGGGCCGGACCGCCCGCGCGGATCGCGGCCTCGGCCTCGATCATGCCGGCGCTGTTGCGATTGGTCTTGATGATGACCGGGCCGCGGTAGCCGTCGCCGCGGCGAATGACGCCGGTGCTGGTGAGACGCTTGGAGATGTCTCGAACCCGCACGTTGAGGGCGCGGGGAAAAGTCCGGGCGAGCGCGAGGTAGGGTTCGGGGATCGTGGTCAGATCAACGTGCAAAATGGCGACATCGGCCGACGGGGGCGCGCCCAAGCCGCGATGCACATGGACCGTGATCCCCTGTTTTTGCCAAAGGGGAATCAGGGTTTTGACCATGTAGCTGGCGCCGTCGAAGTCGTCATCCGCGCCGACGAGAACGACCACGCGCCGTTCGGTGGGGGCGACGGCGGGAATCGCGGGTGTTTCCTGAGAGTTCATGAGCGAATGGAAGAGGACGTCGGTTGTGTATCCGTGAATATAATACCCAGGGTTTCACGGAGCATCGTCCACTCGGCCTCGACCTCGGTGACCTCGCCCCTGGCGTCCAGGCGTTTTTCAACGGTGCGGTAGATCCGCCGGGCCAGGTGCTGGCCGATGAAACCGCCCGCGCCCGCGCCGGCGGAGAATCCGAGAAAGATGAGCTGCCCGCCGAGGGGGCCGGCGAACAGGAGGAAAACCACGGCGAACAGGAGACCGAGCACGAGTCCGCCGACGATGCGCAGGGCCCACTCGATCACCTCGTTGGCCTTGTCGGTGGTGTCCAGCAGCTCGTTGCGGTGCGAGGCGGTCGTGGTGAAGGTGTAGAACTTGCGGGGCGGGTGTTCCTTGTAGGACGCGTTGATGCCAAAAACGGTCTCGACGGTCAGCACCGCGCTGCCCTTGCGCAGCGTGAAGATGCGGTCGGCGTCGGATTTTTGTTCGCAGGTGATCGCGAAGGCGGGCGTCTGGCCGAAGGTGTTGGCGAGGTAGTAGCCGATTTGTTCCTGGTAAAAGGTCGCCTGCCGCAGGGCCTCCTCCTTGGACAGCAGATCGAAATGCAGGCTGTGCGAGATCTTCCGTTCGGTGATGGAGTGCGGGGGCATCGGAGAGGTTTGCCGGTCGGACCGAGCGTGTTTCCGGCGATTGCGGCACTTGCGCAAGCGCCTGTCAATTTTGCGCATGTTCTTCGTGGTTTCCTTCGGAAGCAGCATTTGCGTTGCGCGCATGGATGGCGGCGTTCATCTGGTCGCCCCATGGAATTCCTGGCAACCATGGCGAGGATGCGGCTCTTGGATTGGCGTGGTTTGGATGCGCATTTGCTGTGGGCCTACCAGGGGCCGGCGGGGGCTCCGGCGGGGACGTTTCGCAACGACCATCTGGTGGCGTGGCGCCTGTTGGCCGGCCGAGTCGAGGTGAAGGGAGCGGAAACCACCCGCCACGCGGTGGCCGGCGAGTGGTTGTTTCCGCCCAGCCGGCATGATCAGCGGCGGTTTTCCGCGGACGCGCGGTTGATCTCCATTCATTTCCAGGCGCGTTGGGCGGATGGCCGAATGCTGTTCGAGGAAAGGGAGCCGGGAGGTTGCGTCGCCGCGGATTTCCCCGAGTTGGATCGGGCGGCGGAGGCTGTCGTGGACGCGTTGCAGGCGGCGTTTCCGCAGCCTTCGGAAAATCTGTCCCAGGAACACACGGATCTTTTCACCTACCTGAAGATCAAAGACACGCTGCCGCGCTGGCTGTCCGCCTACGCCCGGGCCCGTCTCGACACCGGGGCCGCGCTGGTCATGCAGGGGACCACCGAGCCGCGGGTCCTGCAGGCGCTCGAATTGCTCGGCAACTGGCCGGTGGACAAGCCGCTGCACTCGGCGCAATTGGCAGGCCGGCTCAACCTGAGCGTGAGCCAGCTGAACCGGCTCTTCGTGGCCGAGACGGGCAAGACACCGCTCCGACATTTCGACGACCAGCGGCTGGAGGTAGCCCGCAACCTGCTGCGCACCTCGACCCTGCAGGTGAAGGAGATCGCCTATGCGGTCGGCTTTAAACAACCGGCTCATTTCTCGAACTGGTTCTTCAAGAAAACCGGCGCGTCACCCCTGTCCTGTCGCCGGACGATTCTGCCGCCCTCGCGCTTGGATTGATTGCTTTGGCGCGCGATCACCGGAACGCTCGCCGGTCTCATGGCGCTCAACATCAAATGGAACGACGATCGCATCCCGGCGACGATCTCGGCGGTGTTGCTCATTGTGCGCGCCGATCTGGCGCGCGGGGCCGCGGGCGACGCCATCGAGCGCGCGGTCCGGGCCTGGCGCGACGATCCGCAGGCGATCAAGACGCTTTATCCGCGGCGCGACCGCGAGGCCGTTCGCGAGCCCGGTCCGCTGGCGGGCACGCGCGGGGCCGCGACGTATCAGAAACTCAATGACGCGGCGGATCGTTTCCTGGACAAACTGAAAAAGAGTCGGCGGCGATTCAACAGCCTGGAAGAACTGGACAACTTTCTCGTCTTTAATCTCCGGCCGGTGCTCGAGCCCGGAAACCGGCCTATGCCCGGCGGAAAGAAAGGGAGGGCCGAATGAGCGGACCGGCGACACTTTCGGTGCACACGCGACGCCAGCTGGGCTACGCGGCGGGTTATCTCGAACTGGGACTGCCCGCCGAGGCGGAGGAGGCGTTGGGGAAAATCCGCGGCGGAGACCGCGACGCCACGCCGGTGCTGGTGTTGCGGCTGGCGGCGCTCACCGGATGCGAGCGGTGGGCGGAGGCGGCCGGGATCGGCGCGACGCTTTGCGACCGCGAGCCGTCTGAATCCGCTTTTTGGATACAATGGGCCTATGCCGTGCGACGGTCCGCGGGCATCGCGGAGGCGCGGGCGATCCTGCTGCGCGGGGTGGGGCTGCATCCGCGCGAGGCGGTGTTTCATTTCAATCTCGCCTGCTACGAGGCCCAGCTCGGGAACCTCGGCGAGGCGCGCACGTTTCTGGACATCGCGTGCGGGCTCGAAACCGAATTCATCGAACTGGCGAAGACCGATCCGGATCTGGAGCCGTTGCGGGCGGGATAGGGGCGGCCGCCGGCGCCGGGCAAAAAAAGACGCCGCGTGAAAACGCGGCGTCTTGGGGAGATCGACGGAGCCGGGCGAGGCTCAGAGATTTTTGTCCGTCACCGCGCCTTCGGAGGCGGTGCTGACGAGCTTGGCGTATTTGGCGAGGACGCCGCGGGTTTCCTTCGGGGGGAGCGGCTTGTAGGCGGCCAGGCGGGCGGCGTATTCCTCGTCGGGGATGAGCAGGTCGATGGTGTTCTTGACCGCATCGATCTCGATGAGGTCGCCGTTACGCACGATGCCGATGGGGCCTCCCTTGGCGGCCTCGGGGGTGATGTGGCCGACGTCGAAGCCGTGCGAGCCGCCGGAGAAACGGCCGTCGGTGATGAGCGCGACGTCCTTGATGAGCCCGCGACCGGCCACGGCCGAAGTGGGCGAGAGCATCTCGCGCATGCCGGGGCCGCCGACGGGGCCCTCGTTGCGGATGACGACGACGTCGCCCTTGACCACGTCGCCGCGGAGGATGCCTTTGAGCGCGTCCTCCTCGCCTTCGTAAACCTTGGCGGTGCCCTTGAAGTGGAGGCCTTCCTTGCCGGTGATCTTGCCGATGGCGCCGCCGGGGGCGAGGTTGCCGTGGAGCACGCGCAGGTGGGTGCTGGCCTTGATGGGGTCGTCCCAGGGACGGATGATGTCCTGCTCGGACGGATACGCGGGGTAGGGTTGCACGTCCTTGAGCGTCTCGGCGATGGTCTCGCCGGAGACGGTGAGGCAGTCGCCGTGGAGCATGCCGCGGTCGAGGAGCATCTTCATCATCGGGCGGATGCCGCCGACGCGGATGAGGTGGCTCATGTTGTATTTGCCGAAGGGCTTCACGTCGGCGAGCAGCGGGACCTTTTCGCCGATGGTCTTGAAGTCCTCGAGGGTGAGCTGAACCTCGGCGGAGTGGGCGATGGCGAGGAGGTGGAGGATGAGGTTGGTGGAACCGCCGAGCGCGAGGCAGACGGTGATGGCGTTTTCGAAGGCCTGGCGCGTCATGATGTCGCGGGGCTTGATGCCTTTTTTGAGCATGGCCATGACGGCGGCGCCGGCGCGTTCGCAGTCCTCGCGTTTCTCTTTGCCGACGGCGAGCTGGGCGCTGCTGTTGGGCAGGCTCATGCCGAGGACCTCGATGGCGCTGGCCATGGTGTTGGCGGTATACATGCCGCCGCAGGAGCCGGGGCCGGGGATGGCGCCGGCCTCGACCTCCTTGAGGCCGGCGTCGTCGAGCTCGCCTTTGGCGTGTTTGCCGACGGCCTCGAAGACGGAGACGATGTCGAGGGGTTTTTCCTTGTTGCAGTCGCTGGCGGCGAAGCCGGGCAGAATGGTGCCGCCGTAGATGAAGACGGCCGGGCGGTTGAGCCGGGCGATGGCGATCATGGCGCCGGGCATGTTTTTGTCGCAGCCGCCGATGGCCACGAGGCCGTCGAAGCCCTCGGCCGCCACGGCGGTCTCGATGGAGTCGGCGATGACGTCGCGGGAGACCAGGCTGTAGCGCATGCCCTGGGTGCCCATGCTGATGCCGTCGGTGACGGTGATGGTGTTGAAATAGACGGGCTTGCCGCCGGCTTCGGCGATGCCCTTGCGGGCGTGGTCGCTGAGCTCGCCGAGGTGGACGTTGCAGGGCGTCATGTCGCTGGCGTTGGAGGCGACGGCGATCTGCGGTTTGTTGAAATCCTCATCGGTGAACCCGACCGCGCGCAACATGGAGCGGGCGGGGGCGCGGTCGTTGCCATCGACAACGACGGAGGAGTGCGGACGGGGGAATGCGGAGGGCTGTTGGCACATGGGATTGAAACGGGAAACAAACCAAGCGCGGCGGGAACCGGCAAGTCCCATGTCCGCGTGGTTTTCGGGATTGCTTGGCCTCCGGCGCGTCCTTTCAGTGCGCAGTTTCCCCCGCATGGCGTTTAATCTGAAACTTGTGCTCAAGGCGCTGCTCTTTTCATCGAGCCAGCCGCTCTCCATCAAGGACATCCAAGCTGTCTTCGCGCGTTTTCACGACCAGTCTCCGGCGGCTCCCGCCGAGGCGGGGGGCGAGCCGGGCGATCCCGCCGACGCGCCCGCTCCGGAAATCCCGACCGAGGCCACCGACGAACTCGCGCCCGAGCCGAACGACGCCGATCTGTATGCCGACGTGCCGTCGCTGATCACCGCCACGCAGATTCGCGAGGCCATGGACGGGCTCGCCGCCGAGCTGAAGGAACTCAACGACATCTATCTGCTGATCGAGGGCGCGCAGGGTTATCGCCTGGTCACGCATCCGCGTTTCGCGCGCTGGATCCGCATCCTGCGCGACGAGCCGCCGCCGGTGAAACTTTCCCAATCCGCGCTCGAGACGATGGCGATCATCGCCTACCGGCAGCCGGTGACGCGCTCGGAAATCGAGGCGATCCGCGGTGTCTCCGCCGAGGCCGGTCTGAACAAGCTGCTCGAACGCGAACTGGTCTATATCATGGGCCGCGCCGACCTGCCCGGTCGCCCGTTGCAATACGGCACCACCGACACGTTCCTCGAATACGTCGGCGTGAAGTCCCTGGTCGAGCTGCCCGCCTCCGACGTGCTTTCCCCGCGCCAGATCGACGAGTGGCTCAACAACGCCACCAACGTGCGCCCGCCGGCCGACGCCGAGATGGGGCTGCCGCTGGAGGAAGGCGAGGGCGATTCGCCCAACCTCGAACCGGTCGAGATCGAACACGAGGAGCACGTCGAGGCCGTCCCCGACGAGAGCGAGCCCGAAGTCGCCGAACCTGACGAACCCGCCGCTCCGGAGAGTCCCGAGCCTGAAAAAACCTGATCCATGGACGACGCCCTCCAACCCATTCGCGACAACATCGACCGCATCGACGGCGAACTCGTCCGGCTGCTCAACGAGCGCCTGACCCACGCGGCCGAGATCGGCCGCGTCAAGCGCGGCGTCGGCGGCGCGATCTACGTGCCCGAGCGCGAGGACGCGGTGTTTCGCAAGGTCATCGCGCTCAACCAGGGGCCGATCAAGAACGAGGCCCTGCAGGCCATCTACCGCGAGATCATGTCCGCGGCCATCGCGCTGGAGAAGCCGCTGCTGATCGCCTACCTCGGCCCGGAGGCCTCCTACACGCACGCGGCCGCGACGAAGAAGTTCGGCGCGAGCGTGGACTACCACGCTATGGCCACGATCGGCGACATCTTCACCGCGGTGGAGAAGGGCGAGGCCGACTACGCGGTCATCCCGATCGAAAACTCCACCGAGGGCAGCGTGCGCGAGGCGTTGGACAACTTTGTCGAGAGCGACCTCAAGATCGTGGCGCAACTCTATCTCGACATCAGCCACGCGCTCATCAGCCGCGAGCCGTTGGAAAAAATCGACCGCGTTTATTCCAAGGACCAGGCCCTCGCGCAGTGCCGCCACTGGTTGCAACGCCATCTGCCGCACGCCCGGTTGATCGACGCCCCGAGCACGACCCGCGCGGTGCAGATCGCCGGCGAGGAACCGGGCGCGGCCGCGGTGGCCGGCGAACTCGCCGCGCGGCACTACGACGTGCCGGTGGTTGTCAAAAACATCCAGGACAAGTCGGACAACACCACCCGCTTCTTCGTCATCGGCAAGCGTCCCTCCGGCCCGGTCGGCAACGGGCGCGACATGTCGAGCCTGCTCATCTCGCTCGGCGACGAGGCTTCGGCCCACTCGGGCGCGTTGCTCAAGATGCTCATGCCGCTGGCCGAGCGCGGGATCAACCTGTCCAAGATCGAATCGCGTCCCAGCAAGAAGCGGCCGTGGGACTACTACTTCTTTGTGGACGTGACCGGTCATCACGACGATCCCGCCATGCGCGAGACGCTGGCCGAGCTCCGGAAATTCTGCCCGATGGTCAAGTGGCTGGGCAGCTATCCGGCGGTCATCTGAAGGCAGCTCCTGAAACAGCGCGCGTTCGCCGCCGCCGCGGGGCGGCGGATCAGGCGTGCCTGATCATCACCTTGGGATTGCGGCCGCTTTCCTGGTAGGTCTTGAGCCGCGCCTCGGGCAGGATGTCGGTCGAGGCTTCCTCGAAGCCGAGTTGCGAGGTGAAGAAGGTGTAGCTCTGCGTCGAGAGCGCGACGATGGTGGTCGCGCCGCGTTCCTTGGCCTTGAGGCAGGCGAATTGAACCATCTTTTTGCCGATGCCGCGGCCCTGGTTGTAGGGCAGCACGTAGAGCGACCCGATCTCCGCGATCTGCGGTTTGTCCGGGTAGAAGTAGAGCGTCACGCAGGCGATGATGTTTTCGTCGATCTCGAAGACGTAGAACTGGTCGATGTTTTTCTCGATGGCCTGCTGGGTGCGATAGAGCAGCTCTTCGCGGCGCACGGCGTTGCGCGTGAGGTTGTAGATCATGCGCACGTCGCGGCGCACGGCCTGGCGGATCTGCTGATAGTCGTTGCCGTAGATGAGCGTGCCGACGCCCTCGTTGGAGAAGATTTCGTTGATGAGGCCGTCGAAGATGCGGCCGTCCACCACGTGGACGCGCGGCACGCCTTTTTCGATGGCGCGCACGGCGTGGATGGCCTTGCTGCGGCCGGCCTCGGCGATGGAGTCGGGGCGGTCGCGCAGGACGAGCCGGAGCGTGTCCATGGAGATGTCGCGCCGGACCTCGCCGTCGATCACGAGACCGGCGTGGGGCGTGAGGTAGATGATCTTGGAGGCGCGCAGGGCCTCGGCGACCTCGGCGGCGAGCAGGTCGGAGTTGATGCGCAACGACTGGCCTTCGGGTCCGTAGCCGATGGGTTGCACGATGGGGATGATGTCGCGCTCGACGAGGTGGCCGATGAAGTCCTTGTCAACGCGATCGACCTTGCCGGTGTGCTGTTGATCGACGCCCTTGATGATGCCGACGGGCAGGGCGCGGACGGCGTTGGTGATCGCGCACTTGAGGCTGTTCTGGGTCAGTCCTTCGAGGATGAGGTTGGAGACCCGCGAGGAGGCGCGCAGGGCGAGGTCGAGGGTGGGCGCGTCGGTCAGGCCGGCGCCGTCGAGATTGGAGACGGGGATGTCGCGGGCGACCGAGAGTTCCTGGAGTTGCCGGCCGATGCCGTGAACGAGCACGACCTTGATGCCGAGGCTGCGGAGCACGGCGACATCGACGAGCAGGTTGCTCATGTTTTCGTCGGCCACGATGGAGCCGTCGAGCGCGAGCACGAAGATCTGGCCTTGAAACCGGGGCACGTATTTCAGGATGCCGCGCAGATCGGTGGGCTTGATCAGGGTGGTTTGCGGGGGGGGCTGTCCGGTGCCGTTGCTCATCGAGTGGGTGTGCGGTCGGTTGTCGGCGAAGCGGGCGGGTGCGTCAATGCACTTGCAGGGTCCAGGCGGCGGACCCGGCCGAGCCGAGCAAGGTGATTTGATAGTCGCCGGATTTCAGCACGCCGGCCGGGATCGTCGCCCGCGCGGAGGATTCGCGGGTGCGGGTGCTCAGTCCGCCGACGGATTCGAACACGGGCACGAGGAAGAGCAGGTTGTCCTTGAGGTAGAGCTCGAGTCCGCCGACGACGTGGTGGTCGTCGGGCATGAGGCAGGTGAAGACGACCGGCAACGGTTGTCCGGTCGCGGCGGTGGCGGGCACGAGCACGGCCCGGTGGCTTTCGGGCAGCGGGGCGGGTTCGGCGAGGGCGTCGCGGAGGACCGGCGGGTAGCCGCCGGCGATGGTCTCGATGTGGGGCGAGCCGGGTTGGGCGGCGGGCGGGATGTCCAGGCGTTCGACGGGCAGGGGAACGCGCCGGTAACCGTGGGCGAGCAGGCGTTCGACGTTGGCCTGGTTTTTCATGTCCTCGTAGGGCTCGAAGGGACGGCCCTCCTTGCGGAAGTGCAGGGTCAGCCAGGTGTAGGGCACGATGCAGGCGACGATCGCGAGAACGACCCACTTCATGGGCCAGGGTTTGCGTTGGGGGGCGGACATGGGAAAAGGCGCAGTAAGGCGGCGGGGGCTCCGGGGGGCAAGCGGGCAGCGCGGGTGGCCGGAAATACGGGTTGCTCCGTCCCGGGCGGGGTGATTCGTTCGCGGGCTATTTCAATGAACACTTGGTCCCGGTTTTTCATCCCCACGCTCAAGGAAAGTCCCGCCGACGCGGAAATCGCCTCGCACAAGCTGCTCGTTCGCGCCGGCCTCGTGCGCAAGTTGGGCGGCGGTCTCTACACCTACATGCCGCTGGGCCTGCGCGCGTTTCGCAAGATCTCCGAGATCTGCCGCCAGGAGCTCGACTCCGCCGGCGCCATCGAGCTGTGGATGCCGCACGTGCATCCGGTCGAGAACTGGGAACAGGGCCCGCGCTGGGCCGCCGCGCGCGAGATCATGTTCCGCGCCGACCACGCCGGCGACGGCAAGCGCGCCGCCAAGGACCCCGAGTTCGTGCTCGGCCCGACCCACGAGGAAATCATCACCCCGTTGGTCAAGCAGGAGATCAGCAGCTACCGCGACCTGCCGAAAAACTTTTATCAAATCGGCACCAAGTTCCGTAACGAGATCCGTCCGCGCTACGGCCTGATGCGCGCCCGCGAGTTCGTGATGATGGATGCGTATTCCTTCGACGTGGACGACGACGCGGCCGTGAAGAGCTACTTCAACATGAAGGCCGCCTACGAGGCGTTCTTCAAACGCATCGGCGTCACCGCCATCGCGGTCGAGGCCGACACCGGCGTGATGGGCGGCAGCTTTTCGCACGAGTTCATGGTGCCCGCCGAGATCGGTGACGACGACGTCATCTACTGCGAGCAGAGCGGCTACGCGGCCAATCGCGAAAAGGCCGCCAGCGGACTCGTGCCCGCCGACCTGTCCGACGCCGCGCCCGCCGGCGACGTCGAGGAATTCGCCACGCCCGGCGTCACCACCATTGCCGGGCTGGCCGCCGAGCCGTATTCAATTTCCGGAGACGCGCAGTTCAAGACCCTCGTCTATATCGGCGACGGCAAACCCTTCCTCGTCATCCTGCGCGGCAACGACGAACTCGAGGAGGCCAAGCTCGGCTCGCTCGGCTTCGAACTGCTGCGTCCGGCCACCGCCGAGGAGATCGAACCCGTCATGGGCGCGAAGCCCGGCAGCCTCGGCGCGGTCAAGGGCACGATCAAGGACGCGTCCAAGCTCGCCGGCGTCTTCGCCGACCACGCCGTCCGTCTGATCGGCAACGGCGTCACCGGCGCCAACAAGGACGGCTTCCACCTGCGCAACGTCAACGTCGCCCGCGACCTCGCGATCACCCGCTTCGGCGACTTCCGCCGCGTGCGCGCCGGCGAGCCCTGCCCGCAGTGCGGCCAGCCCTTGCAGAGCAAGCGCGGCATCGAGGTCGGGCATATCTTCAAGCTCGGCACCAAATATTCCGAGAAGTTCGGCGCGGTTTACACCGACGACAAAAAGGAGAGCCATCCGATGGTCATGGGCTGCTACGGCATCGGCATCAGCCGCACGTTGCAGGCCGTCATCGAGCAAAGCCACGACGCCGACGGCATCGTCTGGCCGTGGGCGGTCGCCCCGTTCCAGGTGCTCGTCTGCCTGCTCGATCCCAATCTGCCCGAGGCCGCCGAGCTCGCGCAAAAACTCGGCCGCGCCGCCGAGGCCGCCGGGGCGGACGTGCTCATCGACGACCGCGACGAGCGTCCCGGTTTCAAATTCAAGGACGCCGACTTGATCGGCATTCCCCTGCGGATTACCATTGGCGGCAAAGGATTGAAGGAAGGCATCATCGAGCTCAAATGGCGCGCCCGCAAAGAAGTGAACAAAATCCCCCTGGCGGAAGCCGAGTCCGCGCTGCTGTCGGCCATCCGGGAGGCGGCGGCGCAGGCATGAGGGATTATTCGATACAGCCAGATACCGCGCAGGCTCCTGCGCTCCCCGAAGACGGAGGGCCGGACGATCTATGGCGGGTGGTTGTCTTGAATGATCCCGTAAGTCTCATGTCCTACGTCGTGCTCGTTTTCCGCAAGGTCTTCGGTTTCGACGAGGACACCGCCCGCCGGCACATGCTGGAGGTCCACGAACGGGGCCGCTCCGTGGTCTGGCAAGGGCTGCGCGAGCAGGCCGAGCACTACGCCTTCACCCTTCAGCAATGGCACCTGAGCGCCATCATCGAGCCGCACCATGAAGCGCATTGAGGTCAAACTCAGCCTGCCCGTCGTCGCGCCGCTGCTCGACATGATCAAGGCCGCCGCCGACACCCTCGACGGCCAGCTCGCCGCGCCGATCACGCTCGACGACGTCGATTCCGGATTCCGCGCGGAGTGGCGCGACGAGCTCGTCGCCGGGCAGACCGCCGAGATCAACGCCCTGCTCGCCCTCTTCGACAGCGAGTTCTTCACGAACGGCGTGGTTGGTTTCGACGAGTCCAACGCCATCATCATCGTGCGCGCCTGCTCTGCCGTGCGCCTGCGTCTGCGCCAACGCTACCTGCGCGATCTGCCCGACGAGATCCTGGAGGGCGGCGATGTCGAGCTGGCCGGCCTCGACGAGGACGTGCGCAAGGCCTTCATGTGTTACCTGTTTCTGGCCACGGTGCAGGAGCTCATCATCCAGCACCTCGACTCGGCGATTCTCGACGCCTGACGGAGCGTGGACATTCCTGTCCACGCCGGGCGATGCCATCCGGCGAACCAACGTCCGTCTTGCCAATACGCGTCTCTCGCGTGGACAGGAATGTCCACGTTCCTTTCCATTCACGTTCCTTCCACTACAACATGGCCAAACAACCCTGCGATCACTGCGGTTTGCCGACCTTTGTTCCCGACGCCGAGGCGAACGCCGGACCCGCGGGGCGACGTCCGGTGTTTTGCTGCACCGGCTGCGCCTTTGCCCATCGGCTCTCGGCCGCGCCGCAGACGGCCGGAGACATCACTCCGTTGCAAACCGCTGCGTGGCTCACCGGTTTCGGTGTGTTTAACCAAGGTGTTTTCTGGGTGCTGCAACACCTGTTGCGCGGCGAGGGCCGCGCGGCGCTTTCGCAGGCCAGCGGCTACGTTTCGATCGGACTGGGCGCGGTCGCCGCAGCCGTATTGATCGCCGGATTGGCGACGAGCCGCCGTCCCGCCGCCGGGGATTGGGTGGTCTGGAGTCTGACCGGCGTCGGCCTCGGGCTGGCGTTGTTCACCTATTCGCCGGGCTGCGCGGCCGCGGCGACCCTGGGATTGATCCTCTGGACGCTGCGCGGGTTTTTTCGGCGGCGGCGGGCACCCGCCACGCCCGGCAAAAAACCCGTCGAAGGCGGTTGACGGAGGGGTGGGGCGACCTACCTTCGACGCCGACACTCTGCAGCGTTCGAGTTGCTTTCAATAACTGCTCTTTCCTTTGAATCTTACCGGGAGCCACGATTCCGGCGGTGGCGTGCTAGGCCGTAAATCGGAAAGCACAAAGCCGTCTGGTGGCGCCCACCTTAACCTAAAAAGGTCCTGAGCCTTTGGGCATACGGCGCAGGTGGAGTGTCCCCCTTTTATTTTCCTCAATGAATCCCGCCGAAAACAACGCCCTCCACGTCATCCACGTGTTCTCCGCGATCATAATGGTCGCCACCGTTTTTCTTGCCACAGCCGGCTCTGCCAATTCGAAGAAAAAGGTCATGATGTGGAGCGGCATCGCCACGCTGCTCGCCCTGCTCACCGGCATTCGCATGTGGCAGGCAATCTACGACTTCACCGGCATTTGGCCCATTGTTAAGCTCGTCTGCTGGCTCGGCCTCTCCGCCTTCGCCGGCATTGCCTACCGCAAGCGGGAAAAAGCCGGCCTCTGGATCAACTTGAGCCTTATCCTCACCGCTATCGCATTGGTGATGGTTTACGTCCGGCCTTTCTAAATCGGCGTTTCCCGCCATGGCCGAACCGATCTGCGGCGTTTGGGTGGACAAGGCCGGCGCGGTCCACCTCTCCACCGCGACCGCCGACGGCGGCCGGGTCGAGTCCACCGACGCGCTTCGTCCCTTTGCCTGGCTGGCCGACCACGCGACGCTGCCGGCCTCCGTCGCCGACCTCGCCCTCGAGGACCTCAAGGGCCCGGGCGTGTTCACCCGGCTCGCCCACGCCGACGACCTCGCGACCTACGAGGCCTTCGTCAAAGAAGCCCGCGCCGCGTCCTCCGGCGGCGTCGATGCGATCCGTCCGCTGGAGAGCCAATACCTGCTGCAACAACGCCGGCACCTGTTCGCCGATCTGACGTTTGCCCAGCTCCGGCGTTGCCAGCTCGACATCGAGACCGGCTCGGCGGACGGCGGTTTCAGCGACGCCTCCAAGCCCGACGACCGCGTGCTCGCCATCGGTCTGCGCTTCGGCGAACGCGTCCGGCTGCTCGTGCTCGCCGAGGAAACCGACGCCGCCGAAAAGGCGTTGCTCGCCGAGCTCAACGACGTGCTCGCCGCGGAGGATCCGGACACGATTGAGGGACACAACCTTTACAAGTTCGACCTCGATTACCTGCGCCAGCGTTGCAAGCGCCACAAGGTTCCCTGCGCCTGGGGCCGCTTCGGACAGAAGGCGTCCTTTCGCAACAGCCGCATGAAAATCGCCGAGCGCTGGATCGATTTCCCGCGCTGCGATCTGCCCGGGCGCACCGTGATCGACACCTACCTGCTGGTGCAGGTTTACGACATCACCACGCGCGAACTCACGTCCTACGGGCTCAAGGACGTCGCCGTCTATTTCGGCATCACCACCGACGACGACGAGCGCA
>Ga0079224_100008245_pt1 | contig 14096 bp, 11 predicted proteins | sample Stecom2015_FD_80414 | JGI IMG/M metagenome (GOLD analysis project Ga0079224, IMG submission 80414) | Agricultural soil microbial communities from Utah to study Nitrogen management - Steer compost 2015 | ecosystem: Environmental > Terrestrial > Soil > Agricultural land | place: USA: Utah...
GTCGACAAGCTCGTGAACTGGGCGCGCACGGGGTCGATGTGGCCGATGACTTTCGGGCTCGCCTGTTGCGCCGTCGAAATGATGCATGCAGGCGCGTCGCGGTATGACCTCGACCGGTTCGGTATCGTGTTTCGTCCGAGCCCGCGTCAGTCGGACGTCATGATCGTCGCCGGCACGCTCGTCAACAAAATGGCGCCGGCATTGCGCAAGGTCTACGACCAAATGCCGGAGCCGCGTTGGGTCATTTCCATGGGTTCGTGCGCGAACGGCGGCGGCTACTATCACTATTCGTATTCTGTCGTGCGCGGCTGCGATCGCATCGTCCCGGTGGATGTTTACGTGCCGGGTTGCCCGCCGAGCGCGGAGGCGCTGCTCTACGGCATTCTGCAGCTGCAGAACAAGATTCGTCGCACGAGCACGATTGCCCGCTAGAGGTTTGCGATGAGTGCACGTAGCGAGACATTGGCCTCGAGAGTGACTGTGCGCTTCGGCGAGCGGCTGCGACCGTTGCCGTGCGTTGCCGACGACGTCGCGTTCGAAGTGTCGCGCGAAGACTTGCTGAGCGTGTGTCGCGAGTTGCGTGACGATCCGGAGCTCGGTTTCGAGCAACTGATCGATCTAGCGGGCGTGGACTACCTCGACTATGGTCGAGACGAGTGGACGACCCATAACTCGACGAGAACCGGATTCAGCCGCGCCGTGAATCGCATCCGCGAGAACGTCTCCGAGCCTCGCGAGCGCCGTTTCGCCGTGACCTATCAGCTGCTCTCGATCTCCAACAACTGGCGCTTGCGCCTGCGCTGCTTTACTTCGGACGGCGAGCCGCCGGTGATCGATTCGGTCGTCGGCATTTGGGCGGCGGCCAATTGGTTCGAGCGCGAGGCATTCGACCTTTTCGGCATCTTCTTCAACGAGCATCCGGATTTGAGGCGTCTGCTCACCGACTACGGGTTCATTGGGCATCCGTTCCGGAAGGACTTCCCGCTCATCGGTAACGTGGAAGTGAAGTACGACCCGGCAAAAGGACGCGTCGTGTACCAGCCCGTCAGCATCGAGCCTCGTACGCTCGTGCCGCGCGTCATTCGCGACGACAACCGATACGAGCCTGCGCTCAAAGATTCGCCCGCGGGGGCCAATATTCGTGGCTGAGATTCACAATTTCACACTCAATTTCGGACCGCAGCATCCCGCCGCGCACGGGGTTCTGCGTCTCGTGCTCGAGCTCGACGGCGAAGTCATTCAGAAGGCGGATCCGCACGTCGGGCTTCTGCATCGTGCGACCGAGAAGCTCGCCGAGTCGAAGCCTTTCAATCAGTCGATCGGTTACATGGATCGACTCGACTACGTTTCGATGATGTGCAACGAGCACGCATACGTGCTCGCGATCGAGAAGCTGCTCGGGATCGAGCCGCCGCTTCGTGCGAAGTACATCCGCACGATGTTCGATGAGATTACGCGCATCCTGAACCACTTGATGTGGCTCGGCGCGCACAGTCTCGATATCGGCGCGATGACGGTGTTTCTGTATTGCTTCCGCGAGCGCGAGTACCTCATGGACTGCTATGAAGCAGTCTCGGGTACGCGAATGCACGCGACTTACTATCGTCCGGGCGGCGTCTATCGAGATCTGCCGGACTCGATGCCGAAATACCAGCCGTCCAAGTGGCGCTCGCAGAAGGAAGTGGACAAGCTCAACGAAGAGCGCTCGGGCAGCCTCCTCGATTTCATCGAGCACTTCACGAACGGGTTCGATGCCAACGTAGATGAGTACGAAGCGCTGCTCACCGACAACCGCATTTGGAAACAGCGCACCGTCAACATCGGCGTCGTGTCTCCGGAGCGCGCATTGCAGCTCGGCTTCACGGGGCCGATGCTGCGTGGCTCGGGTATCGCTTGGGATCTGCGCAAGAAGCAGCCGTACGAGGTGTACGACCAGATGGACTTCGACATTCCCGTCGGGGTCAACGGCGATTGCTACGACCGTTATCTCGTGCGCGTCGCCGAGATGCGGCAGTCGAATCGCATCATTCGCCAATGCGTCGACTGGCTGAAGAAGAACCCAGGTCCGGTCATGACCTCCGATCAGAAGGTCGCGCCACCGAGTCGCGAGGTGATGAAGCGCGACATGGAATCGCTCATTCATCACTTCAAGCTCTTCACGGAGGGCTACTGCGTACCCGAAGGGGAGACTTACGCCGCGGTCGAAGCGCCGAAGGGCGAGTTCGGCATCTATCTGGTGTCCGATGGTGCGAACAAGCCCTATCGCCTCAAGTGCCGCGCACCAGGTTTCACACACTTGGCCGCGATAGATGAAATGGTGAGAGGGCACATGTTGGCCGACGTCGTCGCGGTGATCGGCACGCAGGACATCGTATTCGGGGAAATCGACCGGGGAGCGAGACGACGAAGAACGAAGGCGTGCTCTCCGAGCACGTGAAGCACGAGATCGACGAGTGGGTCGCGAAGTTTCCGCCCGATCGTAAGCGCTCGGCCGTGATCGCCGCACTGCGGGCGGTACAGCATGACAACGGCGGCTATCTCACGCGCGAAACCATGGATGCCGTCGCAGACTACCTCGGGTTACCCAACGTTCAGGTGTACGAGGTGGCGACCTTCTACTCCATGTTCGAGACGAAGCCCGTCGGCCGCCATCACATCTCGGTCTGCACGAACATCTCCTGCATGCTTTGCGGCGGCGACGAGATTCTCGCGCACGTCGAGAAGCGCCTCGGCATCAAGGTCGGCGAGAGCACCGCTGACGGGCGCTTCTTTCTGAAGCGAGAGGAAGAGTGTCTCGCCGCGTGTAACAACGCACCCATGATGATGGTCGATCACGTCTACTACGAGAATCTCACGCCCGAGAAGGTGGATGAGATTCTGGATCGACACAAGTGAGTACATCGGGTCGTCAGTTGACGGTTGACGGTCGTCAGCCCGAAGGGAGAAGCGGCACGTGTGCCGTTCTCTTGCCGTCGATCGTCAACGGTCAACCGCCAATCGTCTGCAAATCATGAAAGAGTACCCGCAAAATCTCGTGTGCTTCGAGCCGCTGTCGATGGAGCGCTCCTGGGAGCTCGCGACTTACCGCAAGATCGGGGGTTACGAGGCGTGGGAACGAATCCTGCGCGAGCGCACCCCGCGCGAACAGATCATCGAAGAGGTCAAGGCGTCCGGTCTTCGCGGTCGCGGCGGCGCGGGCTTTCCGACCGGCGTGAAATGGGGCTTCATGCCGCGCAACGCGCCGGGACAGAAATATGTGGTGTGCAACTCCGACGAAAGCGAGCCCGGCACGTGCCACGATCGAGACATCCTGCGCTACAACCCCCACGCACTCATCGAAGGCATGGCGATCGGCGGTTATGCCATGGGCGCGACCGTGGGCTACAACTACATCCGAGGCGAGTTTCTGGCCGAGCCTGTGCCGCGATTCGAAGCTGCGCTCAAAGAAGCGTACGAAGCGGGCTTACTCGGTAAGAACCTGCTCGGGTCCGGCATCGATTTCGATTTGTATTCGTTCGTCGGCGCGGGGGCATATATCTGCGGCGAAGAGACGGCGTTGCTCGAATCCCTGGAAGGCAAGCAAGGTCGGCCGCGCTTCAAGCCGCCGTTCCCGGCGAACTTCGGTTTGTATGGCAAGCCGACGACGATCAACAACACGCAAAGCTACGCGTCGGTGCCGACGATCCTGCGCAAGGGGGCGAAATGGTTTGCGGACCTCGGCGTTCCGAACGCGGGCGGGACACTGATCTTCTCGGTGTCCGGCCACGTGAACAAGCCTCAGAACATCGAGCTGCCGCTCGGGATCCCGTTCAAGGATTTGCTCGAGATCTGCGGCGGTGTGCGCGGCGGACGCAAGCTGAAGGCCGTGATCCCCGGCGGCTCGTCCGTCCCGGTCGTGCCCGGCGATGTGATGATGGACGTGACGATGGACTACGACAGCCTGCGCAAAGTCGGCTCGGCGCTCGGTACCGGCGCGATGATCGTCATGGATGAAACGACCTGCATGGTGCGCGTGCTCGAGCGCATTTCGCGGTTCTATTACGCGGAATCCTGCGGCCAATGCACGCCGTGTCGCGAAGGCACCGGTTGGATGAACCGCGTCATTCGCCGCATCCTCGCCGGAGAAGGCCGAAAAGAACATCTCGACATGCTGGTCGAAGTCGCGAACAAGATCGAAGGTCACACGATTTGCGCCTTCGGCGATGCGGCCGCCTGGCCGGTGCAGAGCTTCATCAAGCATTTCCGGCACGAGTTCGAGTACATGCTCGAGCACGGGCACAGCATCGTCGATCGCGACAAGCGCCAACCCGCCGAGGTCGCATGAGCATGCGAGAAGCGGACACCGGACGGCCGAGCGCGGATAGTCGCAAGCCCTTGCAGATCATTTCCGGCTACAGCCCACAGCCTACAGCCCATAGCGCCTCCAAATGAGCGACGATCAGGTCAATATCGAAGTGAACGGCGTGCCGATGAAGGCGCGCAAAGGACAGATGGTCATCCAGGTGACGGATGTCAACGATGTCTACGTTCCGCGCTTTTGTTACCACGAGAAGCTCTCCGTGGCGGCAAATTGCCGCATGTGCCTCGTCGAGATTGAGAAGGCGCCGAAGCCCCTGCCGGCGTGTGCGACTCCGGTCGTGGAGGGCATGAAGGTCTTCACGAAATCGCCCAAGGCGATCGCCGCGCAGCGCGCTGTCATGGAGTTCTTGTTGATCAACCACCCGCTCGATTGCCCGATCTGCGATCAGGGCGGGGAGTGCGAGCTGCAGGATTTGTCGCTCGGTTTCGGTCGCGACATCTCGCGCTACACCGAGCGCAAACGCGTCGTCAAGGACAAGAACATCGGCCCGCTCGTGTCGACGGACATGACCCGATGCATTCACTGCACTCGCTGCGTGCGCTTCACGCAGGAGATCCAAGGCTATCAGCAGCTCGGCACGATCGGCCGGGCGGAGATGACCGAGATCGGCACGTTCGTCGAGCGCAGCGTCGAGCATGAGCTCTCGGCGAACATCATCGACCTCTGTCCGGTCGGCGCGCTCAACAACAAACCGTTCCGCTATCGCGCTCGCGCGTGGGAGATGACGCAGCATCCGCTCGTGTCGCCTCACGACAGCGTCGGCACCAACATCTACGCACACGTGCTCCGCGGGCGCATCATGCGTGTCGTACCGCGCCCGAACGAAGAAGTGAACGAAACGTGGATCGCGGATCGCGACCGCTTCAGCTATCAAGGGATCTATAGCGAGGATCGGCTGATGAAACCGATCGTGCGCGAGAACGGCGTCTGGCAAGAGTCCGATTGGGAACGCGCGCTCGCGCTCGCCGCGGAGCGTCTGAGCAAAGTAGTCAAGCAGAGCGGCGGCCAGCAAATCGGTGCGCTGGCATCGCCGAGCTCCACGCTCGAAGAGCTCTATTTGCTCGCGAAGATCGCGCGCGGTCTCGGCAGCTCGAACCTCGATCATCGACTTCGCCGCAGCGACTTTCGCGACGAAGCAAGTGAGGGTTTGTATCCGGGTCTCGGCTGCTCGATTCAGGATGTCGAGCGCGCGCAAGGTGTGCTCGTCGTCGGCTCGAATCTACGCAGCGAAGTGCCGCTCATCGCGCACCGCGTGCGGAAGGCGGCCCTGCGCGGCGCCAAAGTCTCGTTCGTCAATCCGGGCCGCTATCCCTATCTATTCCCGATCGCGGCTTACCTGACTTCGAACGGGCAGCACATGTTCGAGCACCTCGTCGCGATTGCCGCGGCAGCGGCGCGCACCGGCGGCCGTACCGCACCCGAAACGCTCGCGGCGCTCGTTGCCAACGCGCAGCCGTCGGACGTGCACGTGTCCATCGCCGAGCAGCTCGCGAGCGGCGAAGGCCAGCTCATTCTTCTCGGCGCGTTGGCGCAACGCGATCCGGCGTTCGCCGATCTGCGGCTCGTTGCGGAAGCGCTCGCCGAGATGACCGGCGCAACGCTCGGCTACTTGCCTGACGGTGGCAACGCAGTCGGTGCCCACCTCGCGGGCGTCTTGCCCCACCGAGCGGCGGGCGGGCGTTCGGTGCAGACGCCGGGAATGAACCTTGCGGATATGTTCGCTGCGCGTTTGCGCGCGTATGTCGTGCTGGGCGCAGTCGAACCGTCGCTCGACATCGCCGTGCCGGGTGCGCTCGAAGCGTTCAAGGGAGCGGAGTGCGTCGTTGCGCTGTCGCCCTACGCGAGCGCGCGCGAGTACGCGGATATCGTGCTGCCGATCGGTACGTTCGCGGAGACATCGGGGACGTACGTGAACATGGAAGGTCGATGGCAGAGCGTTCCAGGTGCCGCTCGCCCCGTGGGTGAGGCGCGTCCGGCGTGGAAGGTGCTGCGTGTGCTCGGGAATCTCTTGAATCTTTCGGGTTTCGAGTACACGAACTCAGAGGAGATCACCGCGGAGCTGCGCGGCGAGATCGAGAAGGGGCCGAAGTTCCAAGTGAAGAGCTCCGCACGCACGCTGCAGTCGAAGTTGGCTTTGAATCCCGCCGCTCTTGATCGCGACGTACCGATCTATCAGATCGATGCCGTCGTTCGTCGCGCGATGTCGCTGCAAGAAACCGCCGCGGGTATCGAAGGCCGAGGGCAGAGCGCATGATTCCCGAATTCGCCTCTAGCTTGCTCGAATTCCTGCCGCAATGGGCACAGGCGCTGGTTTGGTACGGCGTCGTCGCCCTGATCCTATTCGTCAGCGTCATCTTGATGATGGCGTTTCTCACGCTCGTCGAGCGGCGTGTCATCGGTTCGATTCAGGCGCGCATCGGGCCGAATCGCGTGGGCTTCAACGGCATCCTGCAACCCTTCGCCGACGTCTTGAAGCTGCTGGTGAAGGAAATCGTCATACCGACGAGCGCGAGCAAGCTTCTGTTCGTGATCGCGCCGCTGCTCGCGTTGATCCCGGCGCTGTGTACTTGGGCGGTGATCCCGTTCTGGCCGGGATTCACGGTAGCCGACATCGATGCAGGCTTGCTCTACATCCTTGCGCTGACGTCTGCGGGCGTGTACGGCGTGATCCTTGCCGGGTGGGCAGCCAACTCGAAGTACGCGTTCTTGGGCGCGATGCGCGCCGCCGCGCAGATGGTGGCGTACGAGATCGCGATGGGCTTTGCGCTCGTCGGCGTCGTCATGGCGGCCGGATCGCTCAATATTGGACAGATCATCGAGGCGCAAAGCGGCGGACACTTGAGCTATTTTTTCTGGTGGCTCATCCCGCTCTTTCTCGTGTACTTCATCTCCGGTGTTGCGGAGACGAACCGCGCGCCGTTCGACGTCGTCGAGGGCGAGTCCGAAATCGTTGCGGGATTTCACGTCGAGTACTCCGGCATGGCGTTCGCCGTGTTCTTCGTCGCCGAGTACGTCAACATGATCCTGATCTCGGCGCTGACCTCGATCTTCTTCTTCGGGGGGTGGATCTCGCCGTTCGAAGCTTGGCCGCTGCCGAGTTGGCTCGCGTGGCTCGCTGCGCCGCACTTCCTGTGGCTGTTCATCAAAGTTTGGATCTTCTTGTTCTGCTTCCTCTGGTTCCGCGCGACGTTCCCGCGGTACCGGTACGACCAGATCATGCGTCTTGGCTGGAAGGTCTTCATTCCGATCACACTCGTGTGGATCTTCGTCGAAGGACTGTTCTGGCACTTCCAGATCGGCCCGTGGGCCCAAGGCTGAAGACCGATATGAAGACGCACACTACTTGCTCGGCGGCTCGTGACGAGCGCTGCTCGAGGTGATGAGATGAAAACGCCTGCAAGCTTTTTCAAGACACTGTTTCTGACCGAGCTCTTCGTGGGACTTGCCGTCACCTTCCGGCAGTTCGCGTTTCGTCCGCACGTTACGATCCAGTATCCGGAGGAGAAGACGCCGCAGTCGCCGCGCTACCGCGGATTGCATGCGCAGCGCCGCTACGCGAACGGACAAGAGCGCTGCATCGCCTGCAAGCTGTGCGAAGCAGTTTGTCCGGCGCTTGCGATCACGATCGAATCGGATGTCGCAGCCGACGGGACGCGCCGAACGACGCGTTACGACATCGACTTGTTCAAGTGCATCTATTGCGGCTTCTGCGAAGAGGCTTGTCCGGTCGACGCGATCGTCGAGACTCGAATTCACGAGTACCACATGGAGAATCGCGGCGAGAACATCATGACCAAAGACAAGCTGCTCGCGATCGGAGACCGGTACGAAGCCATGATCGCCGCCGACAAGGCTGCCGACGCACGGTACAGATAGTTATGACGCTGACCGCCATACTCTTCTACGCGTTCTCCGCCGTGCTCGTTGTCGCGGCGGTGGGCGTGATTACGTCCCGCAACCCGGTGCACGCGGCTCTGTTCCTCGTGCTCGCCTTCATCAACAGCGCCGTGCTGTGGCTGTTGATGGAAGCCGAGTTCCTGGCCATCGTGCTCGTGCTCGTCTACGTCGGCGCGGTGATGGTGCTGTTCCTGTTCGTCGTGATGATGCTCGACATTAACGTCGCACAGATGCGAGAGGGTTTCACGCGCTACGCACCGCTCGGCATCGTCGTGGCGCTGCTCGTCGTGATCGAGATCGGCAGCGTCGTGTGGGTGAAGTCGCTCGGTGTCGAGCCGACGGCACCGGCGGCTTTGGCTACAGGCGTGGAGGGCTACAGCAATACCCGCGCTCTCGGCGAGCTCATGTACACGAAGTTCATCTACCCCTTCGAGCTCGCGGCCATGCTGCTTCTGCTTGCGATCGTTGCGGCGATCACGCTCACGATGCGGCAACGGCGCGGAGCGAAGCAACAGGACATCGCCGCTCAAGTGGCGGTTCGCCCGCAGGACCGCGTTCGCCTCGTCAAGATGGAAGCGGAGAAGGACGCATGATCCAGCTCGAGTTCGTATTGATGCTCGCAGGCCTGCTGTTCGCGCTCAGCGTCGCGGGCATCTTTCTGAACCGCAAGAACGTCATCTTGCTGCTCATGTGCATCGAGCTGATGCTCCTCGCCGTCAACTTCAATTTCGTCGCGTTCGCGCGCCAGCTCGGCGACCTGAGCGGTCAGGTTTACGTGTTCTTCATCATGACCGTCGCCGCGGCGGAAGCCGCGATCGGGCTTGCGATCCTCGTGGTCCTGTTCCGCGAGAAGAAGAGCATTAACGTCGAACGACTCGACGAAATGAAGGGCTAGTTCAGTGACCAGCAGCCTGCGGACAGCGGACAGCATAAGAAGAGGGGGATTGGGTTCTTCCTCGGCTTCGCGTCGCATCGCCGTCCGCCGTCCGCCGTCCGCTATTCACGAAGAAGATCAGCTGTGATTCAACAGTCCGTACTCCTCACCATCGTTCTAGCGCCACTCCTGGCAGCAATCTTGGCGGGCGTATTCGGCCGTGTGATCGGACGCGTCGGCGCCCATACCGTCACCATTGCCGGGGTGGCCGTCTCGTGTGCATTGTCTGTATGGGTGTTGAAGCAGCTTCTCATCGACGGTGCAGCACCGGTCGACGAGTCGGTCTACACGTGGCTCGTGAGCGACGGCATTCGGATGGAAATCGGGTTTCTCGTCGATCGGCTCACCGCGCCGATGATGGTCGTGGTGACGTTCGTATCGCTGTGCGTGCACGTCTATACGATCGGCTACATGCACGACGATCCGGGTTATCAGCGATTCTTCTCCTATATTTCGCTGTTCACGTTCTCGATGCTGATGCTCGTGATGGCGAACAACTTCATGCAGTTGTTCTTCGGCTGGGAAGCGGTCGGCCTCGTCTCGTATCTGCTCATCGGCTTCTGGTACACGCGTCCATCCGCGATTTTCGCGAATTTGAAGGCCTTCCTCGTCAACCGCGTCGGAGACTTCGGTTTCATACTTGGCATCGCCGGCATCGCCTATTTCACGGGCTCGCTCGACTATCAGACGGTGTTCGGCCTGCGTGAGTCGATCGCGGCGAACACCTTGGAAATCATTCCGGGGGTCGAGTGGCAAGCCGTCACGGTCATTTGTATCTGCCTTTTCATCGGCGCAATGGGCAAGTCCGCGCAGGTGCCGTTGCACGTGTGGCTGCCGGACTCGATGGAAGGCCCGACACCCATTTCTGCGTTGATCCATGCCGCCACGATGGTGACCGCCGGCATCTTCATGGTTGCGCGCATGTCGCCCTTGTTCGAGCTTTCGGAAGCTGCGCTCTCGACCGTGCTCGTCATCGGTGCGACGACGGCCTTCTTCATGGGGTTGCTCGGCCTCGTCAACAACGACATCAAGCGCGTCATCGCCTATTCGACACTTTCCCAGCTCGGCTACATGACCGTGGCGCTCGGCGTTTCGGCGTATAGCGCCGCGATCTTCCATCTGATGACGCACGCCTTCTTCAAGGCGCTCCTGTTCCTCGCCGCGGGTTCGGTCATCATCGGCATGCACCACGAACAAGACATGCGGAAGATGGGCGGCCTCAAGAAGTACATGCCGATCACCTACTGGACCGCGTTGATGGGCACGCTTGCCTTGGTGGCATTCCCCGGCACGTCGGGGTTCTTCTCGAAGGACGCGATCATCGCGGCGACCGGCGCTGCGCACATTCCCGGTGCGACGTATGCCTACTGGTGCGTATTGCTCGGCGTCTTCGTAACGGCGCTCTACAGCTTCCGATTGATCTTCATGACCTTCCATGGACCGGAGCGGTTCGCAACCGCGACGCACGAAGCGCATGGGGCAGGGGAGAGTACGCACGTGAGGACGGATGCGGATGCGGGGCACGAACCCGACGCCGGAGCTCACGATGCGCATGGGCATCACGGCACGCCGCATGAGAGTCCCTGGGTGGTGACCTTACCGCTCGTCCTCTTGGCCATACCGTCCTTGATCATCGGCTGGTTCACGATCGGCCCGGTGCTGTTCGGCGATTACTTTGGAAGCGCGATCGTCGTGAGCGAGGCGCACGACACGGTCGCGCACGTGGCCGAGGAGTTCCATGGACCGGGCGCGTTCTCGCTGCATGCCGTCATGACCGCGCCGTTCTGGCTGATGGTCGCGGGCGTTGCGGTCGCGTGGCTCCTCTACATCAAGCGACCGGACCTGCCAGGCAAGCTCGCCGAGCGGTTCTCCGCGCTCTACAAGTTGCTCGCCAACAAGTACTACTTCGACGAGGCGTATCAGTTCCTGTTTGCCCGAGGCAGCCGCAGGCTCGGCACCGTGCTTTGGCGCGCAGGCGATGGTGCGCTGATCGACGGCGCGCTCGTCAACGGATCCGCTCAGGCGATCGGTTGGTTCGCCGGCGTACTGCGCCGGCTGCAAACCGGCTATCTCTATCACTACGCCTTCGCGATGGTCATTGGCCTCTCAGCACTGCTTGCTTGGTACGTGCTGCGCTAACCACAACGAAATACTATGCAGTTCGATTGGCCCATTCTCAGTGTGCTCATTTGGTTGCCCATCGCGGGCGGCCTCGCGACGCTTGCGCTCGGCGAGCGGGCGATCGGTCTCGGACGTTGGGTGACGCTCGTCACGAGCGCGGTCACGTTCGGTTTGTCGACGCTTCTCTGGACGAATTTCGACACCTCGACCGCGCAAATGCAGTTCGTGGAAGAGCTGACGTGGATTCCGGCCTTCAACGCGCTCTACGCGCTCGGTGTCGACGGCTTCTCGATGCCGCTCATCGTCCTGACGACGTTCATCACGCCACTCGTCGTGATTGCGGCTTGGAATGTGATCGAGAAGAAGCCGGCCCAGTATTTCGCCTCCTTCCTCATCATGGAAGGCGTGATGATCGGCGTGTTCGCTGCACTCGATGCGCTTCTCTTCTACGTATTCTGGGAGGCGATGCTGATTCCGATGTTTATCATCATCGGGATCTGGGGCGGACCGCGCCGCGTGTACGCCACGATAAAGTTCTTCCTGTACACGTTCTTGGGCTCGGTGCTCATGCTCGTGTCGCTCATCTACCTCTATTGGCAGAGCTGCGATGCGGGGCAGTGCAGCTACCTGATCGCCGACTTTCAGCGTCTGCCGATCGGCCACACGGAGCAGATCTTCATCTTCCTCGCGTTTCTCCTCGCGTTCGCGGTCAAGGTGCCGATGTGGCCGGTGCACACCTGGCTGCCGGACGCACACGTGGAGGCGCCGACCGGAGGATCCGTCATTCTTGCCGCGATCATGCTCAAGATGGGCGGATACGGCTTTCTGCGCTTCTCGCTGCCGATCACGCCGGATGCGAGCGCCACATTGGATTGGCTCGTGATTGCCTGCTCGCTCATCGCGATCGTGTACATCGGCTATGTCGCGATCGCTCAACACGACATGAAGAAGCTCATTGCCTATTCGTCGGTCGCACACATGGGCTTCGTGACGCTCGGATCGTTCCTCACGTTCGAGCTGCTGCGGGCGAACGGCGACGTGCGCGGCGCAGCCATGGGCATCGACGGGGCGATGGTGCAGATGATCTCGCACGGCCTGGTGTCAGGTGCACTGTTCTTCTGCGTCGGCGTGCTCTATGACCGCGTGCACAGCCGCGAGATCAATGCGTATGGCGGGGCCGTGAACACGATGCCGATCTTCGCCGCGTTCGCGGTGCTTTTTGCAATGGCGAACACGGGGCTGCCCGCGACCTCGGGCTTCGTCGGCGAATTCCTCGTGATTCTGGCGAGCTTCCGAGCCGACTTCTGGTACGCGTTCTTGGCCGCGATCACGCTCATCTTGAGCGCAGCCTACACTTTGTGGCTCGTGAAGCGCGTCATCTTCGGGCCCGTCGAGAATGAACAGGTCGCCGCGCTCAAGGATGTCAATGGCCGAGAGTTTTTCGTGCTCGGCGTGCTTGCGGTCGCCGTGCTGCTGCTCGGCGTGTGGCCGGCGCCCTTGCTCGACGTCATGCGGCCGACCGTCGAGAATCTGATTCAACATATCACCGTTTCCAAACTCTGAAGCGACCCCGATGGAGTCCATGCTCGCCAATTCCGGAATGCACGTAGCCGCCGCCGAGATGTTCCTCGCCGGCGCAATCTGCGTCGTGCTGCTCGTCGACGTGTTCCTGAGCAATCGAACGCGCTGGGTGACGTACGCGCTTTCGCTGCTTGCGCTCGCCGGCTGTGCATGGATGACCGTTCGCTACGGGGTGACCGAGCGCGTCACGGCGTTCGACGGCATGTACGTCGCCGATCCGATGGGCGATCTGTTGAAGCTGTTCTCCTACGGAACGGTGGCCGTCGCCTTCATGTACTCCCGCGAGTATCTGCAGCGACGCGGACTGTTCAAAGGCGAGTACTTCGTTCTTGGTCTAGTGGCGTTGCTCGGCATCATGGTCATGATATCGGCCGGCAATCTGCTGACCGTCTATCTCGGTCTCGAGCTGCTGTCGCTCTCCTTGTACGCCATGGTCGCGTTCGATCGCGGCTCCGGCGTCGCGGCGGAATCGGCCATGAAATACTTCGTGCTCGGTGCGATTTCCTCGGGGATGCTGCTGTACGGCTTTTCGATCGTGTACGGCATCGCTGGGACGCTTCAGATCGACGAGCTCGCGCTCGAGCTGCGCAGCGTCGGCACGAATATCGGTCTCATTCTCGCGCTCGTCTTCATGATCGCGGGTATCGCGTTCAAGTTCGGCGCGGTGCCGTTCCACATGTGGGTGCCTGACGTCTATCACGGCGCGCCCACGCCCGTGACCTTGTTCATCGGCGCTGCGCCGAAGATCTCTTCATTCGTCTTGGCCATTCGAGTGCTGGCGGAAGGACTCGATACGATGGTCGCGAGCTGGCAAGAAATGTTGATCGTCATTTCCGTCCTCTCGATGGCGATCGGCAACATCGTCGACATTGCGCAGACGAACTTGAAGCGCATGCTCGCCTATTCGACGGTCTCCCATGTCGGCTTCATCCTGCTCGGCATCCTGGCCGGTACGAACGACGGTTATCAGGCCGCCATGTACTACACCTTTGCCTACGTGATCATGAACGTAGGCTCGTTCGCGATGATTCTCCTGCTCGCGCGGGACGGCTTCGAGGCCGACCGCATCGAGGACTTCCGCGGCCTCAATCGTAAGAGTCCCTGGTTTGCGGCAATGATGCTGATGCTGATGTTCAGCACCGCTGGCGTCCCGCCGTTCATCGGCTTCTGGGCCAAGCTGGAAGTGATCGCGGCCGTCATCGA
>Ga0079224_100008247_pt1 | contig 14094 bp, 8 predicted proteins | sample Stecom2015_FD_80414 | JGI IMG/M metagenome (GOLD analysis project Ga0079224, IMG submission 80414) | Agricultural soil microbial communities from Utah to study Nitrogen management - Steer compost 2015 | ecosystem: Environmental > Terrestrial > Soil > Agricultural land | place: USA: Utah...
CCGCCCCGGCCAGGCGCACGGGCTGGCCTTCAGCGTGCCGTCCGGGGTCCGGTTGCCGCCGTCCCTGCGGACGGTCTTCGCCGAGCTCCGCGCCGACCTCGGGGTGGAGCCGCCGGCCAGCGGGGACCTGAGCGGCTGGGCGACGCAGGGCGTGCTGCTGCTCAACACCGTCCTGAGCGTCCGGGCCGGACAGCCCGGCTCCCACGCCCGCCACGGCTGGGAGCACCTGACCGACGCGGCGATCCGGATGCTGGACACCCGCCCCGAGCGGGTGGTCTTCCTACTGTGGGGGGCACCGCCCGCCGCCGGGCCGCGTTGGTGACCCGGGCGCCGCATGTGATCCTGCCGGCCGGCCACCCCAGCCCCATGGGCGCCCGCTGGTTCCGGGGCGGCCGCCCGTTCAGCACCGCCAACGCCGTCCTGGTGGCGGCCGGCCGGGATCCGGTCCGGTGGGTGTGACCGGTCCACCCTACGGTCGCGGCGTTGACCCGGTGCGGTGGCGCCGGTAGCGTCCCCCAGCAGACGGCACCCAGAAGTCGGGGCGGGTCGAGATGACACTGGTCGAGGAGCGCCTGGACCGTCCCGAGCCGCGCGAGGCGGCGGTGCGGGTGACCCGGGCCGGCCGGTGTGCCACCGGTGCCGGCGCCGGCGGCATCCGCACCGGCCGGGTGGTGTCGCCGCGGTTCGTCGGCCGCGCGGCGGAGGTGGCGGCCGTGGTCGCCGCCCTCGCCCGTCCACCGGCGGTGGTCGTCGTGGAGGGTGAGTCCGGTATCGGTAAGACCCGCCTGGTCACCGAGGCCCGCGGCCATCCGGACCTGGCCGGCCGCAGGTTCCTGCTCGGCGCCTGCCGCCAGATCCGGGAACCGTTCCCGCTCGGTCCGGTGCTCGAGGCGGTGCGCGGCCTGCCTTCGACCGGGCTGTCGCGGCTGTCCCCGGTGGCCGGTGCGCTGCGGCCGCTCCTGCCCGAACTGGCCGATGTGCTCCCGCCGGCGCCGGAGCCGCTGGACGACCGGGCTGCCGAACGCCACCGGCAGTTCCGGGGGCTGCGGGACCTGCTGGCCGCGGCCGGACCGGTGACGGTCGTGCTGGAGGACCTCCACTGGTCCGATGACCACACCCTCAACTTCGTGCGGTACGCGCTGGCCGATCCGGTCGGCACGGTCTCGTGGGTGCTCACCTTCCGGAGCGAGGAGATCCCGCCCGACGTCCGTGGGGTGGCGACCCGGTTGCCGGCGGCGGTCTCGGTCACCCACGTGGAGCTCCGGCCGCTGACCGCACCGGAGACCGGCGAGCTGGCCGCGGCGATCGCGGGTCTGCCGCGGGTGCCCTCCGACGTCGAGGTCTACCTGCAGGAACGAACCGGTGGGCTGCCGTTCGCCATCGAGGAGGTGATGTCCCTGCTGTGCGAGCGGGGGGCGCTCCCGCGACGCGGGCAGGGCTGGCCCCGCCGGATGCTGGCGACGCTGTCGGTTCCGGGTGGGGTCCGGGACCACGTGCTCGGAAGGGTGGCGCTGCTGCCGGACCGGGTGCGGCCGCTGCTGGACGCGGTCGCCGTGCTCGCCCGCCCGGCACCGGAACCGGTGGTGGCCGCACTGGCCGAACGTCCGGCCGGGGAGGTCGCCACGGACCTGAGCGCCGCGATCGCGGTCGGCCTGCTGGTCGACGACGGCGGCGCCGTCGGGTTCCGGCACACCCTGGCCGCCCAGGCGGTGTACGAGGCCATCCCCGGACCCCGGCGCCGGCAGCTGCATGCCCGGGCCGCGGAGGCGCTCGCGACCTGCGCGCCGCCGCCGCTCGGCCAGATCGCCCACCACCTGCGGCGGGCCGGCCGGGTGCGCGAGTGGGTGGAGGCGCGGAGCGGGCCGCCGACCGGGCGATCGAGCTCGGGGACCATGACGAGGCGGTGCGGACGCTCGAGGAGGTGCTCCGCCACACCTCGCCGGAGCCGGAGGTGGCCGGGCGGATCGCGCTGAAGCTGGCCCGGGCCGCCTGCGAGGTGCTGCGGGCGCTCGACCTGAACGACCTGCTCACCAAGGTGCTGGAACTGGACCTGCCCCAGGCCGTCCGAGGGGAGCTGCAGCTGCGGCTGGGAATGCTCCTGCACCGCTCGGGTACCGGGTCGCAGCGCGCCCGCCGGTTGCTGCACGAGGCGGTCCGCAACTTCCGCGACCGTGACGACCTGCGGGCGTGGGCCATGGTGGCACTGGAGATGCCGAACGCGCCGCGGCCGTCGCTGGCGGCCCGGCGCCAGCGGCTCCACCAGGCCAGCGAGCTCGCCGGGCGGATCCGCGACCCCGACTTCTCGGTGTACCTGCTCGGAAAGTCGGGGGCGATGCTCGCCCTGTCGGGGGATCCGGCGTGGCGGAAGCTGATGACCGCCGTCCGGGACCGCACCGCGGACCGGCCCCGCATGCGGGGCCAGGTCAACGCCTACTACTCGCTGGGTGACGCCGCGTGCTATGCCGGCCACCACCACGACGCCGCACCCTTGCTGTCGGCGGCGCTGACCGGCGCGCTGGAGCTCGGCAACGCCCGGCTGGAGACACTGGTCCGGTCCGCCCTCGCCCTGCTGGACTACTGTCGCGGGCGGTGGTACGGGCTGGACGCCGCCGTCGCCGCGCTGCTGGACCAGCTCGCCGAGGTCCCACGGATGGCGCCGGAGATGGAGGTCGTGGCCGGCGCGCTGGCACTGGCCCGCGGCCGCCTCGACGAGGCGGCGGAACGCCTGGCGGTGGTCGCGGACCGGGCCACAGACGCGGGCGAGTCCGAGATGCTGCCGATGGCGGTCGGCGCGCTCGTCCGGCTCAAGGTGGCCAGGGGCGAGGTGCCGGCCGCGGTCGCCGACGCCGAGGAGTACCTGGCGCAGCGGCCGGCGGATCTGCTGTGGCCGGCCGAGTTCCGGGCGTTGCCGTGGCTGGCGGAGGCGCTGGCCGCCGGCGGGTGCGCGGCCCGGGCGTGGGCGGTCGTGGGCGGGTTCGCCGAGCTGGCCAGCGGCCTGGACGCGCCGCTGGCTCCCGCCGCCGTCGCGCACGCCCGCGGGCTGGTGCGGCTGGCCACCGGTGACCCGGGTGGCGCCGTCCCGCTGCTCACCGACGCGGCGCAGCGGTATGAGTCGATCGGGTGCCGGTACGAGGCGGCGCAGGCCAGGGAGAAGGCGGCCGACGCGTTGGTGTCGGCCGGGCGGCCCGAGGCCGGGGCCGGACACCTGCGCGCCGCCATCACGGTCTACCGGGACATCGACGCCACGTGGGACGCCGGGCGTGCCACCCGGACCGCTCGGCGCTACCGGTTGCCGGTACCGCGTGCGCACCGGGGCGGACGGCCCGGGTACGGGGCGGCTCTGTCCCCTAGAGAGCGCCAGGTGGCGGAGCTGGCGGTCGCCGGCCGCACCAACCGGGAGATCGCCCGCGACCTGTACCTGTCGCCCGAGACGGTCAAGAAACACCTGCAGTCCACCATGCGCAAGCTCGGCGTATCGACCCGTCTCGCGATCGCCGAGCGGCTCGCCGCCGAGGCGGACGGCCACGGTCGGGAGATCTCTACCCCGGTCGGGTAATAGTTCCGCTCACCCCCCGGCCCCTACGGTGTCGGTGGACGGGGGACCGGATGGTCCCCGCGTCCAGGCATCCCCGACGAGGAGCTGAAAATGGTTCGTATTGTCCATTCCCGGGCCGGAGGTGGCGGGCGGCGGGTCAGGCGTCACGTGGCGGTGACCGCCGCCGCGACCGCCCTGCTCACCGTCCTGGCCGGAGCGGCGACCCCGCAGGCCGATGACGCCAGCCGGCAGAACGGCGGTGCGGTCCCGGTCTCGCTGGGATTCCTCCCGACAACCGCGACGGTGCCAGCCGGCACCGTACCGGTGACCCTGGTGACCGGCGACCGGGTCCAGGTAGAGATCGGCCCCGACGGTGTACCGGTGGCGAGAGACATCGCCGCGGCCGCGCGCCCCGACGGCGGGCCGGTGGGGTTCACCACCCTGCAGCGCGGCGACGCCGTTTACGTCGTACCCAACGACGCCCTGCCGCTGGTCGGCGAGGTGCTGGACTGGGAGCTGTTCAACCTCGCCAAGCTCGTGGACCTGGTGATGTACGGCGCGGTGGACGGCGTGCCGGTGATCGTGCAGCGCTCCGCGGGGGCGACGCGGTCGTCGGCCACCGAGATGGCGGGCATCACCTCAGGCCGGGTGCTGTCGAGCATCAACGGGATGTCCCTGACCGTCGACGGTGACGGGCAGTGGTGGCAGGAGCTGCGCGCCGAGGCCGACTCCGCCGCGGCGGCGGCCGACGAGCCGGACGCGGCCGTGGCCGAGGTCGTGGCCGAGGCCGGCATCGAGAAGGTGTGGCTGAACGAGGTGCTCCACATCGCGCTCGACGAGAGCGTGCCGCAGATCGGTGCGCCGGTCGCCTGGGCCAACGGGCTGGACGGGACGGGCGTCCGGGTGGCGGTGCTGGACACCGGCGTGGACGCCGACCACCCTGACCTCGCCGGGAAGGTGGTCGCACAGCTTGACTTCACCGGCAGCGCGGCCGGGACGAAGGACGGGCACGGTCACGGCACCCACGTGGCGGCGACCATCGCCGGCACCGGCGCCGCCTCCGACGGGCTGCGGCGCGGCGTGGCGCCCGGCGCCGAGCTGATGATCGGCAAGGTCTGCGGTGACAACGGCCAGTGCCTGGCCGACGCGGTCATCGCCGGCATGCAGTGGGCGGCGTTCTCCGGCGCCAAGGTGGTCAACATGAGCCTCGGCGGCGCCGCCACGGACGGCACCGACCCGCTGAGCGCGTCGCTCAACAACCTCAGCCTGGCCACCGGGGTGCTGTTCGTGGTCGCCGCCGGCAACCGCGGTCCGGCCGCGCGTACGGTCGGCACGCCCGCCGCCGCGGACGAGGCGTTGGCGGTGGCCGCGGTGGACAAGTTGGACGAGATGGCGTCGTTCTCCAGCCGCGGGCCGCGGGTCGGCGATGACGCGCCCAAGCCCGACATCGCCGCGCCCGGCGTGGGGATCGTGGCGGCCCGGGCGGCCGGCACCGCGATGGGGACGGTGGTGGACGACTTCTACACCGCCGCCAGCGGGACCTCGATGGCCATCCCACACGTCGCCGGAGCGGCGGCGATCGTCGCCCAGCTTCACCCCACGTTGACCGGTGCCCAGATCAAGGACCTGCTCATGAACGCCGCGGACGACCTCGGGCACGACCTGTTCGCCCAGGGCGCCGGACGGGTCGACCTCGGGCGGGCGGTGGACCCGGCGATCTTCCCGAGCGGCCGGGCGGCGTTCGGCCGGCTGGTCTACCCGCACGACGAGCCGCAGACGCGGATCATCACCTACACGAATGTCAGCGAGGACGACATCACCCTAACCCTGGAGGCGTTGCTGACCTCCCAGGTCACCGGGGGACCGGCTCCGGAGGGGATGGTGAGCGTGGACCCGGCCACGGTGGTGGTGCCGGCCGGCGGCAGCGCGCAGGCGACCGTCGTGCTGGACGGTTCCGTGCTGGGCGACACCGGGCCGTTCGGGCCGTACCGCGGTGAGGTCAGGGCCATCGACGACACCGGCGACCTGCGTGGGGTGTCGCGGATCTCCGCGTTCCTGGAGCCGCAGCGGTTCGCGGTCACGGTGGAGGTGATCCCGCCCGCCGGCGCCACCGCGGTGACGCCGAGCGCCGTGATGATCACGCCGATGGACGACCAGGTGCTGTTGCACGACGGGCAGCTGTCCCTGCCCGCCAGCGCCGCCACGGCCCAGCTGTTCCCCGGCTCCTACGCGGTCACCACGGAGGTACGGTGGCGGGACGCAGAGGGTCGCGAACACGCCGCGCTCCCGGTCGCCCCGCAGGTGGACGTCTCGCAGCCGACCACGGTGACCTTCGACCTGCGCCAGGCGGTGCCGATCAGGTTCGACAGCCCGGACGGTGCTGAGGCCTACCACTCCCTGTTCGGCTACCGACGGGTCTCGGAGACCGGGTTCTGGACGGTCTTCGGCCAGCTTGTGGGCACGTACCAGACCCAGCCGTCGTGGTGGGCGCTGCCCACCGACGAGGTGACGGTCGGGTCGTTCGGGGCCGCCCACACCGCCGTCCTCGTCCCGCCCATGGTGCGGATGCGGCTGGTCGGCGGCGGCCCGCCGGTGGCGCTCCACCCGCGCTATGCGGATGTGTCCTACTCGGTGCCGGCCGGTACCCAGCAGTGGACGGTGGGCGACCAGCAGGTGGGCCGGCCGATCCAGGTGCCGGTGCCGCGCTTCACCCAGACCCGGGGTCCGGTCCGCCTGGCCCACGCGGGCCTCGGCACTCCCGACGACCTCGACGCGGTGAACGTCGGCGGCGCGGTGGTGCTCATGACCGCCACCGACATCTGCACCGACGTGTGCGACTTCCCGGCGTTGCGGGAACGCGTGAACGACGCGGCGGCTCGCGGAGCGATCGGTGTGCTGGTGGCGTCCGCGAGCGGTCACACGGACGTCGGCATCCCGCCGGCGACCACGGTGACCTGCCCCAGCGGTCCGGACAGCTGCCCGCCGGTGCCGCCGTACGCGGACGTCCCGGTCGCCAGCATCCACGCCGACGAGGCGGCCGAGCTGATCGACCGGCTCCACCGACCCGGCCAGCGGCAGTTCATGATCACTAGCGCTGACGAGGTGCCGCCACACCTCCACCTGGTCGCCGACTACTTCGTCGGCAAGCTGCCGGACGACATGTCGACCGAGGTCAAGCCTTCCATGGCCCGGCGGGTGGAACACCGGATCCACGCCGACAATCCGGGTGAGGCGGCGATGGAGTGGTTCATCGGCATCCCGGTCGCGACCGAGGGCCACGAGCGGGCGGCGTTGTACTCGTCCGGAGTCTTCCGGTTGCCGGGCCTGCCGACCCGTACCGTGGTGACCACCCTGGTCGGCGGTGAGGCGGACGAGATGGCGCAGTTCTTCCGCGTCTACACGACCGAGTACGCCGCGCCGTCGGTGCTCGCACCGGGCACCCGCCTAACCGAGCACCGGGAGATGGTCCTGGACTCGCCGGGCACCCAGAAGGTGACGTGGAACAGCCGGCCGTTCGTCCCCGGCGCCGCGGCCCCGGGCACCAGCGCCTCCGGTGACAACCTGTTGCTCAAGCCGTGCAGCGGCTGCCGTCAGGACAACACGTTCTACCCGTTCATGTTCATGACCACGGGTGACGGCAACCGGACCCACGTCGCCGGGGTGGTCAACAACGTCAGCCTGCTTCCGGAACTGACGCTGCCGGTGTTCATGTTTGGGCTGGATAACTGCGAGCCGCCCGTATGCGACATCCACCTGTTCAACGAGGCAGGCGAGGAGATCCCGCCGGTGCTGCTGACCACCGGCTTATTCCTCGGCGGCGACCAGTCCGGGAAGGAGACCAACCGATGAGGACACACCCGTCGCCGCGGCGGCACGCCGCGCTGGTGCTGGGCTTGCTCTGCACGGGCGCGCTGGCTTCCGGCTGCGCCGCGGACTTCATCTCGTACGAGCTGCCCGAAGAGCCCGCCCGCTACACGCTCGAGGTCGACTCCCGGGGCGGCGTGCACACCACCTGGGAGTACACCTCGCAGGGCGTTGACGAGGACGCGAACCCGGACGAGCAGCCGTGCATCGGGGAGATGTTCGGGTTCCAGGCCCCCGACACCCCGTGCCGGCCGGAGCCGCTGATCTTCCTCCAGTACGACCTGAACCTGGCGCTGGACAACACCGCCCCGGCGGCCACCACCCACAAGGTCACCGTCACCGCGTACTACCAGGAGCGGCTGGACAGTACGCCGACGGTCACCGACCTGCAGGTGGAGGCGAGCTTCGACGACGGCGGGACCTGGGCCACGGTGCCGGTCAGGCGGGTCGGCGACGGTGTGTACGAGGTGACGATCACCCATCCTGCCCTGGGGGACGCCTCCGGGACAGTGGGGCTGCGGGTGAGCGCCGCCGACGACCAGGGCAACACGGTCCGGCAGACCGTGCCGCACGCGTACCGGTTGCGGTAGACCGTCCGCAGCGGGGTGGTCCGTCCCGGTTCCGGGACGGACCACCCCGTTCCGGTCCACGCCCGTACGGTTCCGAGCCCGTACGGGCTCACGCCACCGGCGGCCGGGCGTGCCGGCCGGCGGCAGATCCAGTACGCTCGTACTGTTATCAGGACTGGTGCCGAGCCGGCCGAACGGACGGAGGAGCGCGGTGGCGAAGATCAAGGTGGCCAACCCGGTTGTCGAGCTCGACGGCGACGAGATGACGCGGATCATCTGGCAGCAGATCCGGGACCGGTTGATCCTGCCGTACCTCGACGTCGAGCTGGACTACTACGACCTGTCGATCCAGAACCGCGACGCCACCGACGACCAGGTGACCGTCGACGCCGCGCACGCGATCAAGCGGCACGGGGTGGGGGTCAAGTGCGCCACGATCACCCCGGACGAGGCCCGGGTGGCGGAGTTCGGCCTGAAGAAGATGTGGCGCTCGCCCAACGGCACGATCCGCAACATCCTCGGCGGGGTGGTGTTCCGGGAGCCGATCATCATCTCCAACGTCCCCCGCCTGGTCCCGGGCTGGAAGAAGCCGATCGTCATCGGCCGGCACGCCCACGGCGACCAGTACCGGGCCAGCGACTTCGTGGTCCCCGGTCCCGGCACGGTGACCATCACCTACACGCCCGACGACGGCGGCGAGCCGATCCAGATGGAGGTCGCCCGCTTCACCGGCGGCGGCGTGGCCATGGGCATGTACAACTTCGACGACTCGATCCGTGACTTCGCCCGGGCGTCGTTCCGGTACGCGCTCGACCGCGGCTATCCGGTCTACCTGTCGACCAAGAACACCATCCTCAAGGCGTACGACGGGCGGTTCAAGGACCTGTTCCAGGAGGTCTTCGACACCGAGTTCGCCGAGCAGTTCGCCGCCGCCGGGCTGACCTACGAGCACCGGCTCATCGACGACATGGTCGCGCAGGCGCTCAAGTGGGAGGGCGGCTTCGTCTGGGCGTGCAAGAACTACGACGGGGACGTGCAGTCCGACACGGTCGCCCAGGGGTTCGGCTCGCTGGGGCTCATGACCAGCGTGCTCATGACCCCCGACGGCCGCACCGTGGAGGCGGAGGCGGCGCACGGCACCGTGACGAGGCACTACCGGGCCTGGCAGCGGGGCGAGAAGACCTCCACCAACCCCATCGCCTCGATCTTCGCCTGGACCCGGGGGCTCGCACACCGGGGCAAGCTGGACGGCACGCCTGAGGTGACCCGGTTCGCCGAGACCCTGGAACGGGTCTGCGTCCAGACCGTCGAGGGCGGACAGATGACCAAGGACCTCGCGCTGCTGGTCGGCGGGGACACGCCCTGGCTGACCACGGACGAGTTCATGACCGCGCTGGCCGACAACCTCGCCCGGGCGCTGGCGGCCTGAGTCCCCGGCACGGTTCCCGACCTCGCCGTCGGGTAGCGGAACGGTCGCCATCCGTGGCAGGTGCTCGCCGCGGGCGGCGCACGGGCAGGGCCGTTTCGTGGCGGTGTCCCTACCGGCCACAATGTCGCTACCCGCGCGTAGGATGCGGACACTTCCTGACCCTCATCCGGGTCGGGGCACCCCCTGCATCCACGCGGAGGTCCTACATGAGCCATCGCACGGCGGTCCGCGGCCGCCGCCCTCGTGGTGCTGCTCGGCGTCGGTTCCGCGACCGCCGCCGACGCCACGACCGACGATCCCGGCACCGGCAGCATGGCCGGGCATCTGGTCGACCAGGACGGGCACCCTGTGGTCGACGCGTTCGTGTCCGTCGAGGGCGACACGACGTTCCACTTTGCTTCCACATTCACCGACGCCGACGGCTTCTGGCGGCTGACCCGTCTGCCGCCCGACGACTACCGGGTGCGGTTCGAGCCGCTCGACGGCCCGGCACAGTACGCGTTCGGCAAGTGGGAGTTCTTCGAGGCCGATCTCATCCCGGTGGTCGCCGGGGAGGAGGCGATCGTCGACGATCAGCTCCTGCCGTTCGGCACCATCACCGGCCAGCTGCTGGGCAGCGACGGCGACCCGGCCGCCTTCGCACAGGTCTTCGCGGAGCCGGTCGAGGGCGGCAGCTTCGAGGGCGTGAGCACCGACGAGGACGGCCTGTTCACCCTCCGGGTCGCCCCCGGCGAGTACATCGTCGCCTTCGAGGCCGGCGGCCCCACCCAGTACGCGTTCGTTACCTTCGACTTCCTCGAGGCCGAGATCTTCTCGGTCGGCCCCGGCGAGACCGTCGTCGTCAACGACCAGCTGCGGCCGCTGGGCACCATCACCGGCACGCTGAGCGACCACCCCGGCGGTCCGGTGGAGGGCGCGGGCGTACACGCGACAGAGGTCGACGGCGGGCCGTCCGGCTTCACGGTCACGGACGAGGACGGCGGTTTCACCCTCCAGGTGCCGCCCGGGCGGTACCGGGTGAGCTTCGACGTCGACCAGCTGAGCCAGTACGCCTTCGGTACCCTCGACTTCTCGCAGGCGGAGATCTTCGACGTCTCCGCGGGTGAGGTGGTCACGGTCAACGACACGTTGATCGCGACCGGCGCGGTCGAGGGCCGGTTCACCAACCGGGACGGCACCGGCATCGAGGGCGTCGAGGTCAACCTCGAACCGCTCGAGCCTGCCCTGCCGTTCTACTTCACCGAGACCGATGACACCGGCTCCTACCATCTGCTGCGCGTGGCACCGGGTTCCTACCGCGTGCGTTTCACCAGCTTCGAAGAAAACTTCGAGCAGTACGCGTTCGGCGTGGTCGACCGGGCGGACGCCGCCGTGATCGTGGTGGACGCCGACGAGACCGTGGTCGTCGACGACACCCGGCTGCCGACCGGCAGTGTGCGGGTCACGACCCGGGACGCGCTCACCGGTGAACCGGTCATGGAGTTCTCCCTGTTCCTCGGCATCGAGTTCGTCCACACCACCACCGGGGAGGTGCTGTTGACCGGCGTCCCGGTCGGCACCCACCGGATCACGTTCGCCTCCGCCGACGGCTACAGCTACCGCGACCTCACCACCGTCACCGTGGTCGAGGACGAGGTGGCCGAGGTGACCCTCACCTTCCACCCCAAGGCGCGGGTGGAGACGACCGTGGTGGACGCGGTCACCGGCGAACCGGTCGAGGGCGTCTGCCTGATCCCGGCCACGACCACCCAGTTCATCATTCCGGAGTGGTGCCCGGAGGTGAGCGGGCCGGACGGCCGCGTCACCGTCGAGGTCGACCGGGGCGGCGTCTACCACTTCCTCGCCTGGCCCCGGGATGCCGAAGGGTACGGCGCCCAGTGGGTCGGCCACCACGGCGGCACCGGGTTCCAGCTGGCGGCGGCGAGGGTCACCGTGCCCGAGGGGGGGGTGGCCACCGCGCCGGTGGTCAGGATGGACCGGGCCGGGACCGTCACCGGCACCGTGACCCTGCCGGACGGCACCGTCGCCACGTCCGGGACCGTGTCGATCGGCAACGAGCCCTTCAACGTCGGCGGCGGTCTCGGCCTCGCCGCCATCGCCAGGCAGGGGCGCTACACCATCGACTGGCTCGGCCCGTACCAGTGGCCGCTGTACTTCGACGTGCCCGGGTACGCCCGGCAGTGGAGCGGCGGATCTCCCGAGCGGCACACCGCGGACCGGGTGCCGGTGGTGTCCGGCGCCACCACCACCTACGACCAGCGGCTCGAGCCGGGGACCGAGGTCACGGTCTCGATCGACCTGGGTCAGGCGTTCCTGGTCGCCCTCAACGCCCGGACCGGTGACCGGGTCGGCGTGTGGACCGTCCTCAGTGACCCGGAGCTGACCAGCCCCGTGCTGGGGCCGCAGCGGATCAAGTTCGTCGTCATCGGCGGGGACAGCCCGGCCAGGTTCATCGGCGGCGACGACTTCGACTCCGCCACCACCTACACCATCCGGCCACACCGCCGGCAGGTGATCGTGCTCGAGTGAGCCGGGTGCCGGGCGGCGGCGCGGCCCGCCGCCCGGCACCCGGACCCTCACCGCCCGGCCGCGTCGTCGGCCACGGTGGCGGCCAGCTCGCCCGTGGCCAGGCGGATCCGCAGCCGGTCACCGACGGCCACGTCGGCCGGTCCCCGCACCACCCGCCCGTCCGGGTGCTGCACGATCGCGTACCCGCGCTGCAGCGTCGCCGCCGGCGACAGGGCGCGCACCCGGGCCAGGGTGTGGCGCAGGTCGTCCACGGCCGCGTCCAGCCGGTGCCGCACGTACCGGGTGGCCCGGTCCCGCAGGGCGGCGACCTCGGCCGCCCGCTGGTCGACCATCACCTCCGGCCGCGCGAGCACCGGCCGGGAGCGCCACGCGTCCAGCCGGTGCTGTTCCCGTTCCAGCAGGCCGGCCAGTGCCCGGCGCAGCCGGTCCCGCGCCGTGGCGACCGTCCGCACCTCCTCGGCGAAGTCCGGCACCACGCGCTCGGCGGCCGCGGTGGGCGTGGAGGCCCGGACGTCGGCGACGAGGTCGACCAGCGGGGTGTCCGTCTCGTGGCCGATCGCGGTGACCACCGGCGTGCGGCAGGCGGCGACCGCGCGGCACAGCGCCTCGTCGGAGAACGGCAGCAGGTCCTCCACGCTGCCACCGCCGCGCGCCAGGATGATCACGTCCACCCGCTCGTCGGCGTCCAGCCGCTGCAGCGCGGCGATGATCTGAGGCACCGCGTCCGGGCCCTGTACCGGGGTGTGGAACACCCGGCACGCCACGGCCGGCCAGCGCCGCCGGGCGGTGGCGAGCACGTCCCGCTCGGCGGCGCTGGCCCGGCCGGTGATCAGGCCCACCACCCGCGGCAGGAACGGCAGCGGCCGCTTGCGGGCGGGGTCGAACAGGCCCTCGGCCCGCAGCAGCCGCCGCAGCCGTTCGATGCGGGCCAGCAGCTCGCCGAGGCCGACCTGGCGGATCTCGTCGGCGCGCAGGGACAGCGTGCCGCGGGCCGGGTAGAAGGTCGGCCGGGCGTGCACGACCACCCGGGCGCCCTCGGCCAGCCCGGGTGCGCCGGTGTCGACGACGTCCCGGCTGGTCGTGACGGTCAGGCTCAGCTCGGCCGCCGGGTCGCGCAGGGTGAGGAAGACGGTGCTGGTGCCCGGGCGCCGGGAGATCTGCGCCACCTGGCCGTCGACCCAAACCCAGCCGAGCCGGCCGATCCACTCGCCGATCCGCTGGCTGACGACCCGTACCGGCCAGGGCCGCTCGGCCGTGCTGGCTGCCTGCATGAACGCCAGCCTATTGGCCGCCGGTGACCGGGCCGACGGCGAACGGCACGGCCGGTCGCCCGGCCGGACCGCGCCGGGGATCCGGCCGGCGCCCCGAGGGGGCACGCGCCCGGAATGCGGCCGGTCACGGGCACGTACCATGAGGGCGTGACCGCCCAGACCGGCCGCCGCCGCGTGCTGCTCGCCAAGCCGCGCGGCTACTGCGCGGGCGTGGACCGGGCCGTGCAGACGGTCGAGGAGGCGCTGCGGCTGTACGGGCCGCCGGTCTACGTGCGCAAGCAGATCGTGCACAACCGGCACGTGGTGAGCACCCTGGAGGCCAAGGGTGCGGTCTTCGTCGAGGAGACCGACGAGGTGCCCGAGGGCGCCATCGTGATCTTCTCCGCCCACGGCGTGGCGCCGGAGGTCCACCGGCAGGCGGCGGAGCGCAACCTGCGCGTGATCGACGCCACCTGCCCGCTCGTGACCAAGGTCCACAACGAGGTACGGCGCTTCGCGGCCGAGGGGTACGACATCCTCCTCATCGGCCACGAGGGCCACGAGGAGGTCGTCGGCACGGCCGGCGAGGCCCCCGATCGCGTCCAGCTCGTGGACGGCCCGGACGCGGTCGACCGGGTGCAGGTCCGCGACCCGCAGAAGGTGGTGTGGCTGTCCCAGACCACGCTGTCGGTCGACGAGACCATGCGGACCGTGGAGCGGCTGCGCAAGCGGCTGCCGCTGCTGCAGTCGCCGCCCAGCGACGACATCTGCTACGCCACCTCCAACCGCCAGGCCGTGGTGAAGCGGATCGCGCCGGAGTGCGACGTGGTGATCGTGGTCGGCTCGCGCAACTCGTCCAACTCGATGCGGCTGGTCGAGGTGGCCCTCGGCGCCGGCGCGCCCGCCGCCCACCTGGTC
>Ga0079224_100008248_pt1 | contig 14094 bp, 14 predicted proteins | sample Stecom2015_FD_80414 | JGI IMG/M metagenome (GOLD analysis project Ga0079224, IMG submission 80414) | Agricultural soil microbial communities from Utah to study Nitrogen management - Steer compost 2015 | ecosystem: Environmental > Terrestrial > Soil > Agricultural land | place: USA: Utah...
CGGCCACCGGAGTCGGTGACGTACACGCAGTGCGCCCCGTAGGACTCCATCAGCTTGGCCTGCTGCGCCAGGCTGACCGGATCGTTCATGTGCGCCATCATCAGGAAGCCGGCCACGTCCATGCCGGCCTCCCGCGCCCAGCTGATGTGCTGCGCGGCGATGTCCGCCTCGGTGCAGTGGGTGGCGATCCGGACGCTCTCCACCCCGAGATCGCGGGCGGCCTTCAGATCGGCGATGGTGCCGATCCCTGGCAGCAGCAGGGTGGTCAGCTTCGCCCGCGTCACCACCTCCGCCGCGGCCGCGATCCACTCCGCGTCGGTGGCCGCGCCGAACCCGTAGTTGACGCTGGAGCCGGCCAGCCCGTCCCCGTGCGCGACCTCGATCGCCGCCACCCCCGCGGCGTCCAGCGCGGCCGCGATCCGCCGCACCTGGTCCACAGTGTATTGATGCCGGATCGCGTGCATCCCGTCCCGCAGGGTCACGTCCTGCACATAGACGGTGGGTGCCTGCGTGTCACTCATCGTCCCACCTCCGCCAGCCGCTCCGCGGTCCGCAACGCGGCCGAGGTCATGATGTCCAGGTTGCCGGCGTACTCCGGCAGGTAGTGGCCGGCGCCGGAGACCTGCAGGAACACCGACACCAGCAGCTGCCCGTCCCGCTGGTCGAACTGCACCGGTTGGGCCAGCCGATACCCCGGTACGTACTGCTGGACCGTGGCCACCATCTCCGTCACCGAGGCGCGGATCGCCTCCTGGTCGGCGGCGAGGTCCGGGCACAGACAGTAGACGGTGTTCCGCATCAGCAGCGGTGGCTCCGCCGGATTCAAGACGATGATCGCCTTGCCCCGGGCGGCGCCGCCTACCAGCTCGATCGCGCGGGCGGTGGTCTCGGTGAATTCGTCGATGTTGGCCCGGGTGCCGGGACCGGCCGACTTCGAGGCGATCGAGGCCACGATCTCGCCGTACGCCACCGGGGTCACCCGGGCGACCGCGGCCACGATCGGCACCGTGGCCTGCCCGCCGCAGGTCACCATGTTCAGGTTCGGTGCCCCCAGGTGCTCATCCAGGTTCACCGGTGGCACCACGTACGGCCCGAGCGCGGCCGGTGTCAGATCGATCACGGTCCGGCCGTGCCGGCGCAGCACCTCGTCGTGGTAGCGGTGGGCGCCGGCGGAGGTGGCGTCGAACACCAGCTGCACGTCCGCGAACTCCGGCATCGTCACCAGCCCGTCCACCCCTTTGTCGGTGGTGGCCACCCCCATCCGCCGGGCCCGCGCCAGCCCGTCGGAGGCGGGGTCGATCCCCGCCATGGCCACCATCCGGAGGGAGGAGGACAGCCGCATCACTTTGATCATCAGGTCGGTGCCGATGTTGCCCGACCCGAGCACCGCCACACCCGTACTCACGCCCCACCTGCCTTGCCCTCACCGGCGGCCCTGCCCGGGCCGTCACCTGCGCCACCGTCGAACCGCACCCGCACCGCGCCCAGCCCGCTGATCCGGGCCTCGTACGCCGCGTGCGGCGTGACCGGCACCATCGGACCGAGTGCCCCGGAGAGCACCACGTCCCCGGCCCGCAGCGGGTTACCGGCCTGCGCCAGGGTGCCCGCCAACCACGCCAGGGCGTGCAGCGGGTTCCCGAGGCAGGCGGCGCCCGCCCCGACCGACACGGGCCGACCGGCGTGCTCCAGCACCATGCCGCACGTGCGCAGGTCCACCTCGGACAAGCGGACCGGCCGGGTGCCGAGGACGAACTTTCCGCTGGAGGCGTTGTCGGCCACCGTGTCCACGATAGAAATATCCCAATCCGCGATCCGGGAATCGACGATCTCGATCGCCGGCAGCAGATGGTCCACCGCCCGGATCAGGTCGACCGTGGTGGGGTGGGGAAGGTCGAGGTCCGCCCCCAGGACGAACGCCACCTCCGCCTCCACCCGGGGTTGCAGCATCTCAGCGAGCGCCACCTGCTCCCCATCCGGTACCGCCATGTCCGCGGTCAGCACCCCGAAATCCGGCTGGTCCACCCCCAGCTGGCGCTGCACCGCCGGGTTGGTCAGCCCGATCTTCGCTCCTACCAGCCGGCGCCCCTCCGCCAGCCACCGCCGTAGCTGGGCCCGCTGCACCGCGTACGCGGTGGTCAGGTCCCCGGGTGGCAGCAGCCGCTCCCGCAGTGGGGGGCACGGTCGGCCGGTCTGATACGCCTGCGTCAGCTCGGCCACCGCCTGGGTGAGCGGATCGGTCGCCGCCTGGGCGGAGAGTTCCTGGGCCAACGGGCCTCCGGTCATGTCAACTCCACACACACATTCGTCAGTTCGGAGTAGAAGTCCAGTGACCGGATGCCGCCCTCGCGGCCGATCCCGGACGCCTTCATCCCCCCGAACGGGGTCCGTAGGTCCCGCAGGAACCAGGTGTTCACCCACACCAGCCCCACCTCCAGCCGGTTGCCGGCCCGGTGCGCGCGCCCCACGTCCCGGGTCCAGACCGTGGCGGCCAGCCCGTAGTCACTGTCGTTGGCCAGCGCCCACGCCTCCTCCTCGTCGTCGAACGGGGCGATGTGGCACACCGGCCCGAAGATCTCCTCCCGGTTGGTCCGGGCATCGTTGCCCAGTCCCGTCAACACGGTCGGCTGGAGGTAGGCGCCGCCGTCCCGGTCGTCGCCGAACTCCGGCACCGCCCCGCCGGCGTGGACGGTGGCGCCTTCCCGGCGGGCAAGGTCGTAGTAGCCGAGCACCTTCTCGCGGTGGGCGGCGGAGATCAGCGGCATGGTGGTGACCGATTCCTCAGTCGGCCAGCCGAACCGCAGCTGGCGGGCGTGGTCCGCCAGTCGCTCCACGAACTGGTCGAACACCGGCCGCTGCACGAACAGCCGCTCGGTGCACAGGCACACCTGGCCACCGTTGGTGAAACTGGACCGGGCCGAGCCCGCCACCGCCGCGTCCAGGTCGGCGTCGGCGAACACCAGCCCCGCGTTCTTGCCTCCCAGCTCGAACGACACCGTGGTGATGTGCTCCGCGGCCGCGCGCATGATGGTGCCGCCGGTGGCCGACTCGCCGGTGAAGGTGATCGCATCCACGCCGGGGTGGGAAGTCAGGAACTGCCCGGCTGAGTCCGGCCCGAACCCGTGCACCAGATTGAACACCCCGGCCGGTACGCCGGCGGCGGCCATCACCTCCGCCAGCAGCGTGGCCGAGGCCGGGGTCTCCTCCGAAGGTTTGACCACCACGGTATTGCCGCAGGCCAGCGCGGGCGCGACCTTCCAGGTCAGCAGGAGCAGCGGCAGGTTCCACGGCACCACCACCGCCACCACCCCGACCGGCTTACGCACCGCGTAGTTCAGCGCCCGACCGCCGCCGGCGGTGACGGTCTGGTAGGCCTCGGTCGGGAACGAGGCGATCAGGTCGGCGAACGTCCGGAAGTTGGCCGCTCCCCGGGCCACGTCCAGCGTCCGGGCCTGGGTGACCGGCTTACCGGTGTCGGCCACCTCCGCGGTGACGAAATCGTCGAACCGGCGCTCCAGCTCGTCGGCGATCCGGCGGAGCATGGTCGCCCGCTGCTGGTCGCTCAACTGCCCCCACGGGCCGCCCAGGGCGGCCCGGGCCGCCGCCACCGCCGCGTCCACCGTGGCCGCGTCGGCCTCGGCGACCTCGTACAGCGGTTTACCGGTCACCGGGGAGTGCTTGACGAACCCGGCCGGGGAGTCGACGAACCGACCATCGATGAAGTGGCGCAGCCGGTCCGGGGAGCCGGTCGGTTCCCCGCGCATCAGCTGCGGATCCCAGGACGTCATCGCCGCCTCCTCCGCAGCGCCGCCCAGGCCGCACCCCCGGCCGCGGCCACCGCCGTCAGCCCGGCCGCGGCCAGCCCACCGAACAGCACCAGCTGCTGGATCCGGGCGCGGCGGCGCACCTGTGCGTACGGGATGGTGCTGAACGACACCATCTCGTACCGGGACATGTACTTACCGGGGAAGGCGCGCTCGACCGCGTGCTCGATCCGGATCCGGGCTTTGTAGATCGGTGAGGCGACCTTGTCCCGCATCTCCACGAAGTTCTCCAGGGCCATGGCCGCGATCGCGTCGGCGTGCTCCCGGCGACGCGCTTCGTACTCCGGCAGGGCCCGCTGCCAGTCATCGCCGGTGTCGTCCAGGCACCGGTCCAGCTCCAGCACGTCCTCGAACGCGGCGTTGGCGCCCTGGGCGTAGAACGGGACGATCGCGTGCGCGGCGTCCCCGATCAGCGCCACCTTCCCGTACGCCTGCCATGGACTACAGTAGACCGTCCCCAGCAGGCCGACCGGGTTGTGCTGGTAGTCGTCGACCAGGTTCGGGATCAGCTCCGGCACGTCCGGGTAGTGGGTGGCGAAGAACCGCTCGATCGCCGCCGGACTGGACAGGGACGCGAAGCTCTGGGAGCCGCCGGTGGGCCAGAACAGCGTACAGGTGAAGGTTTTGTCCGGGTTCGGCAGAGCGATCATCATCGAGTCGCCGCGCGGCCAGATGTGCAGCGCGCCCGGGTCCATCGCGAACTCCCCGTTGCGGGGCGGCATGGTGAGCTCTTTGTACCCGTAGTCCAGAAAGTCCAGCCGCTCGGTCAGCAGGTCGTGCGCGAGCAACTGCCCCCGGACCGCCGACCCCGCTCCGTCCGCACCCAGCACCACCGGGGCCACCACGGTGATCTCCGCGTCCCCGACCTGGAACCGCATCTCCCCGGTGGCGGGGTCCAGCCCGATCAGCCGGTGCCCGAAGTGCACCTTGACCCCCGCGGCCTCGGCCGCGTTCAACAGCACGTTGTTGAGCGGTCCCCGCCCGATGGAGTTGATGGCCCGCTGGCCGTCGGCGCTGTAAGGCTGCAACTCCAACGGGCCGTCCACCGGGTGGATCATCCGCCCGCGCATCGGCAGGGCGTCGGCCAGCACCGGCTCGACCAGGTCGACCTTCCGCAGCGCCGTCAGACCCCGCTCCGACAAGGCCAAGTTGATCGACCGACCTCGCTCCGGTGTGCCCTGGCGCGGGTCGGGCCGTCGTTCGTAGAGGGTTACCTGGTAGCCCCGCCGGGCCAGGTAGCAGGCCAACAAGCAGCCGGCCAAACCGGCCCCGACCACGGCAACCGAGTTGTCGCTGCTCATGCTCCCCACCCTAGGTCGGCGAGCGCGGTCGCGGCCCGCCAGCAATCGTGGTACGAGACGTACAGCGGCGCGGGCGCCAACCGGAGGATGTCCGGGTGGCGCGCATCCGCCACCACGCCGTACTCCTGCCACAGCCGCTGGACCAACCCGTTGGCGTCCTGGACCCGCAACGACAGTTGGGCGCCTCGCCGGTCCGGCTCCCGCGGGGTGACGATGGTGGCACCGATGGCGTCCAGTAGCTGCTCGAGGTATCCGGTCAGCCGGATGCTGCGCGCCCGCAGCGTCTCCATCCCGACCTTGTCGAAGATCCGCAGGGAGGTCCGCACCGGACCCATGGAGAAGATCGGCGGGTTGGAGATCTGCCAGGCATCGGCCGAGGCCGGCGGCCGGGACACCGGCGCCATCTCGAACCGGGTCTCCGGCTCGGTACTCCACCAGCCCTCGAACCGCGGCAGGTGGGGATCGTCCACGTGTCGTTCGTGGACGAACACCCCGGACAGCGCCCCTGGCCCGGAGTTGAGGTACTTGTAGGAGCACCAGGCGGCGAAGTCCACTCCCCAGTCATGCAGCCGCAGCGGCACGTTCCCGGCGGCGTGCGCGAGATCCCACCCCACCACCGCCCCGGCCGCGCGGCCGGCCGCGGTGATGGCGGGGATGTCCAGCAGCTCGCCGGTCAGGTAGTTCACGCCGCCCAGCAGCACCAGCGCCACCCGGCTCCCTTCCCGGCGCAGGTAGTCCACCACGTCCTCGGTCCGCAGCACGTCCTCCCCGGGGCGGGGGGCCAGCCGCACCACGGTGGTGTCCGGGTCGAGCCCGTGGAACCGGGCCTGGCTGCGCACCGCGTAGCTGTCGGAGGAGAACGCGTGGTCCTCGATCACGATCCGGGTCCGTTCCCCCGCCGGCCGGTAGAACGAGACCATCAGCAGATGCAGATTGACCGTCAGCGAATTCATCACCACGGTCTCGTGCGGCAGCGCCCCCACCAGCCGGGCCGCCGGCTCGGTGAGCAGCCGGTGGTAGGGCAGCCAGGGGCGCTCCCCGGTGGTGTGCCCCGCCACCCCCAACCGCGCCCAGGCTTCCAGGTCCGCCAGCAGCTCCGGCTGGGTGTCCTTCGGCGGCAGCCCCAGTGAGTTGCCGGCCAGATAGGCCGCCTCGGGGTACCGACCTCCCTCCGCGGGAGGAATGTGGAACCAGTCGCGCCAGCTCGGGTCGGCCTCGTCCCGTCGCCGGGCCTCCGCCTCAGTCATGTCCACCACGTCCGCCACCTACATCTCCGTCCGCGCAGTCCACAGTTCTGGGAACACGGTCCGGGCCAGACTGCGCTCCAGCCAGCTGATCCCGGACGAACCGGCCGTGCCGGTCTTGGCCCCCATGCTGCGACGCACCGCCATCAGGTGCCGTTCCCGCCACACATGGAACCGGTCGGCGATGTCGGTCAACGCTTCGCCGACCAGGCGCAGGTGGTTACCGGCGGAGTCGTCCCGGTAGACCTCCACCCAGGCCCGCTCCACCGCCGGGTGCGGCTGGTGCTCCTGCGAGAAGTCCCGCTCCAGCAGGTCGGCCGGCAGGTCGTGTCCGTGCCGCGCCAACGCCGCGATGACCTCGTCGTACACGCTGCGACGGTGCAGCTCCGCCATCAGCTTCTGGTACAGCTCCGGCTGCCGCCGGAACGGCTTGATCAGAGACGGGTTGCGGAACCCGAGCGCCAGCTCCAGGTGGCGGTACATCGCCGACTGGAACCCGGAGGCCTCCCCCAGCACCCCCCGGAACCGGTTGAAGTCGGTGGGGGTCATCCAGCTCAGCCCCTGCCAGGCCGCGTTCAACCCGTCCAAGTGCAGACTGGCCCGCCGCAGCGGCGCCAACGCCCCCCACAGGTCGTCATCGGCCAATCGCCGTTGCCCCTGCCGCAACTCGTAATGGATCAGTCCGAAGTACAGCTCCATCACCTGGGTGATGACCAGGAAGGACATTTCCCCCGGGTCGTTACTGAGCGGGCGCTGGAGGGTGTGCAGGGTGCTGGCCCGGACGTACTCGTCGTACGGCACCGGCCGGTCATATTCGACCTTGGGTGCTTGTGCCAGGGACGCGTGTTCCGACGCGACTTCGGCCGTCTCGAGACCTGTGTGGGTCATCGTGATCCCCTCCCCGGTGCGACGGATCTATCGCTCGCCTGGTCATGATGCCCCCGCGCCGGGGCGGGGCGGAATGCATGATCAACGGTCAGGTAGGCTTACCGCTTACGGACCCATAAGAGATATCCGGATCACGGTTTAGGAACTGAAATCGTTGATGGATGAGACCGACTGGGCGCTGCTGCGAGAGCTGCAAGCCGACGCCCGCCTGTCCTACAGCGAGCTGTCCCGCCGGGTGCACCTGTCACCGCCGGCGGTGGCGGAACGGGTCCGGCGCCTGGAGCAGACCGGCGTGATCAGCGGCTACCACGCGCACGTGGACCTGACCCGGGCCGGCTGGCACCTGCTCGCCATCATCCGGATGTCCTGCTACGGGCCGCGGTGTGTGCTGCGGGACCCGGCGGTGGCGCAGTGGCCGGAGGTCCGGGAGATCCATCGGATCACCGGGGACGCGTGCAGCGTCCTGAAGGTGGCCGCGGCGTCGATCGACGCGTTCGAAGATCTGATCGACCGACTGGCCCCGTACGGCCGACCGTCCAGCACTATGGTGTTGTCCACTCCTTTGGGCTGGCGCCCGGTTGAGCCCGCACCGGGTTTCGATAGCATCGAACACGATTGAGGCCGGACCCGCCGGCCGGATCGAGGAGGTGGACCAGGTGGCCGAGCCGCAGTCCGAGTCGCTGCCCGAGACGCAGCCCGGAGCGGCTGATTCAGCCAGTCAGAAAACGTCCGCCAGCGCTTCCCGGCCTGAGCTGGTCGGGGCGCGGATGCGCCAATTCCGTAAGGAGCAGGGGCTGACCCTCCGCGAGCTGGCCGCCCGATCCGGACTCTCCATCGGCTTCCTGTCCCAGGTCGAGCGAGGCATCTCCGCGATCGGGCTGACCGCCCTGGGTAGTGTGGCCACCGCGCTCGGCCGCAGCCTGGCGGAGTTCTTCAACGGGGACGAGGCCCCGGCGGGGGCGACCGAGGGCGCCGCGGAACCGGTCCACTTCACCATCACCCGCCGGCAAACCCCCGCCACCCAGTACATCTCCGGCCAGCAGACCTACCGGCTGCTGTCGGACCGGGGCCCCAACCTGGTGCTGGAACCGATGCTGGTGTACATCGCTCCCGGTGGCCAGAAGGAGCAGGCGTACGGCCACCCCGGGGAGGAGTTCGCGTACGTGCTGGAGGGGGAGCTGCTGTACGAGGTCCAGGGAGTGGAGCACCGGCTCTACCCCGCTGACAGCGTGCATCTGCGCTCCACCGTGCCGCACCGGATCTACAACGACACCGACCGGGTGACCACAGTGGTCTCCGTGGTCACCCCCCGGCTGTACTGACCGCGTCGGTCGTCCTCACCCGCCCCGGCCCGGGCGGCCCCGGGCCGGGCTTGTTCACCCTGACCTCAATTGCTCCCCGGCTCCGGTCAGCAGTGTCTCCATCCGCGCGACCGTCTGCTGCCAGATCGGCGCCGCCGGATCGATCACCGCGAAGTGATCCCCCGGCGCCTCCAGGTAGGTCACCTCGTCCCCGGCGGCGCGGGCGGCGGCCACGTACCGCCGATTGAAGTCGATCAGGTCGAGATCGTCCTGCTGCCCCTGCACGATCAGTTGTCGAACCCCGATCGGCACCCGCGCCAGCGGGTCGGCGGCGGCGTACCGCTCCGGACGATCGGCCACCCCGCCGGCCAGCGCGGCGGTGACCGCGCCGGTACCGATCTCCCGCCGATCCCCCTCGGCCAGGTCCAGCACCCCGGCCAGCGAGACCACCACCCGCACCCGGACCCCATCGGCGGCCGCGCGCAGCGCCAACTGCCCACCCGCGGAGTGGCCCAGCACCGCCACCCGATCGGGATCCACCTCCGGCACCGTCGCCAGGTGCGCCAACCCCGCGGCCACATCCGCGGCGGTCACCTCCCAGCCGAACCGGTCCGGCCGACGGTACTCCAGATTCCAGGTGACGAACCCGCGCCTGGTCAGGTCCACCGCGAGCGCGTCCATCAGATCCGCGCCCCACACCGACCGCCAGAACCCGCCGTGCAGCAACACCGCCCCGCCCCGGGGCGGGGCGGTCGCCGGCAGCCGCAGATCCGCCCACTGCTCCGGATGGGTGCCGTACCAGACCCGCCGGGCCGGCGCCGCCACCCGCCAGTACCCGTGCCGGATCGCCCAGACCAGGCCGAACACTCCCCGGCCCGCCAGATGCACCCCGCCCGGAGCCACCGGCAGCGGCTCCACCACCGACAGGTCATACCAGACGGTCCGATCCGCCGCCCCCGCCCGCTCCGCCAGCGCCCGGACCGCCGGCACCGGTCCGGGCAGCACCACCGCCACCGCGGTCGGGTCGGCCGCCACCTCACCCAACCGTTGCGACACCTCCGCCGGGGTGTCCGCCCGGACCAGGCGCCCGGTCACCCCGAGCGCGGCGCAGGTATCGGTGGTCACCTCCGCCAACAGCGCCGCATCGGCGACCACCCCGGGGCCGAGGAGCACGACCACCGTCCGCGGCGCTCCCGACACCGTCACGCCCCCTCCCCGCGCGCAGGGTGACGGTTCAGCATCGGCAGCACCGCGCTGCCCAGCAGATCCACTCCCTGTTCCCCGGTCAACCCGTGCGGGGTGCCGAACTCCACCCGTCCGACCCCGGCGTCGATCAAGGCCTGTGCCTGGGCCGCCACCTGCTCCGGGTCACCGGCGAACGCGAACTTGTCCAGCAGGTCGCCCGGGATCAACCGCCCCGCCGCCTCCGGATCACCGTCGGCGACCAACTGCTTGACCCGGGCCAGCAGCTCCGGCGGCACCTGGACGGTCGGATCCAGCTCCGCCACCACCGCCAGGTACATCGCCACCTCGGTACGCGCCAGCCGCCGCGCCACCCGCCGATCGGTGTCCACCACCGTCACCGCGCCGAACACGATCCGGATCTCATCGACCGAGCGGCCGGCCGCCTCCGCCCCGACCCGGATCCGTTCCCGGATCACCGGCACCATGTCCGGGTTGGTGCTCCCCCCGACCTTGAGCTCCTGCGCCACCCGGCCGGCCAGCGCGGCCCCCTTCGGCCCCCAGGCCCCGATCAGCAGCGGCGGATCCGGCCGCTGCACCCGGTACCGCAGCCCGGTACCCGGAGCCAGCTGGAACACCGAGCCGGAGAAGCCGGAGACGTCCCCGCCCAGCAGCCGGTAGATCACCTCCACCGCCTCGGCCAGGGTCGGCACTGGCCGCCTCTGCGTGATCCCCACCTCGCCCAACCAGGCACCGCGGGCCAGCCCCAGGTACGCCCGGCCCCGGGAAGCCAGGTCCAGGGACGCGACCTGGCCGGCGATCTCGTACGGGGCCAGGGAGTACGGGTTCAGGCAGGCCGGCCCCAGCCGGACCCGCTCGGTGACCGCGGCCATCTCCAGCAACGGAAAGATCGGCGGCTGATACATCAGGTCGCCGTACACGCTCAGCACGTCGAACCCGTGCTGCTCGGCCCGGTGCGCCAGCCGGGCGTACTGGCCGGCCGGCTTGTCGCTCTGGATCCCGAGGCCGATCTCCACCCCGGTCATGTCAGCTCCGTGGTGTCGAGCCGGCGCAGCCGGGTCCGCTCCACCCGCATCACCAGGCCTTCCTCCGGGTCCGGGCAGGAGAACAGGGTGTCCTGCTCCAGCCAGTCCCCGGGCGGGAGCTTCCGCTGCTTACCGGTCACAAACGGCAGCACCGACGCCAGCGCCCAGATGCAGAACTTCTTCCCCTCCGGGATCCGCAGGTGGGCGCTCTCAGTCACCTCGAAGTAGTCACCCACCGCCATCCCGCACGCGGACCGGCCCTCGATCCGGTCCACGGTCACCCGCAGGTCGTAGACCTCGGTGACGTCACCCTCGTGCGCCATCAGTCGCCTCCCATCTCCACCACCAGCTTGCCGGTGCTGCGGCGAGCGGCAAGGTCGGCCAGGGCGGATGCCGCACTCTGGAACGGCACCACCCGGCTGACTGGTGGGCGCACCAGGCCCTGCCGGTACAGCTCGAACAGCTCCTGGTACGTGGCGGCTACCTGCGCCGGTCGCCGCCAGGGATAGGACGACCCCCAGGAAACCCCGATCACGCTCTGGTTACTGGCCATCAGCCGGGTCGGATCCACCGGGGGCGGCTGCCCGGCCGCGGTCCCGACCGCCACCAACCGGCCCTCGAACGCCAGGCAGTCCAGGGCCCGGGCGGACAGCTCACCCCCGACCGGGTCGACCACCACGTCCGCCCCGTACCCACCGGTGGCGGCCCGGACCGCCGCGGCCAGGTCCTCCTGGCGGTAGTCGACCAGCGCGTCCACCCCCTGCTCCCGACAGTAGGCCAGCTTCTCCGGCCCGCCGGCCGCCGCGACCACCCGGGCGCCGCGGGCCCGCGCCAGTTGGATGGTGGCGATCCCGACCCCGCCGGCGGCGGCCAGCACCAGCACCGTCTGCCCAGCCTGCAGCCCCGCCCGCGCCAACGCGGTCGCGGCGGTCTGGTAGATGACCGGTAGCCCGGCCGCCGCCACGGGCGGCAACTCCGGTGGCCGAGGAACCACCAACCCCACCGAGACCGTGACCTGCTCGGCGAGCCCTCCCGCCGGGAAGGTGGGGCAGGCGATCACCTCCCGCCCCAACAGGGCCTCCGCCCCCGGGCCCGCGGCCACCACCTGCCCGACCACCTCCACGCCGGGTGTGACCGGGGGCGGAGGCTGCTGGGGATACTCTCCCCGGCACACCATCACATCCAGGAAGTTCAGGCCTACCGCCCGCACCACCAGCCGCACCTGGCCAGGGCCGGGGGGCGGGTCCTCCGGCGCCTCGACCAGGCGCAGCACCTGGTCGGGAGGGCCGAACCGGTCGGCCTGCCAGCGCCACATCAGCCCTGCTCCTGGACCCGTTCCGAGTGGTGGTGCACGATCAGCCACCTACCGTCGGTCCGGCGCAGCACGTCGGTGACCCGGTGCCACTGCGGCGGCCCGCCGTCCGCGGGCTCCGCCACCAGCTCGTAGCGAGCACAGCCGGTGTCGCCCCACACGTCGATCCGCTTCCGTTCCGCGGCCAGGCGCCGCAGCTTGGGGCGGGCGCCGGCGGCGTCCCGCTGATCCCGATAGGCGTCCAGTTCGGACCTTTCCCGCAGCCGCCCGGGCAGGTGGGTCTCCCAGGTGGTCACCTGGGGGTGCAGGTGGCGGTCGAACCGTTCCCGGTCCCCGGCCAGGAACGCCTGGTACAGGTCGTCGATCGCGGCCGCGATCTCGGCGGACGCGCCCGGCTGTCCCGTGACGGTCATACCGACCACCCCGCCCGGTCGTCCCGGACCACCCGGCCCCCGGCCATCACCCACCGCACCCGCCGGAACGCCGCCGGGTCGGTGGTCGGATCACCGTCCATGGCGATCAGGTCGGCGTACTTGCCGGCCTCCACCGTCCCCAGGTCCGCCTCCGCGCCGAGCCAGCGGATCGGTCCTAGTGTGCCGGCGTACAGCGCCTGCGCCGGCGGGAGCCCGTACTCCACCATGTACTCCAGCTCCCGCACCGTGGCGTTGGTGCCGTCAAACCGCCAGAACGGCGGCATGTCGCTGCCCAGCAGCACCTCCACCCCGGCCTGCAGCGCCATCTGGTAGCTCTCCACGTGCCGTCCCCCGGCGCCCAGCGAGCGGGCCTGCATCCACTCCGGCACCCCCAGCTCGTCGAAGAACGACTTGCACCGGGTGACCAGCAGGGTCGGCACCAACGCGGTCCCCTGGGCGGCCATCTCCTTGGTGACCTGCTCGGTCAACTGGTAACCGTGCTCCACACAGTCCAGACCCAGCGCGACCGCGTCGGCGATCACCGGTGCCGGTCCGGCGTGGGCGGTCACCTTCCGCCCCCAGGCGTGGGCGGTTTCGATCACGGCGGCCAGCTCGTCCGGGAACAGCTGCCGGGTGTGGATCTGCTCGTGCTCACCGGCGATCCCCCCGGAGATCATCACCTTGATCAGGTCGGCGCCGGCCTTGACCTGGCTCCGCACTCCCCGCCGGAACCCGTCCGCCCCGTCGCACTCCAGCGTGTCGCTGCCGAAGTGTCCGTGCCCGCCGGTGCACACCAGCGCCCGCCCCGCGGTGAAGATCCGGGGTCCGGGCAGCCACCCGGCGGTGATCGCCCGCCGCAGCGCGAAGTCGGCGTGGTCCTTCTCCGCCACGCACCGCACGGTGGTCACCCCACAGGCGAGGGTGCGTCGCGCCCCGTCCGCCATGTACAGCACCAGCTCGTGCGGGTTGAACTGCCGGATGGCGTCCCCCCGCGGCCCCGGCAACGACAGCGAGAAGTGGGTGTGCATATTGACCAGACCCGGGGTCAGGTACGCCCCGTCCAGGTCCTGGACCTGGACCGGGCCGGCGGCCCGCGCCTGCCCCAGCACCTCGGCCGCCGGGCCGACGGCCTTGATCCGGTCCCCCTGCACCCACACCGCCGCGTCGGGCAGCGCCGGCACGCCCGCCACGATCCGCCCGTCGACTACCGTGCTGTTGGTGAGCACCACGTCCGGGTGCTGGTCATCGTTCTGTTTCACGCCGACACCACTCCGTCGATCTCCACTCCGTAGATTTCCCGGGCGGCGCGGGCCGAGACGTACCCTTCGGCCACGTCCTCCCGCACCGCCGCCGGATCCCGCAGCCGCGGATCACCGTGCCCACCACCGCCGGCGGTCAGCAGCGTCACCCGGTCCCCGGGCCTCACGGTGGTCCGGGCGGTGCTGACCCGGCGTTCCCGGTCGGTACCCGGGAACACCACCACCTGGTTCGGCTCCGGCTCCCGCCCACCGGCCAGCGCCCACGGCCGGGACTTGGTCTTCTTGATGACGGTGAGGAACTCGCCCGGCGTGACGAACCGGATGTCC
>Ga0079224_100008250_pt1 | contig 14092 bp, 15 predicted proteins | sample Stecom2015_FD_80414 | JGI IMG/M metagenome (GOLD analysis project Ga0079224, IMG submission 80414) | Agricultural soil microbial communities from Utah to study Nitrogen management - Steer compost 2015 | ecosystem: Environmental > Terrestrial > Soil > Agricultural land | place: USA: Utah...
CAGCTCAAGCACTGGAAGATCCTGACCAAGCTACGTTGCTGCCCACACCGAGCCGGTCACCTGGCCAAGGCCATCCACGTCCTCCAGAACCGCGAGCTCAACCCACGTTGAAAAAGGTTCACTGGACATCATCGATCCCAACACGCCGAACGTCCCGCGGATGTACGACTACCTGCTGGGCGGCAAGGACAATTACGCCGTCGACAGGGAGGCCGCCGAGGAGGTCATTCGCCATGCGCCGGACACGCCGTTCCTGGCGCGCGAGAACCGCGCCTTCCTGCGGCGTGCGGTGCGGTACCTGGCCGGTCTGGGCATCCGGCAGTTCATCGACATCGGATCGGGTCTTCCCACCCAGGGCAACGTGCACGAGATCGCCCATGAGATCGCGCCGGAGGCGCGCGTCGTCTACGTCGACCGGGAGCCGGTCGTCCTGACCCACGGGCGGGCGCTGCTGGCCGGCACCCCCGAGGTGACCGTCATCCAGGGGGACGCCCGCCGGCCCGGCGAGATCCTGACCGACCCCGAACTGAACCGCCTGATCGACTTCGAGCAGCCCGTCGCCGTGCTGATGCTGGCGGTCCTGCACTTCATCGGCGACGAGGACGACCCGCCCGGCATCGTCGCACGGTTCCGCGACGCCATGGCCCCCGGCAGCTACCTGGTCGTTTCGCACGTCACCGGCGACTTCGACACCGACAGCCGCGTCCGGGACGCGGGCGCGGTGTACGAGAAGGCCACCTACCAGATCACCCTGCGCAGCAGGGAGCAGATCGCGGGCCTGTTCGAGGGCTTCGCGTTCGTCGAGCCCGGCCTCACCACCCTGTCGCTGTGGCGCCCCGACCCCGGCGCGGCCGTCCCGGAGCAGGCCGACCGGCAGTGGTGCTACGCGGGTGTGGGCCGCAAGGAGCACCAAGGCTCGTGACCAGGGCGCCGGCGCCGGCGTCCTGGAGCCGGCCGCCCGACCCCGGCGCAGACGTTGCGAAATGCTGGCGCGCCAACGCTTCCGTGAGAATTATCGCCGTCATCCCGTACCTGCCCCGGCGCTTTGAAACCGCCCCGCACCGACCGGGAAAGAAAAGCAGCCGCCATAAGAGCACTTCCATATTGCGCGGAAGCCGGCGCGCCGGACCTTTGGTTCTGAAACATCCGCCGCCGAGCAGACACGCGTCGCCGAACGACCGCCCCGGATGAGCTCAGAATGGAAAGCACCTGATCATCTGGGACGCCGACCCGCGTCCGCAAGTGCGGCGGGCTCAGGACGAGCAGGTGGCACGGCCAGCGCGAAACCGGGCACCATCCGCGCGTGTCCAGAGATGAGAGGTGTGCCGCCGGACTCGCGGGCACCGATCTGAGGGCGGATCCGTCCCGTGCCAGTGGCCGAGGTCACTCACGGGCGAACTCGGGGCTCTGGCCGAGCTCGTCCTCAGCTTCGGGCGCGCCCTCGTCGCGCAGCGCCTGATCGTCGCTGCGCTTCTGGTGGAGCATGAGGAGCATGTCGAGGCGCTCGGCGTCCTCCGTGCCGGGCTCCGCGGTGTAGACCATGATGCGGAGGTCGCTGCCCGCGACGTTGAGTACGTCACAGTCGAGCGTCAGCTCGCCGACGTCGGGATGAACGATCGTCTTGCGGGCCGACTTGTGGTGACCGGTGACGCCGGTCTCCCAGAGCTCCGCGAACTTCTCGTCGTGCGCGCGCAGGTCCGCGACCAGTTGCCTGAGCCGCTGGTCGTCGGGGTACCGCGCGGTGACCGCGTGCAGGTCGGCGACCAGCGCGACCTGCAGGGCGTGCCGTGACTCCGCGGTGAGCCGCACCCGGGTGCTCAGGCCGAGGAAGTTGCGCCACACCCCGTTGCGCTCGTACTCGTTCAGTCCCGACGGATCGCCCATGAGGGCGGCGTAGGCGTCGTTGGCCACGAGCAGCGTCCAGGCCGCGTCGAACACCGCGACCGGGGTCCCGCTCAGCCGGTCCAGCATGCGCCGCACGCTGGGGGTGAGCTCGGAGGGGACGGTCTGCGTCCGGGGCGGCCGGAGCCCGCCCAGGCTGTACAGGTCGGCGCGCTCGGCGTCCGACAGCCGGAGGGCCCGTGCCAGCGCCTCGACGACCTGCGGGGACGGGTTGACCGCGCGGCCCTGTTCGAGACGGGTGATGTAGTCGGACGAGATTCCCGCCAACTGGGCGAGCTCCTCGCGGCGCAGACCCGGGACGCGGCGCTGGCCGCCGGGAGGCAGTCCGGCCGCCTCCGGCGAGACCCTGCCGCGCCAGCGGCGCACGGCCTGCCCGAATTCCGTCGTGCCCATAACCTCCAGTATGTCCGGCGGGCCGTCCCGCCTGGTACTGACATTCCTAGGAAGTTCAGGAGCCTGGCTAGCCCCTCCCGGCCATCGCAACCTGGCGGCATGAACGCCGACCGCACACGCCCGACCGTCGGTTTCATCGGTCTGGGCGACCAGGGCCTGCCCATGGCGAGGGCCATCGCCGAGGCCGGGTTTCCCCTGCATGCCTGGGCGAGACGGCCCACGTCCCTGGACGGCCTGCGCGGCGTACCCCACACCGGACACGACGACATCCGGGATCTGGCCGCGGCGTGCGACATCGTCGGGCTGTGCGTCAGCACCGACGACGACGTCCTGCAGCTCGTCGAGGGCGGGCTGCTGGGCCTGCGTCCGGGCGCGGTGCTGGTGAACCACGGCACCGGCCTCCCCGCCACCGCGGTGCGACTGACCGAAATCTGCGCACCGGCCGGAATCGACGTTCTGGACGCACCGGTCAGCGGAGGGCGCCCGGCCGCCGAGGAACGGCGGCTGACCACCCTGGTCGGCGGGCCGCAGACGGCTCTGGAGCGCTGCGAACCCGTGTTCGCCTCGTTCTCCCGCCACGTCGTCCACCTCGGCGGGGCGGGTGCCGGGCAGGCCGCGAAGCTGTTCAACAACACGCTGCTCGCACTCAACCAGGCCGCCATCGCCGACATCGTCGGTCTGGCCGTCCGGATGGGCCTGGACCCGGAGCGCCTGGTGGGCGCGCTGAAGCTGGGCAGCGCCTCCAGCGCGGCCCTGAACCTGCTGAACACGATGGTCACCCCCGACAACGTGGACCACCTGTCCGGTGTCGAGGCGCTGGACATCGAGCTGTTCGACACCGCGGTGCGCGCCGCGGGCGTGGATCCCGGCGAGGTGACCGAACGCGGCCTGGCGGGCGCACGGGGGCTGCCCGGGCTGCTGCGCTTCCTCAACCCACACCACCCGGCCGCGACGGCCGGCGACGGAAGGAAATGATCATGAGCGGACTCGCACTCGTCACCGGTGCCACCTCCGGCATCGGCCGAGCCTTCGCCGAACGCCTCGCCGCGGACGGCTACGACCTGGTCCTGGTGGGCCGCCGGAAGGAGCGGCTGGACGAGTTCGCCGCGGCGCACCCGCAGGTCGGCGTCCGGACCGTCGCGGCCGACCTGTCCACGAGCGAGGGCATCGACGAGGTGGCCCGGATCTGCGCGGACGAGCCGCTGACCCTGCTGGTGAACAACGCGGGCGTCGCCCACTACATGCCGCTCGCCGACCTCCCCGCCGACAAGGCCGCCGAGCTCGTCGGGGTCAAGGTCCTCGCGCCCACGATGCTCACCCGCGCGGCCGTCAAGGGGATGCAGGAGCGCGGCGAGGGGACGATCATCAATGTCTCCGGCATGATCGCCTTCAGCGGTCCGGCGCCGCACTCGCAGATGCCCCGCCGCGCCGTCTACGGCGGAAGCCTGGCCTACCTCGTCGCGCTGTCGCAGATCCTGAGCGCGGAGCTCGAGGGCACGGGCGTCCGGGTCCAGGTCGTGTGCCCCGGTGTGGTGGCCACCGAGTTCCACGAGCGCCAGGGCCTCGACATGAGCGCGGTGCCCCGCATGACGGCCGACGACGTCGTGACCGCCAGCCTGCGCGGCCTGGAGCTGGGCGAGACCGTCTGCGCCCCGGGCGTCGAGGACGCCGGCCTCCTCGACGCGATCTTCGAGGCGGACCTCGCGGCCTTCGGCGCGCAGAGCCCCAAGCTCGCCTCGCGCTACCGATCCGCCTGAACCATGGTGTCTCGGGGGAACGGCGCACCGCGAGCACGATCGGCGGATCGGCTCGCGGTGCTCGTACGCCCCGGGACCCCGGACATGCCGCGGTGGCCCGGCGCCGAGCGCCGGGCCACCGCTTCGCGTTCGGCCCCGTCAGTCGGTTCCGAGCGCCTCGGACAGGAAGCCGATCGCCTGCCGGATCGCCGCGTCGGCCGCGTGCGTCTCGCGCAGCGCGTTCAGCATCACGAAGTCGTGGATGATCCCCTGGTAGCGGACCGCGGTGACCGGGACGCCGGCCTGGCGCAGCTTCTTGGCGTACGCCTCGCCCTCGTCGCGCAGGACGTCGGCCTCACCGGTGATCACCAGCGCCTTCGGCAGCCCCGCCAGCTGCTCGAGGCTCGCGCGCAGCGGAGACGCGGTGATCTCGTTCCGCTGCGCCTCGTCGGTCGTGTACTGGTCCCAGAACCACTGCATCGCGTCGCGGCGGAGGAAGTACCCCTCCGCGAACTGGTGGTACGACTCCGTGTCGAAGGAGGCGTCGGTCACCGGGTAGAACAGCACCTGCGCCGCGAACTCGGGGGCTCCGCGCTCCTTCGCCAGCAGCGTCAGCGCGGCCGTCATGTTGCCGCCGACCGAGTCGCCCGCGATGGCGAGACGGGTCGCGTCCAGGCCCTTGCCGGCGCCGTTCTCGGTGACCCACTTGGCCGTGGCGTAGCTCTCCTCGATGGCGACGGGGTACCGCGCCTCGGGGGAACGGCTGTAGTCAGGGAAGACCACCGCCGCACGCGCACCCGCGGCCAGCTCGCGGACGAGGCGCTCGTGCGTGTGGAAGTCGCCGAACACCCAGCCGGCGCCGTGGATGTAGAGGATGACCGGGAGCGGACCGGTCACGCCCTCCGGCTTCACGATCTTCACCGAGAACTCGCCGTTCGGGCCGGTGAGGCTGAGCTCCTCGATCTCGGCGGGGGGCTTCTCGATCTCGCCGGACTGCACCTCGTCGACCGTCTCGCGGCCCTTCGCCGGACCGAGGTCGGGGAGGAAGGGCGGCTTGGCGGTCGCCTCGGCGAACTTCTGCGCCGCCGGTTCGAGCACCACCTCGTTGTTGGCAGCCATCGTCGTCTCCTTACCGGGTCGGGTGATCCGTTTCCGAGCAAGAACATAGCACTCAATTAGCCTTGGCACAAGTAGCTCGTGCGCAACTACATCGTGCGCGAGCTAATTTGCCATGATTGAATGCGGTACTGTTCTTGCATGGCCGCGACGACCGACGCCGACATCCCGATCGAGGACTACCTCTGCCTCGCCCTCTGGAAGGCATCCCGATCGGTGACCTCCCTCTACCGCGATCTGCTGGACGAGCTCGGGCTGACGTACCCGCAGTACCTGGTGATGCGGCTCCTCTGGCAGAAGGGGTCGCAGCCGGTGAAGGAGATCGCCTCCGTCCTTCAGCTCGACTACGGCACACTCTCGCCGCTGCTGAAGCGGCTCGAGGCGGCCGGGCTGGTGATCCGCTCCCGCCGGCGCGACGACGAGCGCTCGGTCGAGATCGCGCTGACCGAGGCCGGGCGGGCGCTGCGTCCCAAGGCCGACGACGTCCCCACGCGCCTCACCGGCGCCATGGGCCTGGACGCGCGGGAGAGCGAGGAGCTGCTGCGGACGCTCCGGCGGCTGAACGAGGCCGTCGGCGCGTTCACCGCTCCCGGCGACCGGAAGGACTCACCGGCGAGGAACTGACCGCGGGCGAGGGCGCACCGCCCGAGCACGCTTGCCCGCGGCCCGAGCCGGGCTCGGCGGGCGCCTCAGGAGCGGTGGCCGGACGTCCTCGAACGGGCACCGCGTGCCGACGTCACCTGCGCCCGAGGCGTCCCAGCGCGGCCCGCATGTGCGGGCTCCCGCGACATCCCGTGGCCGACCGCGCGGTTCGTCGACGGAGCGGCGCCGTGCGTTCTATATGTTTATCGATTCGACCGCAGGCATCGGGAGGGTTGATGACTTCGGTGGCGGAAGAGAGGTTCGCCTTCCAGGCGGAGGCCGCCCAGATCCTGGACCTGATGGCCAACTCGCTCTACAGCAACAGGGAGATCTTCCTGCGCGAGCTGGTCTCCAACGCCTCTGACGCGATCGACCGGCTGCGCATCGAGCGGTTCACCCGGCCGGAGACGAACGCGGCCGAGCCCGACGACGAGCCGCGGATCCGGATCGGCTTCGACAGGGACGCGAAGACGATCACGATCGCCGACAACGGCATCGGGATGAGCCGGCAGGAGGCGATCGACAACCTCGGGACCATCGCCCGGTCGGGCACCGCCGAGTTCCTCCGCAACCTGAGCGGCGACCAGCGCGAGGACGCGGCGCTGATCGGCCAGTTCGGAGTCGGGTTCTACGCCGCGTTCATCGTCGCCGAGCGGGTGGAGCTGACCAGCCGGCGAGCCGGGCTGCCGGCGTCCGAGGGCGTGCGCTGGTCGTCCGAGGGCAAGGGCGAGTACACGCTGCAGACCGTCGAGCGGGCCGAGCGGGGCACCACGATCGTGCTCCACCTGCGCGACGGCCACGACGACCTGCTGAACGACTACCGGCTGCGCTCGATCGTCCAGCGCTACTCCGACCACATCAGCGTGCCGATCACGCTGGGCGACGACGAGACGCCGGTCAACAAGGCGTCGGCGCTGTGGACGCGTCCCAAGAGCGAGCTGACCGAGAAGGACTACAACGACTACTACCGGCAGCTCACGAACGACTTCGCCGAACCGCTGGCCCACCTGCACACCAAGGTCGAGGGACGCTACGAGTACACGCTGCTGCTGTACATCCCGTCCGCGGCCCCCTACGACCTGTGGGTCCCGAAGGCGCGCCAGGGTGTGCGGCTGCACGTCCAGAGGGTCTTCGTCCTGGAGGACACCGGCCAGCTCATGCCCGAGTACCTGCGGTTCGTCCGCGGGATCATCGACTCCAGCGACCTGCCGCTGAACGTCTCGCGGGAGATCCTGCAGGGCAGCCAGGCCGTCGAGCACATCCGGTCCAGCGCCGTCAAGAAGGTGCTGAAGCTGCTGAAGGACACGGCCGAGAAGCACCCGGAGAAGTACGCGACCTTCTGGAAGCAGTTCGGCGCCGTGCTGAAGGAGGGCATCGCCGAGGACCCCGCCAACCGGGAGGAGATCGCGGGGCTGCTGCGGTTCGCCTCGACCCGCTCCGGGACGCAGGACGCCGACGTGTCCCTCGCCGACTACGCGTCCCGGATGAAGGAGGGCCAGGACACGATCTACTACCTGCTCGCGCCGAGCGTGGCGGCGGCCGCGGCGAGCCCGCACCTGGAGGCGTTCCGCGCCAAGGGCATCGAGGTGCTCCTCATGGGCGACCCGGTCGACAACTTCGTCGTGACGAGCCTGGCGCACGAGTTCCAGGGCAAGCGGATGCAGTCGGTCGCCCAGGGACCGCCGCCCGACTTCGACTCCCTGAAGGACGAGCAGGGCAAGGACGAGGGCACCACCGATGCGGCGGACGCCGACTACGAGGCCCTGCTGGGAAAACTCAAGGACACCTTGTCGGGCAGGGCCCACGACGTGCGCGTGACCAACCGCCTGACGACGTCGCCCGCGTGCATCGTCGCCGACGAGGCCGAGACCGACTTCACCCTCGCGCGGCGTCTGCGGGGCACGGGCCTGCCCAACCGGCCCGTCCTGGAGATCAATCCCAGGCATCCGCTGGTCGAGCGGCTCAACGGCCGGCAGGACGATCCGCGCCTCGCCGACTGGGCGCACGTGCTGTTCGACCAGGCCGTTCTCACGGCGGGCGCCCGGATCGAGGAGCCCGCCGCGTTCGTCAACCGGCTCAACGACCTGCTGATGTCGCTGGCGGTCGATCAGCCCGCGGCCGCCGAGAAGGCGGACACGATCGAGAAGCCGGAGAAGACCGAGAAGGCCGAGAAGACCGACTGAACCCGTCGGCGCCTGTTGAAGGCCGGTCGGCCGCCTCCCGGCCGACCGGCCTTCGCCGGGACGTGACGTCTGCGGCCGGGCGGCGCGGTTCGTGCGGCGCTCCAGCCGAGCCTTCGCGGGGCCGGGCACGTCTCAGGCCGCCACCGCCGGCACTTCCAGGTGCATGCCGATGCGCGGCGGGTCGAGGATCGAGTCGCGGACCGTGCAGTGCTCGACCGCCGCGAGCAGCCCCCCGGCCTCGTCGTCCGACAGCCGGAGGGGAGGACGCAGCCGCAGCTCGACGCTCGACACCCGGGCGGGGGTCATCGGGGTCATGGTGAAGCCGGCGGTGACCTCCAGCCCGTAGGCGGGAAGGCCGCGCTGCGCCAGATAGCGTCGCGCGTAGTCGGCCGCGCAGGCGGCCAGGGACGCCACGAACAGTTCGGTCGCCGTCGGCCCGGTGTCCATCCCGCCCTTCGCGTACGGCTCGTCCACGTAGATCACGTGGTCGCGGACCAGCACCGCGGACGTGCCGTCCTCACGGTGGAAAACCGTCATGACAGCGCCCGGTCCTTCTTCGGATTCCAGCTGGTGCAGTGGCTGGCGGTTGCTTCTGCGCGCGGCCCCGTCAGCCATCGGACGGTGATTCGCCAGACCCAGCCCGGCGGCGGATTCTCCGTTTCGATGTCGATGACTTCGTAGGCTTCGCCTGCGAAGTGGCTGTAGTAGCGGCCACCGACCTTGCGGGCTTGCCGCAGCAGGTGCAGATGTACGCCATTACGTATCGCGCGTTCCATTCGGAAGTGTCGTAGACGGCGAATTCTGTTTTGGCCACCGTTCAGTCCTTTCCTGCGATGTTGGCGGATGCGATGGCGCACCATCCGTCGTGCCTGGTCGAGGAGGGGTGCGAGAGATGGGGGTGATGGGTGTTGTGCTGGGTCAGCGGAGGCGGCGGATGACCCAGCGCTGGTTCGTGCGGGAGTCGAGCGACGAGATGCGGACGACGTCGCCGGTCTGGGGGGCGTGGATCATTCGGTTGTCGCCGACGTAGATGCCGATGTGGGTGACGCCGGCGCCGTGGTCGAACCCGATCAGGTCACCGGGCCGCATCGAGTCCCGAGCGACGGGCTTGCCGCGCTGGACTTGCTCGTGCGCGACGCGCGGCAGGGTGATCCGCCCGTGGGATGCCTGGTAGACGGCGTATTGGACGAGTCCGGAGCAGTCGAACCCGGTCGTTTTGCGGCCGTCGTAGCCGCCGGGTGAGCAGCAGATTCCGCGGCTTCGGCCGCGGGTGCCGCCCCCGCCCCACGAGTAGGGGACTCCTTGCTGGGTCTTGGCCGCGGCGACGATGCGGCGGCCGAGCCCACTCCCGGTGACCGTGGTCTTGGAACGGGTGGCCTTGCTGTCGGCGCTGTCGGCGCCTTGGGCTTGGTCGTTGGCGACGGTGCTGATGTGGTAGGCCAGCACGCTGACCACGGCGATGCGGGCGAACCGTCCTGGGGTACTCGACTGAGCCACCTGGGAACCTCCTGAACGAATGGGAAGACGGGGCGTCGTGGTCGCGCGGGGCACGGACTCCCGGGGGAACGCAAAGGCCCGGCCCCTCGGAGGGGACCGGGCCTGTCGCCCCGTTGAGCAGGCGTCCCGGCGGTTACGGGATCTCGTAGTGATCGCCGAGTTTGACCAGGTAGCCGAACCGGGCGAGGTGCCGTGTCAGGTCTTCGACCTGCTCTTCGGGCAGCCCGGTGCGGGCCTGGATCTCGGCGGTGGTGGCCGGTCCGGCTTCGACCACCTGCATGACCTTCTTGTGGGGCAGGGGCAGCGGGTCGGTGACGGTCCGTGGACCCGCCCCGGCCGGTGCCGGAGTATCCAGGTCGACGTGCGGGGCGGCCGGATACCGGGAGGCGGCCTGGTCGACGACCTGGGCGATCTCCTCGCTGCTGATGAGTGCGCCTTGCAGGCGGATGTGCTGGCCGGTCCCTGGCGCGGCCAGGAGCGCGTCACCGGCGCCCAGCAGCTTCTCGGCGCCGGGCTGGTCGAGGATGACGCGGCTGTCGGTCAGGGAGGAGACCGCGAACGCCAGCCGGGAGGGGACGTTGGCCTTGATGAGCCCGGTGACGACGTCCACGCTGGGCCGCTGGGTGGCCAGGACCAGGTGGATGCCGGCGGCGCGGGCGAGCTGGGTGATGCGCACGATCGAGTCCTCCACGTCGCGGGAGGCGACCATCATCAGGTCGGCGAGCTCGTCGACGACCACCAGCAGGTAGGGGTAGGGCCGATACACCCGGCCGGAGCCCGGCGGGCTGGTGACCTTGCCCGCCTTCACCGCCTTGTTGAAGTCGTCGATGTGCCGGTACCCGGACGCGGCGAGGTCGTCGTAGCGGCGGTCCATCTCGCCGACGACCCATTGCAGGGCCTCGGCGGCCTTCTTCGGGTTGGTGATGATCGGGGTGATCAGGTGCGGGATGCCCTGGTACATCGTCAGCTCGACCCGCTTGGGGTCGACGAGGATCATCCGGACCTCATCCGGGGTGGCGCGCATCAGGATCGAGGTGATCAGCCCGTTGATGCACGTCGACTTGCCCGCGCCGGTCGCGCCCGCGATGAGGATGTGCGGCATCTTGGCCAGGTTGACCAGCACCGGGCCGCCCTCGACGTCCTGCCCCAACCCCACCACCAGCGGATGAGGATCGTTGGTCGCGACAGGTGAGCGCAGCACATCGGCCAGGTACACGGTGCGCCGGTCGGGGGTGGGAACCTCAAGGCCGACCACACCCGGCCGACCAGGCACGGGCGCGATGAGCCGCAGATTCTCGCGCCCGAGCGCGACGGCGAGGTTCTCCACCAGCCCGCGTACGCGGGCGATCTTGACGCCGTCGCCGAGCACGATGTCGTAGCGGGTCACCTGCGGGCCGGTCGTCTCCCCCACCACCGTGGCCGACACGCGATGCCTGCGCAGCTCATCGATGATGACCTGGTGCGGGTCATCTGCTGGGGCGTCCACCGAGTCGCGGGTAGGGGTGGGGTGCGCCGGTGGGGCCTCGTCAGGGACGGCGATGGTGACCGTCTGCGGGGCCGAGTGCACGTCCGGCTCCTGAGTCGGTTCGGGCGTGGGGTAGGGGCCGCTGGTGGGCCGGTCGGAGGGCTCGGTGGGGACGGCGGGCTGTGCGGGGTCGGGGTAGCCGGGGCGGCAGTGCTGCCACCACCGGGCCGCCAGCATGACCTCGGCGATGATCAGCACCACGACCATCCCGGGACGGAGCCCGATCAGCGTCACCGCCGTCAGCCACCCGGCCGCCACACCGCCGGCCAGGCCCACCCGCCGGGTCCACGCCCGCCAACCGGATCGGTGAGTCCGCCACATCAGCAGCACCGTCGCCACCGCGATACCGCCGACGACGACCAGAACCGTGGCCGCTCTCGACGCGGGCAGCCCGGACACGGTGATACCGACCGCCAGCACGGCGGCGGCGAGGTAGTGCGGCAGCATCTGACGGCGCAGCCGCCCGTCCAGGGTGGCGTGCAGGTCCCGCCCCAGCCGCTGCAAGCGTTCAGTCACGAAGGGATTCCCCCCTTTCACGGCGCCGTGGCCGATCCGCTGGTCAGCGCAGCCGATCGGCCACGGCCAGCACGTCGGCGACGTAGCGCTGGGAGTGGTTGTAGTGCCACAGCGCGCCGCGCAGGTCGGTCGCGGCGCCGTGCACGCACAGGTAAGCCGCGGCGGCCGGGATCGCGTCAGCGGGATCGTGGACGTCCTTGCGGCCGTCTCCATTACCGTCGCGGCCATAGGTCCGCCAGGTAGCGGGCATGAACTGCATCGGCCCCAACGCCCCCGCGCTGGACGGGCCGGTGTTGGCTCCGTGCCGGGACTCGACGTACCCGATCGCAGCCAGCACCCGCCAGTCCACGCACGAGTCGTCCGCGGCGCGCTTGTACAGGGCGAGGTAGGCCGCCGGGATACCGGCAGGACCGGCGGCGGTGCCGTCCTTCTTCGTGCGGGGGGCCTCGCTCTTGCCGCCTTCACCGTCGGCCAGGGCGTCGGTGAAGGCGGCAAGAGCGGTGGCGACATCGCCGAGCATCGGGACGTCACGGAACAGGCCCGGCTGGGCACACGCCACGGCGAGCGTGCCCGCCACCGCGGCAGCGGCAGCGACCTTGTTCATCAGTCACCGCCGTCGCCGCGCGACTCATCGTCCCGGTCGGACTTGCTCGACTTGCCGGACGGCTCGGCGTTGCGGTCCTGCACGTCCGCCTTGGCCTGGTCGACGACCATCCGGACGGTGCGGCCGGCCTGGTCGGTGATCTGATCAGCGACCACCGGCGCGACCCAGACCAGCAGGGACAGCAGCGGCACCGGCGCCAGCCACAGCAGCGGCCGATCGACGTTGCCGTCCATCAGGTCCCGGGCCATCACCAATCCCTTGACCAGCAGCACCGCCACCACGACGACCCCCACCACCGCGGGCGCCGCCTCATCGAGCCCGGCGACCAGCACGTAGACGGCCCGTACCACGGGCACCAGACCGAGCCCGGCCATCAGCAGCGCCACGATGGTGACGGTCGAGGCCAGCTGCGTACTCGCCTTCTGCACCTGCGATTTCAGGCCGCCGCCCCCCGTTTCGTCGGGGGTGCGGAACCGCTTAAGGCCCGTGGCCAAGGCCAGGCCGGGAATCGTCAGGAACACGAGGTTGAGCACGATGCTCTTTAGATCCACCCCGTCGAGCCCGGCCACCAAATCAGCGACTTCCATGAGACTCCTTACAGACCGATTCGAAGGAGGGTGGCGATGTTGAGCAGCCACCACACGCGGGCCGTCCGCAGAACCTGCGGCCCGGTCCGCCCTGGTCGGTTAGCCGAGCTATCGGGCTCCTTGAAACAGAGGGACTGATCAGGACAGAGCGCGGGATCGGATCCTTCGTCTTGGACATCCCGAGGGTCAAGCGGGTCCGTCGGGTCCCGCCTGGTAAGGGGTCAGGGAGCAGCTTCGCCGAAGGTATGCAAAAGGCTGGCCTTACCCCTAGGACGGAACTTAAGCAGGTGGAGGCGGTCGATCCACCGCCAGACGTAGCGAACAGGTTGAACCTCGTGGACGGCGAGCTGACGCTGATTCGCAAGCGGCACATGTTCGCAGACGAGCGACCTGTACAGCTCGCAACCTCGTACATCCCGATGTCGATCGCAGGGGCCGTTGACATCGCCTATCCGGACACCGGCCCGTCCGGTCTCTATGAGCGATTGGCCGCGCGGGGACATCGAGTAGTGCGTTTTGTAGAGGAGATCGAGTCTCGGCGGCCGACCGAAGAAGAAGCAGGCTTCCTGCGCATCAGCGGTACGCAGCACGTCATGGAGGTTGTCCGCTTCGCCTTCGACCGAGTGGGCAAGCCACTGGAGGTTGTGATCAACGTCTTCCCGAGTCACCTATGGAAGCTGACCTATGAGTGGGCGGCCGACGAATGAACCCGGATGTAGAGCTGCCTCGCCACTCGGTCAGCGTCTCGGGCATCGTGGTCCGCGACGACGGACGCGTTCTCGCCATCAAGCGAGCCGATGACGGCCGTTGGGTGCCGCCCGGTGGCGTGCTGGAGCTAGACGAGGCACCCTTCGAGGGCGTAGTTCGTGAGGTACTTGAAGAAACCGGTGTCAAAGTAGAGCCTGAACGACTGACTGGTGTCTACAAGAACATGAGGCAGAGCGCGGTCTCGCTAGCCATCCTCTGCCGGCCGCTCAGTGGAGAGCCTCGCCCGTCTGACGAAGCAACCTCGGTTGCCTGGCTACTACCGTCCGAAGCAGTCGAAGTGATGCCCGAGGCCCGTTCCGTCCGCGTCACCGACGCCCTGAGAGCGGACGGGCCCTTCGTACGTATCCACGACGGAAACTCCCTGTTGTAGCTCGATGCACCTGTCATTCACGATGGGTGTCTAACTGGGTGACAACCGTGGCGAACACTGGCGGACGTTGGTGGGCGACTGGGTACCGCTAAGCATCGGGGAAGCGGCGTTAGGCCAGGGGTGAGCTTGGCTTACAAGCGAGTGGCCGCAGGTTCGAAACCTGCCGCGCCCACCAGCGAAAACCCCCTGTTCCACCCACGGAAACAGGGGGTTCGTGCCATTAGCCGATGAGCGACAGCGTCTCGGGTGCTGC
>Ga0079224_100008251_pt1 | contig 14091 bp, 9 predicted proteins | sample Stecom2015_FD_80414 | JGI IMG/M metagenome (GOLD analysis project Ga0079224, IMG submission 80414) | Agricultural soil microbial communities from Utah to study Nitrogen management - Steer compost 2015 | ecosystem: Environmental > Terrestrial > Soil > Agricultural land | place: USA: Utah...
ACGTCCGGGTGGCGGAATAGGCAGACGCGCTAGCTTGAGGTGCTAGTGCCCTTTGCGGGGCATGGGGGTTCAAGTCCCCCCTCGGACACACTTTGCTACATGATCGCCCAAGCTCAGCTTGGGCGATCACTGCGTTGTGGTTCGGTTCATAGGTCAAGCGCAAGCCCATCTGGCTGTACACCTCGGCCTTGTCCTGCGGATTCGCGCTCTTCAGCGCTCTGCGCATATCTCTGATCGCGACGACCATGGCGGCGATCTCCTCCTCGGTGAGTCGTTTTGGGACCGTGCTGGTCAGCCTGTCCAGGCGCATCTGCTCCACCTTCCGCTTTGCTTCCGTCTCAGCGATCCATCCGGCGACCACGGCAGGGTCACTGCCCGCGTCGACGAGAGCTCGATAAGAGGTCAGCTTGCGCTCGCACTCAGCCACCGCCTCGCGGACGGTTCCAAGTTCCGCCAGCCGATGATCGTCGGCGATCTGAGCATCGGACATCTCCCGGAGCGTGTCCGGCAGACGGCCCGGGTCGAAGACCTTGGCCAGCCACCCATCCAGCGGTTCGACGATCAGCTCCTCACGGACGTAGACGGAACGCGGGTGAGCGAGCTGGTTGACCTGTGCGTACTCCCGGGGGAAGACGCAGCGGTAATGCGGCTTGCCGTTGTTCCAACTGCCCTGCATGCGCCGCCCGCAGACGCCGCAGAAGAGCAGACCTCGGAAGATATACGGGCGAGGTGTACGCCGAGGCTTGCGGGCATCCTGTCTGCGCCCAGGAGCCGCCAGCACCGCCTGAACCTGAGAGAAGGTGTCGTCGTCCACCAGCGCCTCATGGGAGGGCTGCTGGGACCAGATCCAGCTGTCGGATTCGTTCCAGCGAAGCTTGGTCATGTGACCAAGGGCGACGTCGTTGACGTCGATGAGCACCTCGTCCTTGCGCTGCCGGTTCCAGACCTGCCGCCCGGTGTAGCGCGGGTTGAGCAGGATCGCCCGGACCGCCGCCTTCGACCAGGCAATCCCGCTGCGATGACGGTTCCTGGCCCGGTCGTAGGCGGAGGGGCACAGGATGCCGTCGCGAGTCAGCCCTTCGGCGATAGCCAGGAGCCCTCTACCTGCAAGGAACTCGGCGAAGATGCGCTGCACCACGGGGGCGGCGAGCGAGTCCGGTTCGAGACGACGCAGACGCTTGCCGTCGGCCGCCTTGGACGGATTGGGGTGAGGACCGGCGTCGATCAGGCGGTAACCGTACGGCGGTCTCCCACCCAGGTAGCGGCCCTCCACCTGAGCGAGGGCCGCCATCGACGAGCGCACCCGCAGCTTGATCCGGTTCCGCTCGCCCTTACTGATGCCACCGAACATGGACATGATCAGCTCGTGGGCCTCGTTGGCGGGATCGACAGGGCCGCCGACCTCTGGCACCCACAGCGGGACATCGAAGTGTTCGAACAGCGGGAAGGTCAGGCCGAACTGGTTGCCGTAGAAGGCTCGCTGTGGTTCACCGACTACGACAGCCTCGAACCCGCGCTGAGGGTTACTCAGTTCATCGAGCAGAACTCCGGCCCGCGGTCGCCGTTGCGGCGGGATCGACCGCGACTTGTCGATGTCGAAGAACTCCGCGACGATGACGCCGCCCCGCGGCTCGATCAGCGCTCGGGAGCGGGACAGCTGCCAGTTCCGCGATGAGGCGGGGTCCTGGTTGTCCTCTGTGGACACCCGGCCCCAGAAGGCGAACGGGATCATTCAGTCTTCCTCTCTTTCTGCTGGCCTTCGGCCAGTTCGGCGTGGCTCTTGAGGAGGATCCGGAGGAGCACACGTGCTGCCGCCGGAGGCAACGGTGGTTCTTCGTTGGGCAGTTCGATCCGTAGGCGTGATCTGGTCGGCTGCGTTTCCTGATTCGGAGGCCCTGCAGGGTACGCCTGTGAAGCCTGTTTGGGAGGCCCTGAGCAGGCCCTTTGTGGCTCTTCAGTCACCCTCGCCTCCGGTTCCGCCAAGCAGCCGGGTACGGGCGAGTTCGCAGTAGTCGGGATTGAGTTCGATGCCGGCGAACTTCCGGCCGAGCTGCCAGGCGGCAAGGCCGACCGTGCCGCTGCCGGTGAACGGGTCCAGGACGGTGCCGCCGGGACGGCAGCCGGCTGCGATCGCTCGGAGCGGGATGTCGATCGGGAAGGCCGCGAAGTGCGCCGCCCGTAGTGGCCGGGTGGAGATGTGCCAGACGTCTCCCGGGTTCTTGCCGCCGGGGTGGGCCGTAGTGTGCCGCTGTCCAGTGGGGCGCATGGCCGCCCCATGCCGGGGGCCTGCCGCATCCTGGCCGGTTCTGCCGTACTTGCCGGGTGGTGGCCAGGATGTCTTGATGGTGTTCGGCTTGGTGCCGCCGGCTCGGGCTCGTCTGGTGATCGAACGGTCTCCGGTGTAAATCTGGCGGATCGGGTCCAGGTCGAACCAGTAGGTCCGCTGCTTCACGAGCAGGAAGATCAACTCGTACCGGTTGGACAGCCGGTCCCGGACCGACTGCGGCATCGCGTTGGGCTTGTGCCAGACGATGGCGTTGCGCACGATCCAGCCGTCCTGCTGGAGCGCGAAGGCCACCCGCCAGGGCATTCCGAGTGCGTTCTTGGGCGGGACTGCCAGGCGGGCCTTGGGCCGTACCTCCGGTTGACGGGCGTTGTAGGCCTTGCCCCGGGCCCAGCCGTCCGAGTTCGCGGCGTAGCAGTCGCCCAGGTTCAGCCAGCAGGTGCCGTCGTCGGCGAGCACCCTTCGGGCCTCCGCGAACGTGGCCCGTAGATTCTCTACGTACTCCTCTGGCGTTGACTCCTGGCCGTACTGGCCCTCGCAGTAGTGACGCAGGCCCCAGTACGGCGGGCTGGTGACGATGCAGTTCACCGAGCCGTCGCCCATCTCGGTCAGCACCTCGCGGGCGTCTCCTTGGTAAAGCGCCGCCTGGTCGTCGCTCCAGTACGGCTTCCGCAGCGCGCTCATGAGCGCCCTCCGAAGGTCGTGACCTCCCACAGGAGCCCGGTGCCGAGCTCGCCCGTAGAGGTGTGAGCGATCAACCGTCGGTACCCCTTCGACCGGATGGCCCGCCAGGCGGCGCTCAGCAGGGCCGGGCAGGCATTGGGCGTTCCGTCGGTGACCAGACAGGTGATCTCGGCAGTACGGCCGTCGTCGAGAGCCCAGCGGCCTGGCCGGTCAACGAGCACGACTCCGACGAGGGCTCCCCGATCAGACTGCGCGCCTATGACGAACTCGGCGTCGGCCGGAAGGGCGATATGCGGGTGGGCCCAGGCGGCGAATGCCCGCGCGGTTTGGGAGGTGACCGCCGAAATCACCAGCCGCCAATTTCTCGAGTTGTTCAAGCTGGTGTTGTGGATGTCATTCCAGTGCTCCATTGCTTTGTCGGGACACGTTTCTCCGGATGTACGCCCCCAGGAGCCGCAGGTGCGGCGCCGAGGGCGTGTCACCAGGCAAGCAGCAGGCTCAGAGTCTGCTCAGATGCCACCGCTCAGAGGTCGCCGAAACTGGCCGCGATCTGAGGTTCTGAGAAATTCCTGAGTGAATACCCAGATGACTTCTGAGCCGTTTCTGAGGCGGTGCGTAGACCGGTTTCGAGACCACGGACTTCTCTCGACCCGGAGTACGACATGGGCGCGCATCGCCTCAATGAATCACCTTTGAACACCGCGGAGACCTCATTCCGGCTCCTGACGACGGGCCCCGGCGGCCTGTCCCTGAACTGCGCCACGATCACGCCTGAACTGCCCCGAGGCTCGGTCGGCCTGCGTGAGCTTCGGACGCTGCTCACCAGCCGGCACATCAGCGACGACGCCCGGGACGCCGTCTGGCGGGAACTGGTCGCCCGCGCCCGCCGGTCCAGGTCCGCATGGACGGTCGTGGCGGTCGGGATGGCGATCCCCGCGCTCCGCACGATCGCCCTCTCGCTCACCCGCAACCTGCCCGGCGGAGACCCCATCGACGTCGACATCGCGATCATGGCCGGCTTCCTGCGAGGTATCCACCGGGTGGACGTCGACCTGCCCGGTATCCGTCCTCGCCTGTGCGAGGCCGCCCGGTTCGCGGGCGAGCACACTGTGCGATACCTGGCTGCCAGGGCCGAGCGGCAGCAGCCTGGCGAGCCGCCGCCTCCACGGCCCTGGTTCCACCCGGACCTGGTCCTGATCGACGCGGTGAGCGAAGGCGTCCTCGACGAGCTGGACGCCGAGCTGATCACCCTGTCGCGGTTGGAGGACGTGCCTCTGCGCACGCTCGCATCGTCCGCCTTCTCTTCTACTGCTTCTTCATCCACAGGTGTGGACGAACAAGCTCACATGACTTCCGCGCGGAGCCAGGAAACTCCGGATGCAACAACGGCAACCAACCTGAAAGGAGGCAGGGGCACGACCCCTGGCTCCGCGCGGATCTCCCCCAACCACCCCTCACTAGCGGCCCGCGCCCGCCGCGCCAGACAGTGGCGCCCGACCGACTGCCGTCCCCGGCGCCCGACACCGCTGCCATGCTGGGTCGTCACCTGGACCCTGGCCGTAACGGCAGCCGCAGTGCTGGTGGTTGCCGCCGCGGCAACGGGCGCGTTCGGGGCCTCGGCGATGGCTGCCGTCCCAAAGGATCTGAACTCCGTCCTCACCAACCTGCGGAACTGGCTGATCGGCCTCCTCGCCGCGCTGTCCACGCTGATGCTGACCATCGGCGGGCTGCGCTACCTGGTGGCCGGAGGTGATCCCGGCGAGGTTCAGAAGGCGAAGGGCGCGCTGAAGGCCGCCGCGTTCGGTTACGCACTGGCTGTGCTGGCGCCGCTGTTCGTGAGCGTCCTCAAGCGCATCGTGGGCGGGTGAGCGCGGTGCTCACTCGGCCCAACCACAGAATCGCTGTCGTTGCCGCCCCGGCAATCGGGGTCCTTGCCGCCATGGCCGCCGCTGCCGAAGCCGCCACTCCGACGCCGTCCCCGTCTCCAACCGATCTGACGGATGTCCCGCTGCCGGAGAATTCGGGGTTCGGGTTCGGCATAGCTGACCTGATCGCCGGTCAGATCAATTCCTGGTTCGCGGGCCTGGTGACCATGGCGATCAAGCCACTGCTGGACCTGCTGGCGGTGACGCTTCTCGCCACTCCCGACATCTCGGGCAGCGGCAGGGTGTTCGACCTGTGGAAGGCCAACGCCATCATCGCCGACGCCGGCCTCGTCCTGCTCGCCACCGCCGGCGCGATCGCGGCCATGGGGCACGAGACCGTGCAGACCCGCTTCGCGGTCAAGGAGGTCCTGCCCCGCCTGTGTGTCGCCTTCCTGACGGCGAACACGAGCTTCCTGGTCTGTGGCAAGGTGATCGAGCTGGCCAACTCCTTGTCGACGGCACTGCTCGGGCAGGACTTCGACGGCCACCGGGCCATGGCCACTCTTCGCGTCCTAGTCATCGTCCCCAGCCAGCAAGAGATCTTCTACATCCTGCTCGCCCTGGTCGCGGTCATCCTGCTCATCCTGTTGCTGATCGCGTTCGTCATACGGGCCGCCCTGGTGTTGCTGCTGGTGGTCGCCGCGCCGCTCGCGTTGGCCTGCCTCGCCTTGCCGTACACCGACGGGCTGGCCCGGTTCTGGGCACGTGCCTTCGGCGGGCTTCTGCTCATCCAGGTCGCCCAGTCGCTCACGCTGGTCCTGGCCGTGAGGATCATCTTCAACCAGGACGGCCGGCTCCTGCTCGGTCTCACGCCCACCGGACAGCTCGTCAACCTGGTGCTCGCCCTCTGCCTGTTGATCATCCTGGTCCGGATCCCGGGCTGGATCACCCGGAGGGTCTTCGCCCAGACCGCCGGGCGCGGCTCGACCATCACCCGGATCATCAAATACGCCCTGGCTTACAAGCTCACCTCGCCGGTGCTGAACGCACTGCACCTCGGCCGGGGCGGTCGCAGCGGCCGAGGCGGCAGGTCTTCCGGTGCCGTCAGGCATGCGGCGGTCTCCGCCATGGCCAGCAAGGTTCTGCCGGCGGTTACCGGAGGTCCTGCCGGTGCCGCTGCCGCCGGTGCCGCGACGGCAGCCTCGGCAGCCCGTAACCGGGCTGGAGCGGTAAAGCAGGCACCCGTTGCCGCGCGCCGCCCCGGCCAGCCAGCGCCGTCTGTCCCCGGCAAGTACCGGGGCGCCGTGCAGGCCCCGATTCCTCGGAACACTCCTGTCTACGGGTACCCACGCGAGACCTACTACGCCAACGGGCCCGCCGGTCTGGCTCAGATGTACTGGCTCCGCAACCAGAACAGCCCCTCGGCGCCAGGAGTCCCCCGTCCTCCGGCCCCGCCCGCTTCCGGAGCCACCGGCCGACCCAACAACCCGCAGCCAGGGCGCACGCCGCGCCGTAAGCCGGGAGGTGGTGGCCGATGAGCTGGAGGCAACCGGTCCGCATCCCTGCCGACGTCGAGCAGGAAGACCGGATCATCGGCGGCTTCACCGCCCGTCAGGTAGCCATCTTCGGCGGTACCGGCGGCATTCTCTACACGGCCTACCTGCTCGTCGGTGATCAAGTGCCGCTGGTGATGTGTGCCGCCGTAGCGCTCCCGGTGGGGATTCTCGGCGTTCTCCTCGCGATCGGACGGCGTGACGGACTCTCTCTGGACCGCTACCTGCTGGCCGCGGCCCGCCACCAGCTTTCACCGAAGTCCCTGGTCCCCGCACCTGGGAAGGCCACTCCACCACCTTCTTGGATAGCCGCCCGGTCAGGTCCTCGACCCGCGCCTCTCCGTCTTCCGGCACGCGGAGTGGGACGCGATGGGCTGATCGACCTCGGACCGGACGGGGTCGCGGCGGTCTCGGAGGTGTCCACGGTCAGCTTCGCGCTCCGGACGCCGGACGAGCAGGACGCGCTGGTCTCGGTGTTCGGGGGCTGGCTCAACTCACTGTCCGGTCCGGCTCAGATCCTCGTACGCGCTGAGCGAGTGGATCTCACGGACACCATCACCACCTTGGTCGAGAACGCCCGCGCGCTCCCCCATCCGGCACTGACCGAGGCCGCACATGAGCACGCGGCGTTCCTCGCCGACATCTCCGCGCGTCACGATCTGCTCCGCCGCCAGGTGCTGCTGGTCATCCGCGAACCATGCGCGAAGGGCCGTGACACAGCGGCGGCCCGTGCACTGCGACGCCTCGAAGAAGCCGCCCGGCTGCTGTCGGCATGCGGGCTGACCGTCCGCCCGCTTGACGCCCCCGCCACAAGCGCCCTGCTGGCCTCCTGCTTCGACCCGACCGCCCCGCCCAGGCCCGAGATCGAGTCCGCGACACAAAACGAGGTCATCACGAGAGGGGAACACCGATGAGGCTCTCTCGCAGGCGTACGGCACCCACCGGGTTCGGCCCGGATGCGGTCGAGGTCCGTGCCCGCGAACTCCAAGTGAGCAACAGGCTGTGCGCCACGCTCGCCATCAGCGGATTTCCACGCGAGGTCACGCCAGGCTGGCTGGAACCGCTGCTCACCTACCCTGGCCGTCTCGACGTGTCGCTGCACGTCGACCCCGTGCCGTCGCTGGTCGCCTCGGACCGGTTGCGCAGACAGCTCGCCCGTCTGGAATCCGGGCTGCGCAGCGACCAGCAGCATGGCCGGCTGCTCGATCCCAGCGCGGAGGTCGCCGCCGAGGACGCCCAGGACCTGGCCTCCCGGATCGCGCGTGGACAGGCCAAGCTGTTCCGCGCCTCGATCTACCTGACCGTGCACGCAGGCACGCAGGAGGATCTCGACGACGCGTGCGCCGAGGTCCGGTCGCTGGCCGCCTCGCTTCTGCTGGACGCCCGTCAGGTGGCCTTCCGCCAGCTGCAGGGGTGGGTGTCCTCGCTCCCGCTGGCCTACGACAACCTGGGCGTGGCCCGTACGTTCGACACTCCCGCGCTCGCGGCCGCGTTCCCATTCACCAGCCCTGACCTGACTGCCGAGCTGGGGCCCACCACAGTCTTGTACGGGGCGAACGCAGCAAGCGCTTCGCTGGTGGCCTGGGACAGGTTCGCCCAGCCCAACCACAACTCCACGATCATCGCCAGCAGCGGGGCCGGGAAGTCGTACTTGGCCAAGCTGGAAGCGCTGCGTTCCTTGTACGCGGGAGTCGAGGTCGCAGTCATCGACCCCGAGGACGAATACGCCAGGATGTGCGCGGCGGTCGGGGGCGCCTACCTCCACCTAGGGGCGCCGGACGTCCGGCTCAACCCCTTCGACCTTCCTCGGGAGAGCCGCCGTGACGGTGATCCGCTCACTCGGCGAGCGCTGTTCCTGCACACGTTGATCGCAGTCATGCTCGGTGGTCCGCTGGACAAGGGGAGCAAGGCCGCCCTGGACCGGGCGATCATCGCCGCCTACAAGCGGGCGGGCATCACCTTCGATCCGAGCACCTGGGGCAAGCGTCCGCCTCTCATGAGCGATCTGGTAACTGCTCTTACCGAGGATGACGATCCCAGAGCCGCGGAGGTGGCCGCCGGGCTCGCACCGTACGTCACCGGCAGCCACCGCCAGCTCTTCGACGGACACACCACCACCGAGCCCGACTCTCACCTGATCGTCTTTTCGCTCCGCGACCTGCCCGAAGAGCTGAAGGCCGTCGGCACGCTGCTCACCCTGGACGCGGTCTGGCGTCGGGTCTCCGACCCGCACAATCGGCGTCCCCGTCTGGTCGTGGTGGACGAGGCGTGGCTGCTCATGAAGGACCCGGAGGGCGCCAAGTTCCTGCTGCGGATGGCGAAAGCGGCCAGGAAGCACTGGGCGGGACTGTCCGTAGTCACCCAGGACGCCGCCGACCTTCTCGGCTCCGATATCGGACAGGCGATCATCAGCAACTCGACCACCCAGATCCTGCTCCGGCAGGCGCCCCAGGCCATCGACGCGGTCACGGACGCCTTCCGCCTCTCCGATGGTGAACGGCAACTCCTGCTGACCGCGGATCGCGGTTTCGGCCTGCTGGCCGCCGATTCGGGAGCTGCCCGGGTGGCCTTCCAGGTGCTGGCCAGCGAGCAGGAGCACCGGCTCGTCACCTCCTCGCCGCAGGAACTGGCCGAGTACGAGGAGGACGATCTCTGATGCTCTACGACCCGGACGCCGTCCTGGACCTGACGCTGGCCTGGCTGGAAACACACGCCTGGGAGCTTGCCGTCCTGGTTGCAGCCGCCGTGATCGTGATCGAGTTGCTCCGTTTCCTGCTCGTACAGCTCCGTTACCGCGCCCTCGTCAAAGGCGCGCGGTGCGTGGAGATCCTGGCCCCGCCCGAGGCGGACATGCCCGGCGCGGAGGCGCTGTGGGCCAACCTGATCGGTTTGCTGCGTCCGGCATGGAAGCGGGTCCTGTTCGGCCAGCCGCACCTGGCCTTCGAGTACGTCTTCGGCGCTGGCGGTGTTCGGATCAGGTTGTGGGTCCCTGGCAACGTCCCGCAGCATCTGATGGAGCATGCGATCGAGGCGGCCTGGCCGTCCGCCCGTACCGCCGTGCTGGAGGCCGCTCCGCCTGTCCCGCTGGCCGGGCGGGCAACGGGCGGGCAGTTCCGAATCGCCCGTAGCGAGCGGCTCCCGATCCGGTACGACCACGATCACGACCCGCTGCGGGCCCTGCTCGGGGCCGGTGTAGGCATGCCCACCTGGCAGCACGCCGCCGTGCAGATCCTCGCCCGGCCCGCTGCCGGCCGCCGGCTCTCCCGCGGCGCTGCCGGCACCTCGCTGCTAAAAGGTGTTCTGGATTTCCTCTCGCCCAGCCCTGGAAATCCCCCTCATAGCCCACAAGATCACGCTGTACGCCTGGAGCAGTACGCAGAGGCCCGTGCGATCCGGGACAAGTCCATGTCCTCCAGGTACGAGGTCGCCGTCCGCTACACCGTTCAGGGCGACGGCGGAAAGGATCGAGCAGCCCGCAGAGCCCGTCGCAGCGCCATCCGGGGTCGGGCGCACGCGATCGCCTCCGCGTTCGCCCTGTTCTCCGGCCACAACCGGCTCGAACGGCACCGCTTGCCGCTCCCCGCACGCCATCTGAGCTCACGGCGGCTCGGCCACGGATTCCTTCTATCGGTACCCGAACTGGCTGCGCTCGCGCATCTCCCGATGGATGCCGCCGTACCGGGACTGCAGCGAGCGGGCGCGAACACGGTCGCGCCCTCGCCTCAGGTTGCCCAGCGTGGAAAGGTCCTCGGCTACGCCGACGCCGGGCACGAGCGGCCGGTCGCGTTGCGAGTCATCGACTCCTGTCATCACGTGCACGTACTCGGACCGAACGGCACCGGCAAGAGCACCCTGCTCGCCCACATGATCCTCTCCGACATCCAGGCCGGGCGTGGCGTAGCCGTCGTCGACGCAAAGGGCGATCTCGTCGCCGACCTCCTCGGCCTCATCCCCGAAGAGGCCGGGCAGCGCATCGCCCTGATCGACCCCGACGACCGCCACCCCCGGCCCGCGCTCAACGTCCTGAGCGGCGCCGACCAGGAAACGCTCGTCGACAACATCGTCGGCATCTTCCACAAGATCTACGCCGACTCCTGGGGACCACGCAGCGACGACATCCTGCGCGGCTGCTGCCTCACCCTCTCCCGCAACGGTGGAACGCTCGCCGACATCCCGTCCCTGCTCACCGATCAGGTCTACCGGAGACAACACGTCGACCAGCTCAGCGACAGCTTCCTGCTCGGGTTCTGGAACTGGTACGAGCACCTGTCGGAGCAGGCCCAAGCGCACGTCACCGCGCCCATCATGAACAAGCTCCGGGCGTTCATGCTCCGCCCGTTCGTCCGCGACATCCTCAGCTCGGCCCAATCCACCTTCGACGTCGGCGACATCCTCGACGGCGGCATCCTGCTCGCCCGGCTACCCAAGGGAGTCGTCGGCGACGACACCGCCCGCCTGCTCGGCTCACTCCTGCTCGCCCAGGTCTGGCAGGCCGCCTCCCACCGGGCCCGGCTCGGCCGCACCCGCGCCCCGGCCACGCTCTACGTGGACGAGACGCAGAACTTCCTGAACCTGCCGCATGCGCTGTCCGACATGCTCGCCGAGGCCCGCGCCTACCGGCTGTCGATGGTCCTCGCCCACCAGCACCTGGCCCAGCTCCCCCGCGACCTCCGGCAGGCGATCAGCTCCGACGCCCGAAACAAGATCTACTTCTCGCTCTCGCCAGAGGACGCCCGCGAGAACGAGCACCATTTCAGCCCTTACCTGACCAAGCACGACCTGGCCAACCTGGGCGCCTTCCAGGCCGCCGCCCGCCTGGTCGTCCGTTCCGCCGAGACCGCGCCGTTCACCTTGCGCACCCGTCCTTTGCCCCCGCCTGACGCGCAACTCGCGACGCGCCTCCGAGCCGCTGCAGCCCAAGCCCATGGCCGCCTCCGCGCCCACCCCGAACCCCTGCCGGACGACGATCCCCGGCAGCAACCCAGAAAAGGAGAGTCATGAACGAGCACTACACGCCCGGCGTCCTCGCCTCACTGGCCACCCGGCTGACGAGCCGCGACCGCCACCTACTTCGGCTGGTCTGGACCCACAAGGTCTTGACCTGCCACCAGATCGCGCACATCGCCTTCAACAACCCGATTACCGCACGCCACCGCCTGGTCAAGCTCCACCGCATCGGCGCCCTGGACCGCTTCCGGCCCAAACCACCCACCGGCTCAGCGCCCTGGCACTACGTACTCGGCGAGCCCGGCGCGGCCGTCCTGGCCACCGAGGACGGCATAGGCCTGTCGGACTTCGGCTATCGCCGCGACCGCGCCCTGTCGATCGCCTACAGTCAACGCCTCGCCCACACCGTCGGCATCAACGAAGTCTTCGCCCGCCTGTACGGCACCGCCCGCCGGACGAGAAGGTGTCGCCTGGAGACGTGGTGGACCGAGGCCCGCTGCGCCGTTCAATGGGGCAAGCATGTGCGCCCAGATGCGTACGGCAGGTGGACGGAGAACAGCAGCACGCTGGACTTCTTCCTCGAATACGACACCGGAACGGAGACCTTCGACCGCGTCCTCTCCAAGCTTTCCGGCTATGCCACCCTCACCGCGGCTACCGGCATCACCACTCCCCTCCTGTTCCTGACCAGCTCCGCCCGGAGAGAGCGCAGCTTGCACACCCGGCTTCAGCTCCGGGCCGCCCTCATGCACGTGCCGTGCGCCACCGCTGTGGCTGGAGTTGACGGGCCGGAAGGCGCGATCTGGCTGCCGCACGACCGCCGGGACGGACGGCTCCGTCTCGCCCAGCTCGCCGACCACTGGCCGCAGGCGATGGCCGATACGGAGGGTCGCCGTTGATCGTCGAGGGCGGCCTCACGAAGGTCCTCGCGGCGGGTGGAGTCCTCGTGTCCGGCGTCGTTGTGATCAGCGGGGCGAGCGGCGGGGCCCAGTACGCATCGGTGTATGCCGGTACGGTCTGCTCCTACGCCTTCGTACCTGGAACCCTCCCAGAGGCCGCCGGCTCGCGTGCCTCACGACTGAGCAGCGCCCAATTGGCTCATGCGAAGAGCATCGTCGACGTCGCCCGCACCCTCGGGTTGCCCAGGCGCGCAGCCGAGATCGGGGTCGCCACCGCGATGCAGGAAAGCGGGCTCGACAACTCTGCCGTAGGCGACCAAGGCAAAGCCTTCGGCCTCTTCCAGCAGCGCCCGGACAGCGGATGGGGCACCCGCGCCCAGGTCAGCACACCCGACTATGCCGCACGCGCCTTCTACAAGCGGCTGATCCAGGTATCCGGCTGGGAGACCATGCCACTGACCAAAGCAGCGGCGATCGTCCAACGCCCTCGGAAGGACCTGCGCGGCGAGTACGCCAAGCACGAGCAGAAAGCCATCACGCTCACAGCCACCCTCTGGAAGCCCGCCAGCCTCGCCGCCTCACGGGGGAGATCCCATGTCAGGCTGTCCGCCTCCGAGAAGGCCCAGGTACAGCAGGCCGTCCAGACAGCCGCCGCACTCGGCGCCAGGAGGAACTCCGCCATCGATGACGCCGTCTCTGCCCTTGTCGGGCCGACCTCCCGAGACAACCAGGTGAAGATCAGGCGCCGTGCCGAGAAAGCGGTCACCTCGATCGCCGGCGAGCTCTGTGCCGAGGTCTCAGCAGGAGGCGTCCAGGTGGCCGCGGCCGGCCGCGGAGCAGTGGCCGTACGGGCAGCTCTTGCCATGCGGGGCGTCCCGTATTCCTGGGGTGGCGGCGGCCCGAACGGCCCCAGCTACGGCATCGGCCGAGGGGCTGGCACCAAGGGCTTCGACTGCTCAGGGCTGGCCGAGTATGCCTGGGCCAAAGCCGGTGTCCGAGTCGGTGGAGACACCTCCATGCAGTGGAACGCCGGAACCCGCGTGCCCAGGAGCCAGATCCGACCTGGAGACCTGATCTTCTTCGCCTATAACTCGAAGAACCCGGCCACGATCCACCACGTCGGAATCGCGATCGACGCCACCCGCATGGTGCACGCACCATCCACCGGCAGCACCGTACGCGTCGAAACCTGGGCAGGTATACCAAGCCGGGAACAGGGGTTCATCGGCATCGTCCGCCCCTCGTGAGCTGCCGATCAGAAGTGGGCCACCACCATCGAGAGCGGGCGATGTTGCAGTCCCTCCAGGGTGATGAGCGGCATTGCCTCCAGCACCTGCTGCAAGAGTGCCGCTGGGAGTTGCGATCCCTCCAGGGTGATGAGCGGCCCGCTGACCACCTCGGAGTCGTCCCCCACCGCCAGGTTGCGATCCCTCCAGGGTGATGAGCGGCCGGTGTCGCTCGGCTGCGCGCTGGGCGAGGCGATCCAGTTGCGATCCCTCCAGGGTGATGAGCGGCCGAAGCGTCTGCCAGCGCTACGGCTACCCCGATCGTCGTGTTGCGATCCCTCCAGGGTGATGAGCGGCGAGGTGCACGCCACCGTCGACCTGGATGGGCCGCTGTTGTTGCGATCCCTCCAGGGTGATGAGCGGCCCTCGGCAGGCTTCAAGTGGTTGTCGCAGATGCCGTCGTTGCGATCCCTCCAGGGTGATGAGCGGCGCCCGAGTCGAGGGCCAGGGCGGGGAGCCCGTCCGGTTGCGATCCCTCCAGGGTGATGAGCGGCCCGCCCCGATGTCCGGCCCGATGTCCGGCCCGATGTCGTTGCGATCCCTCCAGGGTGATGAGCGGCACGGCAACACCCT
>Ga0079224_100008252_pt1 | contig 14090 bp, 16 predicted proteins | sample Stecom2015_FD_80414 | JGI IMG/M metagenome (GOLD analysis project Ga0079224, IMG submission 80414) | Agricultural soil microbial communities from Utah to study Nitrogen management - Steer compost 2015 | ecosystem: Environmental > Terrestrial > Soil > Agricultural land | place: USA: Utah...
AGTCCGGCCGCAAGAGGGGTGGCTGGCATTGCATGCCGAACTGCAGGAGTTCCTAGCCTATCTGGACGTGGAGCGAGGCTTGGCGGCCAACACCTTGGAATCCTATGGCCGCGACCTGGCCCACTTCAACGCATTCCTGCAGGAGCAGCAGCAAAGCCTGTCCCAGATCGACGAGCAAACCATCACCAGCTACCTGAGCACCCTCCAGCGGGAAGGACGGTCTCCCGCCACCATTGCCCGCCGCTCCGCCGCCTTGAAATCCTTTTTCCAATACTTGGTGCGGGAAGACCGAATCCAGTCGGATCCCACGGCCAACCTGGAGTCGCCCAAGCCGCCCAAGCGCCTGCCCCACGTGCTGACGGTGGAGGAAATCGAGCGCCTTCTGGCCCAGCCCGACACCAGCCGCCCCGCGGGGCTGCGGGACCGGGCCATGCTGGAGCTGCTTTACGCCACAGGGCTGCGGGTTTCCGAACTGGCAACCCTGGACGTCAACCACGTCAACTTGGACCGGGGCTACATCCGCTGCATGGGCAAGGGTTCCCGGGAGCGGATGGTGCCCCTGGGGTCCATGGCCTCGGTGGCCGTTGCCGCCTACCTGGCTAAGGGGCGCAACGCCTTGATCCGGGATCCCGGGGTCAAGGCCCTCTTCGTCAACCAGCACGGGCGGCGCCTCACCCGTCAGGGCTTTTGGAAGATCTTGAAGAAGTACGCGGACCAGGCCGGCCTGGAGACGAAGATCACGCCCCACACCTTGCGCCATTCCTTCGCCACCCACCTGCTGGACAACGGCGCCGACCTGCGCTCCATCCAGGCCATGCTGGGCCATGCCGACATCTCCACCACCCAGATCTACACTTTCATCAGCCGCCACCGGGTGCGGGAAGAATACTCCCGGGCCCATCCCCACGCCTGACGGCAACCCCATCCTTCTCCTGAACCACCGCCTGCCAGGGCAGGCATAAAACTCCTTCACTTCCCCCGGCCCGATGGGGAGACCCTAGGGCCAGAGACCGCTGTGACCAAGCGGGCCATGGGCGTGGCTTCATGGGAGGGATTCTCCGGGTGAAGGAACGAGACCGAAGGGCCGGGCGGTGGCCCCGCCGCCTGGCGGCAGCCGTACTCTTGGGGGCCCTGCTGCTGCCGTCCCCGGCGACGGCGGCCGATGCCGGCGGCGCCGCCCTTTTGGCGGGCATGGAAGCGCCGTCGGTGGTGGTGATGGATGTGCTCACGGGCACAGTCCTGCTGGAGCGGGACGCCCACACGCCCCGCTTTCCCGCCAGCCTGACCAAGATCATGACCTTGCTGGTGATCCTGGATGCTGTGGCGGCGGGACGGGTGTCCCTGGACGACCAGGTGGAGGTGTCGGCGGAAGCCGCCGGCTGGGGCGGGACCCAAATCTTCCTGGCCCCGGGGGAGGTCATGGCCTTCCGGGATCTCCTCAAGGCGGTGGCCGTCGCCTCGGCCAACGACTCCGCCACGGCCCTGGCCGAGCACGTGGCAGGCAGCGTGGACGGCTTCGTGGCGGAGATGAACCGGCGGGCCGGGGAACTGGGCATGGCCAACACCCGCTTCCACAATCCCCACGGCATCGACGACGGGCTGGAACTGGAAGACCACCACATGTCGGCCATGGACGTGGCCGTCGCCGCCCGGGAACTCATCCGCCGCCATCCCGACATCCTGTCCTTGACGGCCATATACCGGGACAAGGTGCGGGACCCCGACGCCGGCCAGTGCTGCGAACTGGTCAACACCAACCGCATGGTGCGGACCGTCCGGGGCGTGGATGGCCTGAAGACGGGCCACACCTCCCGGGCCGGCTTCGGCATCGCCGCCACGGCCCTGCGGGATAACGCCCGCTTCTTGGTGGTGCTCATGGGCCATCCCAGCCGGCCCCAGAGGGACCGGGAAGCGGCCCGGCTGCTGGACTGGGCCTTCGCCAACTGGGAGCCCGTATCCATCATCGACGCCGGGGAAAGGGTCCAGCGCCTGCGGGTCCATAAAGGCCACGTGGCGGAACTGGACGTGGTGGCCGGGGACGACCTGGGGGTGGTGGTGCCCCGGGGCCGGGCGGACCAACTGGAACAGGAAATCACCCTGGCCGGCCATCTGACGGCCCCCATCGACAAGGGCCAGGTCTTGGGCCGGCTGACGGTGCGCCATGACGGGCGGCCGGCGGGCGGCGTGGACCTGGTGGCGGCCCAAAGGGTGGACAAATTGACGCCCGTGGGCCTCTGGCTGCGCCTGATCCACCTGACCTGGCCCTTCCGGTAGGCGCACGGGCTTTCGACACCCGTCGTCCCCAGGGGTCGAAATTTCCCGGCAGGAAGGGGACCGGCCCCGGGCGAAACGGCCCCAGAGCAGTTGGGAGAGGGGCGACGGGGCCTTGCAGATTTTCGAAGAGCGGGCCGGCGGCACGTGCATCATGCGGCTGGTAGGAGAATTGGACGAGCATACCGCCGCCGACTTCCGCCTGCGGGCCGACGGGGCCATCGACAGCGGCTGCCGGCACCTGATCCTGGTGCTCAAAGACCTGCGTTTCGTTGATTCCTCAGGACTGGGCGTATTGATGGGCCGCTACCGGCGCATTGTGGAGCATGGCGGCCAGGTGAGCCTGGTGGCGCCGCCGCCCCATATCCGCGCACTGCTGGAGATGGCGGGCATACCGCGATTGATGCCCCTGTACCGCTCCCAGCGCCAAGCCCTCATGGGCGGGGTCCGGCAGGGAGGCGGGCGATGATGTCCGGGGGCACCAGCAACTTCTTCGTCCTGCGCATGCCGGCCAAGGCCGAGAACCTGGGCATCGCCCGCCTGGCGGTGGCCGCCCTGGCGGGTCAGCTGGACTTCACCCTCCACGATCTGGAGGAAATCAAGATCGCCGTCAACGAGGCCGTCACCAACGTGGTGGTCCACGCCTACCCGGCCGGTCCCGGCCTCCTCACCTTGGAAGCGGAGATCGGTGAGCAGGGGCTGACGGTGACCGTCAGCGACGAAGGCATCGGCATCGCCGACATCGGGCAGGCCCGCCAGGCCGCCTACAGCTCGGACCCGGAACGGATGGGGATGGGCTTCACCTTCATGGAAACCTTCATGGACGACCTGCAGGTTGTATCTACACCCGGTGAGGGCACCACCGTCATCATGCGCAAGCACCTGGTCAAAGCCCCTGTGCCCAGCCCGTCCTAGGAGCCTTCAGGCCGGCAGGCCGTCCCGTCCCGGCGCCCCGGCCCCGGCAGGCCGGATATGCGGGGGGTGACCGCAATGCCCCGGGAGCCGGAGGAAGCCGGCAGCCGGTGGCCCCACTTGGACCCGCACGAAGCCTCCCTCTGGCAGCGCCGCTTGAACGGCGACCCCGCAGCCCGCCATGACCTGGTGGAGCTTCATCTGGGCCTGGTCCACAGCGCCGCCGCCCGGTTTGCCGGCAGCTTCCCTTGGGATCCCTCCTTCAAAGACGACTTGGTGCAGGTCGGCGTTGTGGGCCTGCTCAAGGCCGTGGACGGCTTCGATCCCCGCCGGGGGCACCGCTTCGCCACCTACGCCGTGCCCTTCATCCTGGGCGAGATGCGCCGCTTCATCCGGTCCCAGCAGCCCGTGCGGGCGGCGGGGGATCTGGCGGACCTGGCCCGGCGGGCCGAGGCGGCCCGGGAGGTGCTGCGGGCCCGCCACGGCCGGGAGCCGACAGCCCACGCCGTGGCCCGCTACCTCCAGGTGGATGTGGCCCGGGTGCTGGAAGCCCAGGAGGCCCTGCGGCGGCCCGCATCCCTGGATGACCTGGCCGGCCTGGCGGACCCGGGGGAGGGGCCGGCGGCGGTGATCCATCGGCTGGACGTGGAGGCCATGTTGTTGCGGCTGCCCCCGCGGATGCGGCGGCTGCTGGCCTTGCGCTACGCCGCGGGCCGCACCCAGCAGGAGACGGCGGCGGCTTTGGGCCTGTCCCAAGGGCAGGTGTCCCGCCTGGAGCGGCAGGCCTTGGACATTTTGCGCCGGGCGGCCGGTTCCGGCCAAATATGACACGGTCCGGCACCCCTGACAGGCTTCCCCACCTCCTTTCTGCCTTGCTTTTTGACCGTTCGGCACATACTACTGGCGCCGGCGCGGGCGTCCGATGCTTTTGGACCGCTCCCGCCGAGCCCACTCAACCATCGGGGGGCAGCGTCCATGGAAGTGGTCAAAGTTGTGGAACTGGTAGGCCAGTCGAAAAAGGACTGGTTCGACGCGGTGGAGCAGGCGGTCACCGAGGCCGCCCGCACCATCGACAACATCAGCGGCGTGGAAGTTTACAATCTCACCGCCAACGTCCAGGACGGCAAGATCGTCGAGTGGAAGGCCAACGTGAAACTGGCCTTCGCCGTGGACAACAGCCGGCGCAATTCCACGCGGCAGGCGTCCGGCCGCGTGCCGGCCCAGGTTTGACGGCGGGAGCGGGGGATCGGCTTGAAAGGCTCCCAGGAACAGGCCCGGCAATATGAACAGCGGGCACGCCGCCATCGCCCCAAGCCGCCGGTGCTGCGCAATGTGGTCACCGCCTTCATCGCCGGGGGCGCCATCACCGGCCTGGGCCAGATGATCCTCACCTTTTTCCGGGTCCGGGGCCTGGACTTGCGGGAGGCCACCGGCGCCACCGCCGCCGTCATCATCCTGGCAGGCGCCCTGCTGACGGGCCTGGGCGTCTACGACCGCCTGGGCCGCTGGGCCGGCATGGGGGCCTCCCTGCCCATCAGCGGCTTCGCCAACTCCATTGTGGCCCCCGCCATGGAGTACAAGCGGGAGGGCATGGTCCTGGGGGTGGGCGCCCGCATGTTCACCGTGGCCGGACCCGTCATCGTTTACGGGCTGGTCATATCGGTCCTGGCGGCGGCGGTGCGCTACGCCCTCCGGGGGCCGTAAGGGGGGAGGAGGTCATTGGCTGTGCAGGAAGGAACCCAGGCCACCACGACCCTGGCCGCCGGCCGGGCGGGCACCCGGACCGGCCCCCGCATCGGGCAGCGGACCATCGCCTTTTCCTCCCGGCCCCGCATCGCCGCCACGGCTGCCGTGGGGGGCCCCATGGAAGGGGACGGCCCCCTGGGCCGGCTGCTGGACGTGGTCTACCAAGACAGCCTGCTGGGGGAGAAAAGCTGGGAATTGGCCGAAACCCGCATGCTGTGCGAGGCCGTGGAACTGGCGGCGGATAAGGCGGGCCTGGCGGTCGGGGACGTGGACATGCTGGTGGCCGGGGATCTGCTTAACGAGATTATCGCCAGCAGTTTCGCCGCCCGGCACCTGGACATCCCCTTCCTGGGCATCTTCGGCGCCTGCTCGGCCCTGACCGAGGCCATCGGCATCGCCGCCATGGCCGTGGACGGCGGCTATGCCCGGCGGGCCATCGCTGCCGTCTGCAGCCACCACGACACCGCCGAGCGGCAGTACCGCTACCCGACGGAACTGGCGGTCCAGCGCCCCCCCACGGCCCAATGGACGGTGACGGGGGCGGGCGCCGTGGTCATTACGGCCGGGGACAACGACGGCGACACCGGCGGCAGCGGCGAATACCGGGGCGATGACGACGCCCGGCCCCGCATCACCCATGCCACCTTCGGCCGGGTGGTGGACATGGGCATCAAGAATCCCTTTGACCTGGGGTCGGCCATGGCTCCCGCCGCCGCCGACACCATCCGCCGGCACCTGGCGGACCTCCAGGTGGGACCCGACCACTACGACTTGATTTTGACCGGCGACCTGTCGCGGGTGGGCCTGCCCATCGCCATGGAACTGCTGGCGGAGGACGGCCTGGACGTGAGCGGCGTCATGGACGACTGCGGCCTGCGGGTGTACCACCCGGAGCAGGAGGTGGGGGCCGGCGCCAGCGGCTGCGCCTCGTCGGCCCTGGTGTTCGCCGCCCAGGTCTTCCGTGACCTGCAGGAAGGCCGCATCGGCCGACTCCTCCTGGTGTCCACGGGGGCCCTCCTCAGCAAGACCTCCGCCCATCAAGGGGAAAATATCCCCGGGATCGCCCATGCCATCGCCATGGAGGCTCCGGGGGCCGGAAAGGAGCGGGGCCGGTGAGCTTCCTGTGGGCCGTCATCGTGGGGGGGCTGCTGTGCGTGCTGGCCCAATTGGTCCTGGACTTGACGCCCCTGACCCCCGCCCACACCATGGTGCTTTTCGTCGGCTTGGGGGGCCTGGCCTCGGCCGCCGGCCTCTACGAGCCCCTGGTGAACCTGGCAGGGGCAGGGGCCACGGTGCCCCTGACGGGGTTCGGCCACGCCCTGGTGCAAGGCTCCTTGACGGCCGCCAAGGGCAAGGGCTGGATCGGCCTCATCACCGGGGGGCTGGAAGCCACGGCCCTGGGCCTCACCGCCGCCATCCTGCTGGGCTTCACCGCCAGCATCCTGTTCAATCCCAAGGGGTAGCCCCATGACCAACCACCAGCAGCGGCCCGCCGCCACCCGCCGCCGGTCCCGTCTCCGGCCCAAAGCAAGGCAGCCCGGCCGCCTGAAATCCAGGCCCTTGGCCATAGGTGTCCGCCGCGGGCCCCAAAATGGGCAAGCCGGCGATCACCCAAGGGAAACCTGGGCAGCCGTCCGGCTGGGTGGTGACAACGGCCGGCCGGCGGCGGGCGGCCAAAAGGATGAAAGCCGGCAGGACCAAGGGCAGGACCAAGGGACCTCGCCGGCGGACGTCTCGGCCCTGCAGGAAGAGCCGGGCCAGGCGCCTCCGGTGAAGGTGAGCACCCGGCTGGACGCCAACCGGGACTACCTGGCCCGGGAGCTGGGCTACGGCGAGAGCTTCGACATCTTGATGCGGCCGCTGCAGCTGGCCGGGCGGCAGGGCCTCCTGGTGGCGGTGGACGGCTTCGTCAAGGACGACGTCCTGCTGCGGGTCGTCCAGTTCATCAACAGCCAGGGCCCCCAGCTGCTGGAGGGCAAAGAGGAGGAGTTCGGCCGGGACCTGCAGCGGGCCGGCATCGGCTACATCGAAACCGAGGCGGCGGACACCTTGGACCAGGTAGTGGACGCCGTCCTGGCGGGGCAGACGGCCATCTTGGTGGAAGGCTCCAGCCGGGCCATCCTGCTGGACATGCGCACCTACCCCGCCCGGGACACGGAAGAGCCCGACCTGGAGCGGGTCATCCGGGGCCCCCGGGACGGCTTCGCCGAAACCCTGGTTTACAACACGGCCCTCATCCGCCGCCGGCTGCGGGACCCCCGCCTGCGGATGGAGATGACCACCGTGGGCACCCGCTCCAAGACCGACGTGGTCCTGACCTACATCAAGGACATCGCCGATCCCCGCATGGTGGACCAAATCCGCAGCAAGCTGAAGGCCATCACCACCGACGGAGTGCCCATGGCGGAGCGGACCATCCAGGAATTTCTCGTGGGGCGGCGCCACATCTGGAACTTGTTCCCCACGGTCCGGTTCACCGAACGGCCCGATGTGGCGGCCGTCCACCTGCTGGAAGGGCACCTGGCCATCATCACCGACACATCGCCGGCGGTCATGCTGCTGCCCATCACCTTTTTCCATCACCTGCAGCACGCCCAGGAATTCCACGAGGATCCCCTCATCGGCATGTACATCCGCCTGCTGCGCTACTTCGGCGTCTTCCTGTCCTGGCTGGGCCCGGCCCTCTGGCTGGCCGCCACCCTGCAGGTGGAGACCTTGCCCCAATGGCTCCGCTTCATCGGGCCCCGGGAGGGGCCGGGGCCCATTCCCCTTTACCTGCAGCTGATCTTCGCCGAGATGGGCATCGACCTCATCCGCCTGGCCTTGATCCATACCCCCAACACCCTGGCTTCCTCCCTGGGTATCATCGGCGCCATCCTCCTGGGGGAGCTGGCCGTGAGCGTTGGCCTCTTTGTGCCCGAGGTCATCCTGTACGTGGCCCTGGCCACCATCGGCAACTTCGCCACCCCCAGCGTTGAGTTGAGCAACGCCATCCGCATCCAGCGGCTGCTCCTTCTGCTGCTGGCGGGCATCGGCGGCCTGCCGGCCCTGGGGGTGGGCCTGCTGGCGGTACTGCTGATCATGCTGTCCACCCGCTCCTTCGGCGTGCCCTACTTGTGGCCCCTGGTGCCCTTCAACGGCCGGGCCCTGGTGGACGTGGTCTTCCGCAAAACGGCCACCGCCGAGCAGGCCCGGCCTTCCTTCCTGCGCCCCCGGGACCCCGACCGGTCTTAATTGACCCTCAAAGAACGGAAGTGCTATAGTTAGCCAGCAGAAATCCCGGGAGGAGAAGGACTTTTGGCGCTCTGGGGCGGGCTGGATTTAGACGCAGCCGGCAATCTGACCATAGCCGGCCACCACGTGGCCACCCTGGCCCGGTCCTTCGGCACCCCGCTGCTGGTCCTCAACGAAGAGGAAATCCGCGGCCAGGCCCGGCGCTACCGGGCCGCCCTGGCGGCCACCGGCTATCCCTCATGGCAGGTGGTTTACGCCGCCAAAGCCTTCCTGGCCATGGCCCTCTGTGAACTGCTGGCGGAAGAAGACATCGGCCTGGACGTGGTTTCCGGCGGGGAACTGTATATGGCCCAGGCGGCCGGCTTTCCCGCCGCCCACATTATTTTCCACGGCAACAACAAGAGCAGGGCCGAACTGGAGCAGGCCGTCCTGGCCCAGGTGGGCCGCATCGTGGTGGACAATTTTCACGAACTGGAACTGCTGCGGGAAGTGGCCGGCCGGGCCCAAGGCCCGGTGCCGGTGCTGCTGCGGGTGGCGCCCGGGGTGGAGGCCGAAACCCATTCCTACATCCAGACGGGCACCCAGGACACCAAGTTCGGCTTCGATTTGGCCTCGGGACAAGCCCTGGAAGCCGCCCGGCAGGCGGCGGCCTCGCCCGGCCTGGATTTCCGCGGGTTCCATGCCCACATCGGGTCCCAGTTGTTCTCGGTGGACCCCTTCTTGGAAACGGTGTCCCGCCTCATGGCCCTGGCCGGGGAAACCACCCGGACCACGGGCCGGCCCATGACCGAATTGGATTTGGGCGGCGGCCTGGGCATCCGCTACCTGGAAGGCGACGAACCGCCGGCGGTGGAGGAGATGGTGGCCGCCCTGGTGGAGCGGGTGCGGCGGGAAGCCGAAGCCCGGAACCTGCCCTTGCCCCATTTGATCCTGGAGCCGGGCCGCTCCCTGATCGGCGAGGCGGGCACCACCGTCTACACCGTGGGCAGCATCAAGCGGGTGCCGGGACTGCCGGCCTTCGTGGCCGTGGACGGGGGCATGAGCGACAACCCCCGCCCGGCCTTGTACGACGCCCAGTACACCGCCCTGCTGGTGCCCACGGGGGGGGGCGAGGCCCCCCGGCCCTTGGAAGACTGCCGCATCGTGGGCAAATTGTGCGAAAGCGGCGACGTGCTGGTGAAGCACTGCCGCCTGCCGTCGCCCCAGCCCGGCGACCTGGTGGTCCTCCTTTCCACCGGGGCGTATACATACAGCATGGCCAGCCACTACAACCTGCTGCCCCGGCCGGCCGTGGTCCTGGTGAACAAGGAGCGGGCCCGGGTCATCATCCGCCGGGAAGAATACCGGGATCTGCTCCGGGGGCACCAGCCCCTGACGGCCGAAGCCGCCGTGCTCCAGCGCCGGCCGGCCCCCTGACCCGGGAGGAGCGGCCCGGAGAGGAAGCCGGAAATCATGCTGTTCAATCCCCTGGTAACGCTGCCGGGCCTGCTGCTGGCCCTGGTGCTCCACGAATACGCCCATGCCCGCACGGCCGACGCCCTGGGGGACCCCACGCCCCGGAACATGGGGCGCCTGACTTTGAACCCCATACCCCACATCGACCCCATCGGCCTGTTGATGCTGTTCATCTTCCGCTTCGGCTGGGCCAAGCCGGTGCCGGTGAACCCTTACTACTTCAAGGATGCCCGCCGGGGCATGCTCCTGGTGGCCGCCGCCGGACCCGCCACCAACATCGTCCTGGCCTTTATCATCCGCCTGGCCATGGGCCTGCTGCCCTGGCAGTGGATGATTGGGGGCTATCTGCCCCAGGCCCTCCAGTACGCCTACCTGATTAACCTGTACCTGGCCGTGTTCAACCTGCTGCCGGTGCCGCCCCTGGACGGCTCCCGCATCCTGGCGGGCCTGGTGCCGGCGGAAACGGCCGAATTCATCGATTCCTTGGAGACCTACGGCTGGCTCATTCTGGTGATATTATTGTGGACGGGCATCACCAGCCGCCTCCTGCTGCCGGTGGTGGGCTGGCTGGACGCCCTCCTGCGGAATTTGACGGGAGTCCTGCTGGCTGTCACGGGCCTGGGCTGACCAGCCCGGCAGGGCCCCGGTATGAGGAAGGGGAAGCCAATTGACACGGAAACGTGTGTTCAGCGGCATGAGGCCCACAGGGGAACTGCACCTGGGCAACTACTTGGGCGCCGTCCGCAACTGGATCACGCTGCAGGACGACTACGAATGCATCTACAGCATCGTGGACTACCACGCCATCGCCTCGCCCTTCGAGCCCGAGGAACTGTCCCAGCGGACCATCAACCTGGCCATCGATTTCCTGGCGGCCGGCGTGGACCCGGAGCGCTCCCTGCTGCTGGTCCAGTCCCTCATGCCGGAACACACGGAACTGGCGTGGATCTTGGGCTCCATCACCCCGGTGGCCTGGCTGGAGCGGGTGCCCACATACAAGGAGAAGGCGGCCATGCAGCCCGACTACGTGAACTTGGGGCTGCTGGCCTACCCGGTGCTCCAGGCGGCGGACATCATCATGTACAAGGCCGAAGTGGTGCCCGTGGGCGAGGACCAGGTTCCCCACGTTGAGTTGACCCGGGAGATCGTGCGCCGCTTCAACCATATGTTCGGCGAGACCTTCCCCGAGCCCCAGGCCCTGGTCACCGAGGACACCGCCCGGGTCAAGAGCCTGACGGAGCCCGACAAGAAGATGAGCAAGTCCCTGGGGCCCCGCAGCTACATCGCCCTGTCCGACGAGCCCCAGGTCGTCCGGGAGAAGATCATGAAGGCCGTCACCGACACCGGGCCCAGGGCCGAGGGCATGGCCCCGGGGGTGGCCAACTTGTTCGGCCTGCTGCAGACTTTCGACCCGGCGGCCCATGAACGGCTCCTGGTTGCCTACAACGACGGCAGCCTGCGCTACGTGGAGTTGAAGGAAACCCTGGCGGAGGCCGTCAGCCAGGCCTTCGCCCCATTCCGGGAGCGGCGGCAGGAACTGCTGGCCAAGCCCGATTACGTTAAGGAGATCATCCTGACGGGCGCCCGGAAGGCCCGGGAGATCGCCGAAGCCACCATGGCCGAGGTGAAGGAGCGCACCGGGCTCCAGGGCGCCACCCTGCGGGGGCTGGCGTCCCTGAAAGGCTGAAGGGCGGATGGGCGTGGAGGAGCGGCACCAGCGGCTGGCCGATTATCCCGTTACCCTGGACAACTTCGAGGGCCCCTTGGACCTGCTGCTCCACCTCATCGAAGAGCAGCAGCTGGACATCACCGAAGTGGCCCTGGCCGCCGTCACCGACCAATACCTGGCCTACCTGCGGGCCATGGAAGAACTGGACCTGGCCATTGCCAGCGAGTTTATCGTCACCGCCGCCCGCCTGCTGGACATCAAGGCCCGCACCTTGCTGCCGCCCCAAAAGCCTGCTGAGGAGCCTCCCGTGGAGGAGGAGGACGATCCCGCCGCCGAGTTGATCCGGCAACTGGAGGAGTTCCGCCGCTACAAAGCGGTGGCCGAATTCCTGGAGGCCCGGGAAGCCGAGGAAGCGCCCCGCTTTCCCCGCACCCCGGGGGAGATGGAGGATTTCGCCGCCGGCATCCAACTGGAGGGCATCACCCTGGCGGACCTGGCGGCGGTCTTCCAGGAGGTGCTGCGGCAGGCGGCCCAGCGGGGGATGGACGGCTCCCCGGCGGAAATCGCCCCCGAGGCCATAACCGTGGCCGACCGCATCCGCCATGTCCAAAGCCTGCTTAAGAGCAGCCGGGGCCGCATCGTGTTTCTCGATTTGTTCAAGGGAACACCGTCGCGGCTGGAGGTGGTGGTCACCTTCCTGGCCGTCTTGGAACTGCTGCGCCGCCGGCAGATCAAGGTGCTGCAGGAGGAGGCCATGGGCCCCATCTACTTGGAGCGCCTGCCGGCACCGGGCGGGGGGCAGGCATCTTGAGGGGCAGCGACCTTCCCGCCGACTTGGTGGCCGGCCTGGAGGCCCTGCTCTTCAGCAGCGCCGAGCCCCTGCCCGTTGCCCGCCTGGCCAAAGTGCTGGAAGTGCCCGAGCCCATGGTGCTGGCCGCCGCCGAAGTGCTGCGGGAACAATACCAAGGCCCCCATCGGGGCATCGAACTGCGGCAGGTGGCGGGGGGCCTGCAGGTGGCCACCCTGCCCGCCTACGGCCGGCTGGTGCAGCGCCTAACCCAGACCCGCCGGCCCACCTTGTCCAAGGCGGCCCTGGAAACCCTGGCCGTCATTGCCTACCGGCAGCCCATCACCCGGGCGGAAATCGAGCAGCTGCGGGGCGTCAACTGCGAGCGGTCCCTGCAGACCCTGCTGGAACGGAACCTGGTGGTGGAAAAGGGCCGCCGCCCGGGACCCGGCCGGCCCATCCTGTACGGCACATCCCCCGAGTTTCTCGTCTACTTCGGCTTGAACAGCCTGGAGGATCTCCCCGCCCTGGAAGACTTCCCGCCCCGGGACGCCCCGGAGCCGGCCTCTTCGCCGGCATCCCCCCAAACATAGGGACGGTGTCTCCTGGGTAAACTGCCCAGGTGGACATGCCTGATCTTGTCCGGCTGCTGCCGGTGCTGCCGGTGTTGGCGGCGGCCGCCTATGGTGTGACCAGGCTGCCCGTCCGGGTGGCCTTCCGCTTCCGCTGGCCGGGCCGCGGCGCATTCACCTGGTCGCCGGGGCGGCTGCTGCGCATTTCCATCCAATTCCGGGTTACGGGCCTGCGGGTCACGGCCCGGGAGATCACCTTGTCCGTCAGGACATTGGGACAGATATATGTGGCCGGCCGCCGCCTCTACCGCCGGGAGCAGGAGCGGCGCCACCGGTGGCCCGGGGAGGCCGGGCCGGGCTCCCGGGAAAGCCTGCCGGGAACGGGCTCCGGGAGAATTGCCTTGCAGATTGAAGCCCTCCGCTGGCACACCGTCATAGGGGCCGGCGATGCCGCCTGGACGGGGATCATGGCGGGCATGGCCTGGACCTGCAAAGGCGCCGTGGCAGGGGCCCTGGCAGGCTCCCGGGGCGGAGGGCAGTGGCCCCGCATCACGGTGGAGCCCCGGTTCCGCGAGGCAGTCTTTGACACGGCCTGCCACTGCATATTGGTCTGGCGGCTCTGGGATATTATACGTGCCGCCCTGGCCGCCCGGGCGCAGCCCAAACCGCGGCGGCACAAAGGAGTGGAACCGTGGACCACCCCATCCAAGGCTTGATGAAGACCGCCATGGAAAGCATCAAGGAGATGGTGGACGTCAACACCGTGGTGGGGGATGCCGTCGAGGCCAAAGACGGCACCGTCATCGTGCCCGTGTCCCGGGTGAGCTTCGGCTTCGCCGCCGGCGGCGGGGAGTACAGCAGCGCCATGGCCCAGGGGGCCGAAGGCTCCCTGCCCTTCGGCGGCGGCAGCGGCGCCGGGGTCACGGTCCAGCCCGTGGCCTTCCTGGTGGTCAGCAGCAGCGGCGTCCGGCTGCTCCCCGTCACCGACCGGGCCTTGTACGACCGGCTGATCGACCTGGCGCCGGAGGTGCTGGACCGCATCGGCGCCATGATCCAGGGCAACGGGGTCGCCTACACCTCCGGCGACGGGGACTTCCTGGACGACGATGCCGAAGACGAGGAGCTGGAGTTCACCAGCAGCCCGGGAACCGACGGGCTGGAATTGTAGCCGCCGTGCGCAGCATCTGGAAAGGCTCCATCAGCTTCGGCCTGGTCTACATACCGGTGCGCCTGTACGCCGCCACCGAGGACAAGAGCATCTCCTTCAACCTGCTGCACCGGCGCTGCGGCTCCCGGGTGCGCTACCAGCGGTGGTGCCCCCATTGCCGGACGGCCTTGGAGCAGGAGGACATCGTGCGGGGCTACGCCTACGCCCCCGACCAATATGTGATTCTCGAGGACCAAGATTTCGAAGACCTGCCGGTGCCTACGGCCCGCACCATCC
>Ga0079224_100008253_pt1 | contig 14090 bp, 9 predicted proteins | sample Stecom2015_FD_80414 | JGI IMG/M metagenome (GOLD analysis project Ga0079224, IMG submission 80414) | Agricultural soil microbial communities from Utah to study Nitrogen management - Steer compost 2015 | ecosystem: Environmental > Terrestrial > Soil > Agricultural land | place: USA: Utah...
ACAGCGAGGCGCGTCGCTTGAGGCCATGGACCTCATAGCCCTTCTCGAGCAGGAATTCGGCGAGGTAGGCGCCATCCTGGCCGGTGACGCCGGTGATCAGTGCTCGTTTCATGGAGTTCCTTGAGGCAGATCGGGCGAACTGGCGACCCGAAAATGACGGTTGCTGAATGGCCGTTAACCGAATCTGGCGTATTCGGTATCGGCATCAAGGGAGGACCGAATTATACCGTTCCCCTATTCGCCGGCGGCCCTGTGCGGGTTTGCGGGAACTCGCTGTTCGCCATCAGTACAGCCCCACCAGGGCGTCCAGGCGCTGGAGGATTGCATGCCGCACGACGTACGGCGCGAGACGCAGGGCGCGCTCGCTTCCGGAGGGTACGCGCCCTAGCGTCCGCCGATAGATGCGATCCATCTCCTCCATCCCGGTCGTGCCGATATCGGCATGGGTCTTCTGCAGGGGATGCACGCGGAATCCCCCAAGGTATCGCGGCAGGCGGGAGAATCGGGCTCCGGAATCCCGGAGCCGCAGCAGAAAATCCCAGTCCATCGCGAATGCGAAGGACTCGTCGAGCTTTTCCCCCACCGCCCGCCATGCCGATCTGCGCCAGTAGAGGGTTTCCTGCGGTATGAAATCCGCCCAGTCGAGCGCCGAACGGGAATGGGCGGGCAGCACCCATCGACCGATATCACGCCCTTCCTCGTCGATCACGATGCGGTGTCCGTAGACGACGTCGACCTCGGGATGGGATTCGAAGTAGGCCGCCACGAAGTCCAGTGTCCCGGGAAGGACGATGTCGTCCCCGTTGATCCAGGCGAGGATCTCTCCGGATGCCAGCCGCATTCCGGAGTTGATCGCCGCCGTCTGGCCGCCGTCCGGGCCGCTGTGGAGGTGGTCGAGTCGGTCTCGATACGTCTCCAGCCGCTCCGCGGTGCCGTCCGTGGATCCGCCGTCCATGACGATGTACTGCAGGGCCGGATAGTCCTGCGAGAGGATGCTCTCCACCGTCTGCGAGATGTAGCGGGCCTGGTTGTATACCGGCGTGACGATCGAGATCCGCAGCCTGCCACTGCTGCGGCGCTCGCCGCCATAGTGGCGAGGCAGCTCGAGCTGGCGGGGCGGATACATCGAGAACTGGCCGAGGCGGACGCCAATCAGGCGGCGAAGCCATTGACGCGATGGACGGGTCGTCACGGTACTCCTGCATGTGGTGGGCGGCCGCGAGGCGGGGGAGGGGATCCCGGCGAGGCGCTGCCCGGACGGATGATACCTAGGGGTCCTTCGGCCGGACTCTCCGCTCGGGCGATGTACTAATATTGGCCTCCTCGTTTCCTGGCCCTGCCGAAGCCGCGTGACATCCCTTTCGACCATCGTGGTCGACCTCACGCCCCTGTCGCCCGGCGGCGACAACGGTGGCGCCAAGATCTTCTCGGTGGAAGTGGTCCGGCGCCTCGCGGCCTCCCGTCCTTCCGTCCAGTTCGTCCTGCTGACGCAGCGGGCGAGCCACGAGGAGCTTGCCGCCCTCGATGCCGTGAACGTCCGCCGCCATCTGGCCGTGGTGGACGGAGACCCGGGTTCGGGCGCGCGGCGACCGCGCCTCGCGCGCGTCCGGGCCCTGGCCGGGAAATTGCCGCGGCGGGTCCGGTTCGGACTCGGCCGCCTGCGGCTTCGGGCCAGCAGCTGGGTGGAGCGCCGAAGGCGACGGGGCTTGCTCCGCGAACTCGAGGCCGACCTGCTCTTCTGTCCGTTCACTTCCCCGCGATTCGCCGAACCGGGCGTGCCGACCGTGTGCGTGGTCCACGACCTCCAATACAGGACCTATCCGCAGTTCTTCGATCCCGACGACGCCCTGTATCGCGATGCGACCTTCATGAGCGCAGTCCGGAGGGCGAGCGTGCTCGTCGCCGTGTCCGACTACACCCGGGAATCGGTGCTGCGGCAGGCCAGGGTCGATCCGGCTCGCGTTCGAGTGGTGCCTCATCGGATCGCGAAGCGCATCGGATTCGAGCGTCCGGCCGATCCGCAGGTGCTTCGTGAGTTGGGCCTGCTGCCCGGCCGATACCTGCTGTATCCCGCCAATTTCTGGCGCCACAAGAACCACGAGATGCTGCTTGTGGCATTCGGCCTCGCGTGTCGCGACGGATTGCCCGTGGATGCGGTGCTGGTCTGTACCGGTGCCCCGGGCGACCGTCAGCGCTACCTTGCGGGCGCGACGCGCTCGATGGGGATCGGCGATCGCGTCCGATTCCCGGGGCATGTCTCCAACGAGGCTTTCGCGACGCTCCTGGGCAATGCCGGCGGGCTGGTCTTTCCTTCGCTCTACGAAGGCTTCGGGATGCCGGTTGTCGAGGCGATGGTGGCCGGTGTGCCAGTGGCCTGCTCGAACACGACGGCGCTGCCGGAAGTGGTGAACGGCGCCGCGATCCTCTTCGATCCGCGCAAGCCGGACCAGATGTCCCAGGCCATGATCCGACTCTTGCAGGACGTCGAGTTGCGGGCACGACTCGTCGAAGCGGGCAGGCACCATGCCGCCCGGTACACCGACGTCGAGCGAATGATGGACGAGTACTGGACCGTTTTCGAGCAATCCGTCGCGGGCGCCTAGCATGCACATCGGCTTCGACGTCTCGCAGACCGGCAAGGACAAGGCAGGATGCGGCTACTATGCCCACGCGCTCGCCCACTCGCTGGCCCGCATGGCAGGCGTTGAGCATCGTCTTGCCCTCTACCCGAGCTTCGGCGACTTCTATTTCGATCCCGGCATGCCGCGCCGCAGCCCGATTCGAGGGGCGGGGCTGACCTACGGACCGCATCACTCGACGAGGGACTCCGCCGCGGCATTCTGGAATGCCCGGGATCTGGAGGGCCTCCTGGGCAATCCGGACATCGTCCATTCCAACAACTTCTGGTGCCCGGTCGGACTTCGGTCAGCCCGGCTCGTCTACACCCTCTACGACCTGGCCTTCCTGGTCGAGCCGGCATGGACGACCGAGGAGAACCGGCTCGGGTGCTTCGAAGGCGTCTTCCGGGCTTCGCTGGTCGCGGACTGGATCGTCGCGATATCGACCGCCTCGAGGGACGATTTCCTCCGGTTCTTTCCGCACTTTCCCGCCGATCGCATCCGGGTCATCCATCCCTGTACACGGTTCGATGCGCACGTCGGCGCCGGTAGAATGCCGGAGGCATTGAGGTCCGCGGCGCCGGGCCGCTTCTGGCTTTCGGTCGGGACGATAGAGCCTCGCAAGAACCATCGGCTTCTTGCCCAGGCGTATGCTAGCTACTGCGCCCGTAGCCGGAATCCGATGCCTCTCGTGCTCGCGGGAGGCAAGGGCTGGCTGATGGACGACTTCGTCGGACAGCTCGAAGCACTCGGTCTCAGGGATCGCATCGTGCTGACAGGCTATGTGTCGGACGAGGAACTCGTCTGGCTCTATCGCAACTGCTACGCGAACCTGTATCCGTCGCTGTTCGAAGGATTCGGCCTTCCGGTGCTCGAGGGGATGACGTTCGGGGCCGCGACGATGTCATCGAACGCGACATCGCTTCCCGAGGTTGCGGGCGATGCCGCGGTCCTGCTGCCGCCGCACGACGTCGATGCCTGGTCCGATGCGATGTGCAGGCTGGACGACGATCCCGCGCAGCAACGCCGGCTGCGGGAGCTGGCGGCTCGCCAGGCGGCCCGATTCAGCTGGCGGGACAGCGCCAGCCAACTTTTGCAGCTCTATGAGGAGGCCGTCTCGCGTCCGAAGCGTGGCGGAAGCATCGAATGAAGCGTGCGTTGATCACCGGTATCACCGGGCAGGACGGGTCCTACCTGGCCGAGCTCCTCCTGGACAAGGGCTACGAAGTGTTCGGGCTGGTTCGGCAGGAGAGCTGGTACCGGCCGAACTGCGCCAGCCACCTCGCCGGGCGGGTGGAGATCTTTTTCGGCGACGTGACCGAGGGAGTCGACATCGCAGGCGCGGTCACTGACGCGCAACCCGACGAGGTGTACAACCTAGCATCCCAATCCCGGCCCGGAGAGTCCTGGTCACGAGCCGCGGAGACCCTGCAGGTCAACGGCCTGGCGGCGCTCCGGCTGTTCGAGGCCGTGCGGCACAACAAGCCGGATTGCCGCGTATACCACGCGTCGTCCTCCGAGATGTTCGGCCAGGCCACGATCGCACCGCAGAACGAGTCGACCCCGTTCAATCCGGTGAACCCCTATGCGGCGGCGAAGGTCTATGCGCACCAGATGGCTCGGATCTACCGGGAGAGCTACCGCCTCTACATTGCGTGCGGCATCCTTTTCAATCACGAGAGCGAGCGCCGACCGCTGCATTTCCTGACCCAGAAAGTGGCGTACGGGGCGGCATGTGCCGGCCTGGGAATCGACGATTCGCCCGACAGGAACGAACGCGGGCGGCCCATCGTCGAAGGCGGGAAGCTGGCGCTCGGCAACCTTGAAGTGGCGAGGGACTGGGGGTACGCGCCGGACTTCGTGGACGCGATGTGGCGGATCCTGCAGCACGACGAGCCGGACGAGTTCGTCATCGGCACGGGCGAGATCCACACCCTGAAGGACCTCTGCGAGTGCGCCTACCGCAGCGTCGGCAAGGACTGGCGGGATTGCGTGGTCAGCGATCCGGCGCTCGTGCGGCCGCTGGAGCCCGGACGGATCCAGGCCGACCCCTCGAAAGCGCAGCGGGTGCTGGACTGGAGGCCCAGGGTCAGCTTCGAGGAACTGGTGGCGCGGATGGTCCGGCACCAGATGGATCGACTGTCGCGCCAGGCCGGTTCCTGACACCACGCCACATGAAGCGGCCCTCGAGGCCGATTCCGGTTCCTCGCACCGAGGCGCAGTCGCTGGCGACCCCATGCATAATTCCCTGTTCGCGAATTTCCACGGTTGCAACGAGCTCCCGATGAGCCAGGCTTTCGACACTGCGAGCAATGAACAAGGATCGTCCGTCGGTTCCCGCGCTCGTCACCATCGGGGATTCCGTGCATGACCGCGATGCTCCGGGCCCTCTGGAATTACCGCGGATTCATTGTCGGGAGCGTCAAGCGGGAATTTCAGTCGAAATATCGAAACTCCATCCTCGGCGCCGCATGGACGATTCTGAATCCGCTCGCGATGATCGTCGTCTACACGGTCATTTTCGCGCAGATCATGCGGGCGAAGCTCCCGGGAGTCGACAGCACGTTCGCGTACAGCATATATCTCTGCGCAGGGATATTCACATGGGGGTTGTTTGCGGAAATCGTCGGGCGCAGCCAGAACGTGTTCATCGAGCATGCCAACCTGCTGAAGAAATTGAGTTTTCCCCGTCTTTGCCTGCCAGTGATCGTGGTGTCCAGCGCGTTGGTCAATTTCACGATCGTATTCGGGTTGTTCACGATTTTCCTGATTGTCACGCGGAATTTCCCCGGGTTGCCCTTCATTGCAATGATTCCCGTTCTGGTGATCCAGATCGCATTTGCCATCGGCTTGGGCATAGTCCTGGGAGTGCTGAATGTATTTTTCCGGGATGTGGGACAGCTCTTCGGCGTGGTCCTCCAATTCTGGTTCTGGCTCACACCCATCGTGTATCCGATCACGATCCTCCCCGAACGCATACAGGACCTCATGCACTTCAATCCGATGATGTCGGTGATGGCTGCCTACCAGACGATCCTCGTCCATGGACAGTGGCCTGACTGGGCGTCATTGTGGCCAATCACGCTGCTCGCTGCGGTGTTGTGCGCCTGGGGGATGCGGCTCTTCAGGAAGCGGTCGGGCGAGATGGTGGATGAACTCTGATGGGCGAGATAACGGTCAGCAAGCTGGGCAAGGCCTACAGGCAGTACAGCGGCCGATTGAGCCGGCTCGCCGAATGGATTGTTCCCGGCCAGAAGCCGCGACATACCCTGACGTGGGTTCTCCGGGACATCAGCTTCCATGTTGCCCCCGGAGAGGCGGTCGGCATCATCGGGATCAACGGTGCGGGCAAGAGCACGCTGCTCAAGATGATCACTGGCACAACCCAGCCCACCACGGGCTCCGTCAGCTTGTCGGGCCGGGTGTCGGCCCTGCTCGAGCTGGGGATGGGCTTTCATCCGGATTTCACGGGCCGGCAGAACGTCTACATGGCTGGCCAGTTGCTGGGCTATAGCATGGAGGAGATCTCGCGGCTCATGCCGGAGATCGAGGCCTTCGCGGAGATTGGCCCCTATATCGACCAGCCCGTTCGCGTCTATTCCAGCGGCATGCAGATGCGACTCGCATTCAGCGTCGCCACTGCGCACCGGCCCGATGTCCTGATCGTCGACGAAGCATTGTCCGTGGGCGATGCGTACTTCCAGCACAAGAGCGTCGAGCGAATCCGCGACTTTCGCCGGCAGGGTACGACTCTGTTGCTGGTATCCCACGACAAGGAGGCCATCCAGTCGATCTGCGACCGGGCCATCCTGCTGGACGCGGGTCGCCTCGTGCTGGAAGGCAATCCCGAGTCGGTGATGGACTACTACAACGCGCTTCTGGCGGCGCGCGACAAGGGCACAGTGCACCAGAGCACTGTGGATTCCGGAAAGATCCAGACAGTATCCGGTTCCGGTGAGGCGACGATCACCTCCGTCGCGCTGCTCAACGAACGTGATGAGGCGATAGAGGTCGTCAACGTAGGACAGCCGGTCAAGCTTCGCATCACGGTGGAGGCGCAGGCCGCGATTCCCGAACTCGTGCTCGGATACATGATCAAGGACCGTCTGGGCCAGCCGATCTTCGGAACTAACACCTACCACCTCAGGCATGTGCTCTCGAACGTTGCCGCCGGAGAGGTCAAGGTCTTCACGTTCAGCTTCAGCGCCGCCCTGGGGCCGGGGAGCTACTCGATTGCAACCGCCGTGCACAGGTCCGATACCCATATCGGCAAGAACTATGAGTGGCGAGACCTGGCGGCCGTATTCAACGTCGTGAACACGGACAAGCCAGCGTTCGTCGGATCCGCCTGGATTCCACCGACCCTGGAGTGTTCTCGATGAGCGACGACTTCTACCGCGCCTTCGAGGACAGGCATCGCGGGTCGAGGGACGTGATCCTGGAACGGCTGGAAGCCTATCGTCCGTTCGTGCTGCCGCTTCTCGAGGTCTACCCGGACGGCGAGGCCGTCGACCTTGGCTGCGGGCGTGGCGAGTGGCTCGAGCTCTTGGCGAGGGAGGGATTTCGCGCATTGGGAGTCGATCTCGACGGAGGGATGCTCGAGGCCTGCAGGGAGCGCGGACTACCCGCTCGGCAGGACGATGCGGTGGAGTTTCTTGGAAGCCTCCCGGACGAGAGTCAGGTGATCGTGTCCGCTTTCCATTTCATCGAGCACATCCCCTTCGATCAGCTCCGGAAGGTGGTGTCGGACGCCTTCAGGGTCCTGAAGCCCGGCGGCCTTCTCATCATGGAAACGCCGAACCCCGAGAACATCGCCGTCGCCACGCGCAATTTCTATCTCGACCCTACGCATGAGCGGCCGATTCCCCCCGATCTCCTCTCGTTCCTTCCCGAGTACTACGGGTTCGATCGTTCGAAGATCGTGCGGCTCCAGGAATCGCGCAGCATGCGGGAGCGCGAGGTGCCCGTGCTGCACGACGTATTCGAAGGAGCCAGTCCGGACTACGCCGTCATCGCGCAGAAGCCGGGTCCTCGAGTCGTCTGCGAGCGACTCGACGGGGCGTTTGCCGAGGACTATGGGTTGTCCTTCGGTACGCTTGCGGCACGATATGACGCCGGGATCGCCGCGGCGATCCGCGAGGCGGAGCTGCGGGCCGAGCGCGCGGAGGCCAATGCTCTACAGGCCGAAGCGAATGCGCGGCACTCGGAATCGCAGGTACAGCGTGCGACGTCGATGGCACGTCGGGCGGCCGACGAGGCGGCCCTGGCGGCGGGAAGGGCGCGACATGCCGAGATTGATGCCAGGCGTGCCGTGGAACAGTTGCATGCCGTGTATGCGAGTCAGTCGTGGCGGATCACGGCGCCATTGCGATGGGCCATGTTGCAGGGCCGACTGATGCGGCAGCACGGCCCAAGGGCCCGCGCCACTGCCTTCCTGCGGAGGGCTGGCTCGTTCGCGATTCGGCGAACGAACGCCTGGGTGGCGAAGAAGCCGGGCCGTCGGGAGAGGCTCGCCTCCATCGCCAGGAAGGCCGGCGTTCACCAGGCACTCCGAAACCTGCACCGCCGCTTGCGAGGAGTCGCGGGACCGGGGGGGCACAGCCCCACGTCGGACGGACCCGATCCCGTGCCGGTCGAACTGCGGTCGATGACCTCCCGTGCGCGCCGCATCCATGCCGATCTCCAGTCGACCATCGAGAGTCGCAAGAGGTCGGACTGATGCGTATTGTCATCGACCTGCAGGGCGCGCAGTCCCGCGCGTCGCGAAATCGCGGCGTCGGCCGTTATAGCCTCGCTCTGGCACAGGGGATTCTTCGCAACAAGGGGTCCCACGAGGTCCTGCTCGCACTGAATGGCGCGTTTCCCGAAAGCGTCGAATCCATTCGGGAGGACTTTCGTGGCCTCATCGAACCGCGCGACATGCGTGTCTGGAGACCGGTCGGGAGCGCCGCCCATGGCGCCCGCGAGAACGACTGGGCCCGTCGCTCGTCGGAGGCGCTGCGCGAGGCTTTCCTGGCCCGTCTCCATCCGGATGTCATTCTCGTGAGCAGCCTGTTCGAGGGACTGGGTGACGACGCGGTCACCAGCATCGACCGGTTTGCAAGGCGGTGTCCCACGGCGGCCGTGCTGTACGACCTGATTCCCCTCATCCATCAGGAGCCGTACCTGTCGAATCCGCTGGTCCGAGCCTGGTATGAGGACAAGCTGGAGGATCTCCGACGCGCGGATCTCCTTCTGGCCATCTCCGACTCGTCCCGTCGGGAGGGGATCGAGCACCTCGGCATCGAGGACGATCGAATCGCCAGCATCTCCACGGCGGCCGATCCGAAGTTCCGGCCGATGAGGGTCGGATCGAATCAGGAGACGGCAATCCGATCCCGCTTCGCGCTCGATCGCGCATTCGTGATGTACACCGGCGGAATCGACCATCGAAAGAACATCGAAGGGCTCATCGGTGCATATGCCCGCTTGCCGTCCGACTTGAGGAGACTCCATCAGCTTGCCGTCGTGTGCGCGATACAGGAGGCGGACCGTATGCGCCTTCGATCACTTGCGGCGGAGCATGGACTGGCTGACGACGAATTGGTCTTCACCGGATATGTTTCCGAAGACGACCTGCTTATCCTGTACAACCTATGCGAAGCCTTCGTGTTCCCGTCATGGCATGAAGGTTTCGGTCTGCCGGCCCTGGAAGCGATGGCGTGTGGACGAGCCGTCATTGCATCCGATCGGTCGAGTCTTCCCGAGGTGATCGGCCACCCCGATGCCCTGTTCGATCCCTATGACGAGCAGGATATCGCCGACCGGATGTACCGGGTGCTGACCGACGCCGACTTCCGGCGTGCTCTCCAGGCGCATGGCCAGGCGCGGGCTGCCCGGTTCAGCTGGGACGCGACGGCGACGGCGGCTATCGCGGCACTCGAGCGATGCGCGAGGCGAGCGGATGAACACGGGGGCACGGTCGAGCTTGCTCCGGACGGGGTTCGCCCACGCCTGGCCTTCGTGTCGCCGCTGCCGCCCGAGCGAAGCGGAATTGCGGACTACAGCGCCGACCTGGTGCCGGAACTCGCGCGGTTCTACGACATCGAGGTCATCGTGGCCCAGGACGTCGTCGCGGCACCATGGATCGAGTCGAACTGCCAGCGCCGCAGCGTGGAGTGGTTCCGTGCGAATGCCGCGCGCTATGACCGCGTCCTGTATCACTTCGGGAACTCCAGCTTTCACCAGCACATGTTCCCGCTGCTCGAGAAGATTCCCGGCGTCGTCGTGCTTCACGACTTCTACCTCTCCGGGATCATTGCCCACATGGAATGCAGCGGATTGCAGCCAGGGCTCTGGGTCGAATCGCTCTACGCATCGCATGGTTACGAGGCAGTGAGAGAGCGCTACTCAGAGCCCGACATGGCTCGGGTGATCTGGAAGTACCCGTGCAACCTCGAGGTGCTGCAAGGCGCCCACGGGATCATCGTCCACTCGGAGTATTCGCAGTCCCTGGCGCAGGAATGGTACGGCGATGACGTCGCGCGCGGCTGGCGAGTGATTCCGCTGCTGCGAGTGCCAAGCGACGGAAGCCCGGACCGGAGGGTCGCGTGTCGCACGGAGCTGGACCTGGGCCCCGATCAGTTCGTCGTCTGCAGCTTCGGCTTAATCGGCCAGACGAAGCTGAGCCATCGGCTCCTTCGTTCATGGCTCGCATCTCCACTGGCGCGCGACGAGTCGTGCGTACTGGTCTTCGTGGGGGAGAACGATTCGGGCGAGTACGGCAGGGAGCTTCAGCGGGCGATCGCAGAGAGCGGCCTGGAGGACCGGATCAGGATCACGGGATGGGTCGATGCCGCTGGATTCCGGGCGTACCTGCACGCGGCGGACGTCGGTGTCCAACTGCGCACGCTCTCCCGCGGCGAAACCTCGGCGGCAGTTCTCGACTGCATGAACCATGGTCTGGCGACGATCGTCAATGCGAACGGAAGCATGGGCGACCTGCCGAACGATGGTGTACTGAAGATTCCCGATAGCTTCACGGATGACCAGCTGATGGAGGCCCTCACGATCCTCCATCGTGACGTATCGAGACGTGAAACGCTGGGTGTCAGGGCGAGGGAGATCATCAGGACTCGCCACGGCCCGGATGCCTGCGCGTCCCGGTATGCGGACGCCATCGAGGCGTTCTACAAGGACGCAGGTACCTCGGCCAAGGCGTTGGTCGACCGGATGGCGACCCTCGCGCTCGAGACGGATCTACCGCCGACGGCCGCACAGCTTCGCGATGCCGCACAGGCCATCGATGCTTCGATTGTGCCGTCGCCTTGTCCCAGGCAAGTTCTGGTCGACGTTTCCGAACTGGTGCAGCGGGATTCCCGAAGCGGAATCCAGCGGGTCGTGCGGGCGGCGCTTCACGAATGGCTTCGGAACACGCCGCCGGGGTATCGGATCGAACCGGTCTATGCCACCGAGGGCGAGCCAGGGTACCGCTACGCCAGGCGTTTCGTCCTGAGCAGTCTTGGATGCCCCGACAACGTGCTCCGGGACGACCCCGTCAGCTACCGTGCGGGGGACCATTTCATCGGTCTGGACCTCCAGCCGGCAGTCGTACCGGCTCAGAGGGAGTACTTCCGAGCGATGCGCAGGGCGGGCGTGGACGTGCGCTTCGTCGTCTACGATCTGCTCCCCATTCACCTTCCCCACTGTTTTTTCGAGGGCGCTGCCGCGACGATGCAGGCCTGGCTCGATGTCGTCGGTGAATCGGATGGCGTCATTGCGATATCCCGTTCCGTGGCCCAGGAGTTCCGGGAGTGGTTCGAGAGGAGGGGAACCCCTTTGCCTCCAGCGTTCAAGACGGACTGGTTCCATCTCGGGGCGGATGTCCAGCAGGCGATCCCTACCGTCGGATTGCCCGCGAACGCCGAGGAAGTGCTCGCCACCTTGCGGGGCGCGCCCACCTTTCTCATGGTTGGCACCCTGGAGCCGCGCAAGGGACACGGTCAGGTACTCGATGCGTTCGAGGCGCTGTGGGCCGATGGGCATCGGGTGAACCTGGCCATCGTCGGCAGGCAGGGGTGGATGGTGGAAAAGCTCGCCGACCGTATTCGCTCTCACCCCGACAATGGGATACGCCTGTACTGGATCGAGGACGCGAGCGATGAGTATCTCGATCGGCTCTACGCTGCCGCCGCATGTCTGGTCGCCGCCTCCTTCGGAGAAGGTTTCGGGCTGCCGCTCATCGAGGCAGCCCAGCACGGTGTGCCCATCATCGCCCGGGATCTACCTGTGTTCCGGGAGGTCGCCGGGGATCACGCCTTCTACTTTCATGCGGAGTCTTCAGAAGCGCTGGCCGGAGCGCTGGAAGCATGGTTGCGGCTCTACGCCTCCGGCGCGCATCCCTCGTCGCACGGCATGCGATGGCTCACCTGGAGGGAGAGCGCGGCGCGTCTCCTGGAGATCGTGACGGCCCCGGTGCGGGGGGGCGTGGATTCTCTGGTTGAACGGACCCGGATGCCAGAGTCCTAGAAGCGCTGCCCCCTTGCAGGGGCGGGCGCCTAGGGCAGCAAGCGTGCGTTGCGCCAGCCCTGCACTCCGTCGACACGAATCACCGGCACCCCGTCGACCAGCTCGAAAATCGCGGGGCGCTCCATCTCGAGGCGCCAGCCAGCCTCGAGCAGCGAACCGTACAGGCGCCCCTCGATCTGCTTCGAATGGGTTCCGATCACCATGTATGAGACGCCTCGGTTGAGGATGTCCATACACTCGTCGACGAGATCGGCCTCACCGCCCTGGATGTCGACATGGAGAAGGTCGATGCGCTGGTGAGGCGCCATGATCTCGGACAGCGCAATCATCGGCAACTCGTTATGCGTGCCGGCGGTGACGGCTTCGGCTCGCTGGCTTTCCGTTGCGCCGAACACCGGCTCGCTGCCCCAGTTCGCCCCCGGCACGTCCTGCCTCGGAAAGAGGGCGACACCGCTACGTGAAGCTGCGATCCCCCGATGCAGGGTGTACTCGCCGGCCTTGAAGCCATTGGTGGCGAGCGATTCCCTTGCGAAGGCCAGGTGCCCCTCGTCTCCTTCGATGCCGATCACATGCACCCGGCGGCCTGAAGCTCTCGCAGCGACTCCGCAGTTGTTCATCCAGCATCCCCAGCCGCAACCGAGCTCGATCATGGTGAAAGTGTCGTCGGAGAGGTCAACCGCGCGGAGCGCGGCACCCCATTCGGCGATATCGGCATGCCAGTTCGCCGGTATGGGAATGGACTCGTCCTGACCCGCTCGGTCTTTGAGGATGGTGGGGAAGAACTTGGAATCGATAGCCACGCCCAGGAAGTTCGTGAGATGGCCCGGCCTCGGGATAAGGTCGCTTGCGGCATGGCGGTGCATGACTTCCTGCGGGTCGAAGGCAGACGCGTAATGGAAGAAGGGGCTTTGCGGTGGGATAACCGCATCGGAGCACTTCTGTCGATATTCGTCGGAGCCAGTGAAATGTCGCCGGACCTCACTGGTGCTCTCAAGGGCCCTCAGCTTCTCGCGGACGACTTCAGGGCTCTCGGGCTCGCGGTCCAGGAACAGTCGATACGCCCACGCGATCGTCTCCGATGTAACGGTCGTTTTCCCGCCAGTAGGCATCGTTGTCTCCGGGTTCCTGTCTTCATTGTTCAGGAGGGGTGCCTGATGCCTGCGGACGGTAGCGACGCGCGCTCACGCCCCTCGGTTATAGACGCCCACAGCACAGAAATACGGCGATGCTGGCGAGTTCCGTGCCCGGCGACAAGCGGAGTTACATATCTTCCGCCACCGTGATCGTCAGGTCTTTCAATGCAACCCCCAGCCGTCGGCAATCCTTCGCAGGGCCGGTCTCGCACGGTGCCAGTGGCGAGGCAATGCCCAGCTTGATGTCGAGAGCCTGCCTCCTGACAAGTGAACTCGGAATCCGGGCTGAATACTTCCCGTCCTTGGTCACCCTCCACGTTTCCACCTGCTTTCCATTGACGATGACGCTGACGTCTTGTTCCGTCAGCCGGCCGCCAAGGAACGGGAACATGCTCGCCCGAAGGATGAGATCGCCCGCAGGAGGTTCATCGAGTCGTAGCGCCAACTCCGCCCGTTCGCCATTTGTCCATCGGTGCGTCGCCTCGGGCGCATGCCATCCGCCCTTCGTATAGCTCCGACTGTCACCTGAGCGATTGAACGCGATAACCTCTCCGACCCGGAGCAGGCGATTGGCCCTTCTGTGATCCAGCCCCATTGCAATGGCTAGATGGGGGAAGAGTTCCCCCACGAAGGCGCGGCGCTCCCAGAACTCATCCAGCCCGCCATGGAACTTGTCTCGACCATCGGCCGTCCGGCGATCCGATGTGCCCAGATACTGCCAAAACTCCCGTTTACGCGTGGTGGGCGGATCCAGGCTGGCGAGATCGTAGCCTCCCCACGCATAGTCCCGATCGCATCGCAGTATCGCGCACACGGTCGGCGCGATATCGAT
>Ga0079224_100008254_pt1 | contig 14087 bp, 10 predicted proteins | sample Stecom2015_FD_80414 | JGI IMG/M metagenome (GOLD analysis project Ga0079224, IMG submission 80414) | Agricultural soil microbial communities from Utah to study Nitrogen management - Steer compost 2015 | ecosystem: Environmental > Terrestrial > Soil > Agricultural land | place: USA: Utah...
CAAAATAACGGCTATTTATTCTCTACCATCAACCCTGTAGAGGTAAATGCCGATGGCAATGTGATTGATTTGGAAATCCGTATTTCCGAAGGAAAGCCAGTACATTTTAATTCAGTTACTGTGGTTGGCAACGACAAGACCAACGATCATGTAATTTATCGCGAACTCCGCACGCGTCCAGGTCAATTATACAGTAAGGAAAATGTTATTAGAACTATTAGAGAGCTAAGCCAGTTAGGCTTCTTTGATGCAGAGCAAATAGCGCCAAACTTTAAAAACCCTAACCCTAATGAAGGCACCATTGATATGGAATACTCAGTAGTGGAAACTGGTTCCAGCCAAATTGAACTACAAGGTGGTTATGGTGGTGGTGGTTTTATTGGAACCCTTGGTTTATCTTTTAACAACTTTTCCATTAAGGACATTCTTAAAAAAGATGCTTACAAGCCAATTCCAATGGGTGACGGCCAAAAATTGGCGTTGCGTTTACAAGCCAGTAGGTTTTTCCAAACCTATAGCTTCTCTTTTTCTGAACCTTGGTTAGGAGGTAAAAAACCTGTACAGTTTTCAACATCTATATCACATACCAAGCAATTTTTATACAACTATGTAACTCGTGATGCAGATAAGGACAGACGCTTTAACATTACCGGTATTTCGGTAGGTTTAGCGAAGCGTTTACAAGTGCCTGATGATTATTTCACCTTATCGCAAGCCGTGAGTTTCCAGCATTACAACCTTAAAAATTACAACACGGGTTTATTCACTTTTGGTGATGGATATTCTAACAACTTGGCATACACCATTGGTTTAAGCCGAAATAGTACTTTTAACGACCCTATCTATCCACTAGGCGGCTCTAACTTTGCTGTGACAGCTAAACTATCCTTACCTTATTCGTTGTTTAATAATGTAGACTATAAAGGGTTGAAAACTGAACGTGACGGATTAGTTGAAGACTTAGATAATAACCCTACAACCAATCAAACAACTGCCATTAACGACCGTATAGCCGAGATAGACCAAGAGCGTTTTAAGTGGTTGGAATTCTATAAAATCAAGTTTAAAGCAGACTGGTATACACAGCTTGCCAAGAAACTGGTTTTAAGACCTAGTGTAGAATTTGGTTACCTTGGCGCTTACAACAATGCGCGTGGTGTTATTCCGTTTGAGCGTTTCTTCTTGGGTGGTGATGGTTTAGGAACCTACAGTTTAGATGGTAGGGAGGCTATCGCGTTACGTGGTTATCCTAACCAGTCGCTTTCCGATCAAGATGGTGGAAACATCTACAACAAGTTCTCTTTAGAATTGAGATACCCTATTTCCTTGAAACCAAATGCTAAAATATTTGTACTTGGGTTCTTGGAAGGTGGTGCGTCCTACAACAGCTTTAGAGACTATAATCCGTTCGATATAAACCGTTCGGCAGGTTTTGGTTTAAGAATCTTTATGCCTGCTTTTGGACTTTTAGGTATCGACTTCGGCCATGGTTTTGATGCACTTCCTGGACAAACTGTTAAAAATGGTTGGGAAACACACTTCATTATCGGTCAACAATTTTAACTTTGGCACGATATTTTCTATTTCTTGTTAGTGAATTAAAATTTTTAAAGTTAAAATTCGTTAATTTTGAAAATAGCAATTCAAAAAGGGGCAGAAACTCTTAATATTTCGTCTGTCGTTTTTTAGAATTTATAACAGATAAATTGTAAAGTATGAAACAGATGAAAACCAAAGTTCTTTTTTTACTGACTGTTGCACTCTTGTTGTGCCTTCAGGTATCTGCACAACGTGCTGGAGCTCGTATTGGTTATATAGACACCGAATACATTCTCCAGAACATTCCAGAATACCAAGAAGCAACGGCACAATTGGAATCCAAAGTACAACAATGGAAGACCGAAATTGAACAACGTTTGGGCACTGTAGAACAAAAACGCAAAGATTTAAGCAATGAAAAAGCGTTGTTGACCAAAGAATTGATAGAGGAGCGCGAAGAAGACATTTCGTTTGAAGAACAGGAAATCCTGGATTATCAACAAAAACGATTTGGGCCAAATGGTGATTTAACCTTACAGAAAAAAGCCTTAATCCAACCTATACAAGACCAAATATTTTCAGCGGTACAAGACTTGGCGGAAGATCGCAATTATGATTTCATCTTTGACAAGTCGGCCGATGTGGTGATGCTTTATTCTCAACAGCGTTACAATTTAAGCGACCAAGTAATTCGAATTATTACCAGAACTTCTAAACGTGAGCAAGCCAAAACAAAGGCTGAACGTAAGGAAGCTGAGGAAGAAGAGTTGGTACCTGAAGAAGAAAACGAAGAGCTTGCTGCCAGACAAAAAGCTTTGGACGAAAAGAAAGCACAACGCGAAGCAGATTTACAAGCCAGAAGAGAGCAACTAGAAGCCGAACGCGAAGCCAGAAAACAAGAATTGGAAGCACGCAGAAAACAGCGTATGGAAGAACGCCAAAAAGGCAATGACGATGAAAAAGAAGGTGCTGAAAAATCCAGTGATTCAACCAGCACTCAAAACAAAGGTGCTAACATAGCCAATGACAAAGCAGAAACTTCTACAGAAGAAAAGCCTAAAACAAGAGCTGAAGAACTAGAAGAAAAAAGACAACAAAAAGAAAAGGACCGTCTTGAAAGACAAAAAGCCCTAGACGAACGCAGAAAGAAATTACAGGAAGAACGCGAAAAAGCAAAAGCCGAACGCGAGAAACCTAAAGAAGAAAATACTGAAGACGACGATTCAGAAAACAACGATTAATAATTAAAACAAGTAAATACTTTTAACACAATGAAACACTTAAAAACCCTTTTATTTGCTACAGTACTATGTTTAGGAGTTGTTAGCTTTTCGCAAGCGCAAAGCAAAGTAGCTCACATCAACACACAGGACTTAATTACAGCTATGCCAGAGATGAAAAGTGCTCAAGCGCAAATGGAAAAGTTAGGTAAAACTTATGAAGCGGACATTAAAGAAATGGCTACCCAGCTTGATAACAAAGCCAAACAATACGAAGCAGAATCTACTACTAAAACCGATGAGGAAAACAACAAGCGTAGAGAAGAACTTATGGGCATTGAAAGCAACATTCGTCAATACCAAGCACAAGCACAACGCGATCTTCAGCAAAAAGAGCTTGACTTGTTAAAGCCTATTACTGAAAAAGCTAAAAATGCTATCTTAAAAGTAGCACGTGCTCAAGGTTTCCAGTATGTATTGGATTCTAGCCAAGGCAACGGTGTTATCATGGCCGATGGAAAAGATCTTTTAGCAGATGTTAAAAAAGAATTGGGTATCCAATAATTCCTTTTCACAAAACTTATAAAAAAGCCACTTCTTTTCAAGTGGCTTTTTTACTTTTACAGTTATGAGCAATAAACCTATTGGCCTTTTTGATTCAGGTGTTGGTGGCACTTCCATTTGGAAGGAAATTCACCAGTTACTGCCTTATGAAAACACCATCTACTTGGCCGATAGCAAGCATGCACCTTACGGCCCAAAAGGGAAAGAACGCATTACCGAACTGAGTATCAAAAACACTGAATTCCTACTGGAAAAAGGCTGTAAACTTATTGTAGTAGCCTGCAATACCGCAACCACAAACGCCATTAAAACACTTCGTGCCAATTATGATGTTCCTTTTATAGGCATTGAACCTGCCATAAAACCAGCGGCTTTACAAACCCAAACTAAAGTAGTGGGCGTTTTGGCCACCAAAGGCACTTTAAGTAGCGAGCTGTTTTCCAACACTTCGGCACTTTACAGTTCAGGTACAAAAGTGATTGAACAAGTAGGTGATGGCTTGGTTGAACTTATAGAAGCTGGTAAAATGGATTCTGTTGAAATGAAAGCACTCTTAAAAACCTATTTAGAACCTATGGTAGAAGCCCGTATGGATCATTTGGTTTTGGGTTGCACTCATTATCCCTATCTCATGCCTTTGTTGCTGGAATTGCTTCCTAGACACGTTAAAATCATCGATTCCGGTGAAGCAGTAGCTAAACAGACCAAAAACATTCTTGAAAAGCACCAATTGCTAAACACCAAATACCAGACACCAAGCACTGAGTTTTATACGAATAGTAATCCTGAAGTGATGCAAATGCTGTTGGGCACTAAATTCAATGCAGAGTTTTTGGAGTTTTAATCTTCCTTAAACCAACTGGAATATTTCACATAGTTGTTGGCGATTCTATCTATTTCGCCTGAAATGAGTTCTTGGCTAATATCCTTAATCTTTTTAGCAGGTACACCGGCATAGATGCTACCCGCTTCTACCCTAGTGTTTTGTGTGACAACAGCACCAGCAGCAATAATACTGTTGCTTTCTACCACACAATCGTCCATCACAATACTGCCCATACCAATGAGTACATTGTCGTGAATGGTACAACCATGCACAATGGCATTATGCCCAATAGACACATTGTTGCCAATATTAGTAGGTGATTTTTGATAGGTAGCATGAATGACTGCGCCGTCTTGCACATTGACCTTGTTACCCATTTTTATGTAGTGTACATCGCCACGAATAACGGCATTAAACCAAACACTGCATTGCTCGCCCATACTCACATCGCCCACAATAGTAGCGTTTTCTGCCACATAGCAATCCTTGGCTATTTGAGGGTGTTTTCCGTTTACGGGTTTGATTATTGGCATATTATTTAAGGCATTAGGGATAAGACAAAAGGCAAAAGCTTACTTAATATTTAAGTCAAATTTACTTAAAATAAGACAACAAATCTGCTTTTCTAGACGCAGAAACCATAATTTCCTGCCCATTGCTTAACACTATACTGCCGCCTTTCCCTTTTACATATTTGACTATTTCGTTCACGTTAACTAGATAAGATTTATGTACACGGGCAAAACCACTTTCAGTAAGTGCTTCTTCAAAATATTTTAAGGTTTTGCTCACCAATTTCTTTTTGTTGGTATTCAAATAAATCTCGGTATAATTGTCATCGGCCTTACAGTACAAGATGTTTTGGGTTTCCAGCACCTCAAAACCATCCTGTAATGGGATGGTAATTTTGCCATTGGCCACATTGGTTTTTGGGATTAAAACCTGATCTTGAAGCGCGTCTTCCTTTTGTTTTATTTCAGCAACATAATCTACCGCTTTAATAAGTTTATCTATGGAAATGGGTTTTAACAAATAATACGACGCATGTGCATTTAAGGCGTCTATGGCATAATGGTCGTAAGCTGTTACAAAGATGGTTTCAAAATTAATATCGCCTACTCTATCTAGCAAATCGAACGCGTTGCCATAGGGCATTTCCACATCAAGAAACACCAAATCGAGCTGGTTGTTGCGAATAAGCACCAAGGCTTCGTCTACATTGGCTGCCTCGCCCAAAACGGTTACTTGTGGACAGTATTTATTTAAATAATTGCGAAGAATATCCCTACTGGTGGCTTCGTCTTCAACTATAATGCTATTTAATTTCATTCCAATATTATCTCTGTAATTCTATTTTTCTTTTTAATTTCTTAATACTGTCTGAAAATCGATTATATTCTTCTTCAGTATTGACTAACGCTTCTTTTTCACTATCTAGCGATTCAAACTCTTTTAATCTATTTTCTATATCTTCAAAGTCTTTAACTGGAAGCTGTTTTTTAAATTTTAAGCCTTCCGAAGGAGATTTGAAATAAAAGATTTCTTTAAAATGTTCACAGCAATTAGATGTTTGAGTTTGCTTGCTTTTCTGAATGTATCTTGTAAATCCCGAAAATTCCACTTTGATTATTTTCCCATTTTGAATGTAAAACTCACGCTTAAAGTTCATTAAATCTTTATGATATACTTCATCTATTATTTTGTACAATCCATTTCCATCTTTTTTATAGATGGCAGTTCTACTAACTTCCAGGGAATCATTCACAATAGAATAATCTTCTAAAACTTTCATTTTATCAAAATCTTCTTGCATACGGTCTAGTTCTCTTACCCAAGAAATTTGTGATTCTTGCTCATCATTTTGACAAGAAATCAACATAGATGAAATAAATAAAAATAGTGCGATAAGCTTCATAATCTTAAAAACTTAAATTAGAAATCTACATATATTTAATCCTTTTTTAAAGTTACTACCACTTTGGTGCCTTTGTCATCGGTTTGTTGGTAATCGTCAATAAACACATCTACTTTGTCTTTATACATCTCGTTTAAGATGGCAACACGTTTCTTGATATTACCCATACCTTTTGAGTTTTGCTTTTTCTGGTTATCAGTCTTCAGTTCTTTGGAACGCTGCCTCCCTATGCCGTCATCGGCGATGGTAATGGTAATTTCGTCTTCAGCTTTTTTATCTATGGAAATCCATAAATGCCCTTTTTCGTTTTTGTAACGCAACCCGTGCCAAACAGCATTTTCAATATAGGGTTGCAACAGCATAGGCGGAATTTGAAAATCTTCAACCGCAATATTTTCATCTACTTGAATGCTGTAATCAAACTTATCTTTAAAACGAAAATGTTCCAGCTTGGTGTAAAGTTGCAACAATTCCAACTCTTTCTCTAGCGGAATAAAATCCTGCTCGCTGTTTTCCAAAACGGCACGCATTAATTGTGAAAATTCTGAAAGATAAGTGTTTGCCGAACGCTCGTCGTTACTGGCAATAAAACTATTAACCGAATTAAGCGCATTAAAAATGAAGTGCGGATTCATTTGGCTTCGCAACGATTTTAGAGCCAGTAAATTATTGGCCAACTTTTGCTGCCTAATGTATTTGAACATAAAGTAAGCCGTAACCAAAAGCAGAATAACACCACCAATTAACGAATAGATAATGAGCTGTTGGCGCTTGTTTTGTTCATTGGAAAGCTGGTATTTACTTATGGATAATTGCCTATCGGTTTCCAAGCTGTTGATGCGGTTTTGTTTGGCCGTAATATCTTTATTGAACCGTGCCAATTGTGACAGTTCCTGCTCTTTTTTAACATAGAGCGCTTCTACCAGGTTTACATATTCTTGATAGGTTGCCAAGGCTTTCGTATAATCGCCCACATCGCGATAAACTTCCGAAAGCTTTCTGGCAGCATCTTTTTGCACGAGCAAATCTTCTTTACTTTCGGCTACTTGAATACTTTTTTCCAGATAAGGTATGGCGTTGTCGTAATCCTTCTGCAAGAAATAAGCATTACCGATCTTGTAGTTTTGCTTTTGTAATGTAAGTGCGCTTTCGTTATCAATTAGAGAATCCTGTTCTATATCCTTAATATCATCTAAAGCCTCTTTGCGGAGTTCAATTTCTTCATCGTAGGACATATTTTTATTTTGAAAATCGGCCACTTTTACTTTTTCCTCAGCGGCTCGTTTTTTGTTTTGTTTGGAAGCTAAATTTAGTGAGTTTTGGTAGTAGGTTTGTGCTTCTTCTAATTTTCCGCCTACATCATAAGCATTGGCGATTTTGGAATTCAAATCGGCTACTTTAATTGAAATCAAGTGTTTTTTAGCTACTTCCAAGGCTTTGTTATACGAAGCAATAGCCTTAGGGTATTGCTGTGATTTTAAATACACGTCGCCATAGCCTTCATGCAATTGAACGGTTTGATAGTTTGATAGTTCACTTTCATTTATAGACTTATACATATCAAGGCTTTCCTGATAGTTTTTGTTCATTTCATAAGCCTTTGCTAGCTTTAGTTTCACCTCAATAGCACTCACGCTTTGAAGGCTAATACGATAGTTACTGGCAGCTAAATCATATTGTTTTAATTGCATGTATACATCGGCAAGTACTTCATAAGCTTCGGCATTTTCCTTGATGGAATGGGATTCTTCCAAAGCTTCGGTAACAAACTGAATGCTTTTATTTGAATTAGTTTTTATGTTTACTATTGCAGAATCCAGCAATGAATTAAAGGCTTTGTCGTTTCGTCTTTTAACAATATCCGATCTTCCTGTGGTCACAGGATCTACTTCTACAGTTATTCTTTCAGAGGATTTTATGGTATAATAGACCGTTTGAAAATCTTTATGGCGAATGACCAACTCATCTCCTTTCCTTACCATAATTCTAAACTCTCCTACGCTATTGGTTACCGTATAAGAACCGCCATTTACTTCAATATTCACTTTTGAAATAGGGTCTCTGGTATCACTTTCCAATACGGAACCTCTCACAATAAAAGCGGGATTTACTGTGTTGCTTTCCAAGTTTTGGGAAATTGTCAATAGTGGCAATAAACACAACCACCAGAACAAGAGATGTTTTTGGGTTTTACTCTGCATTGATTTCATATTCAATCTGCTAAACTTACACACTTTAATTGAATGAAAAAAATGTGCCGTTCCCGTTTTAGGCACTAAAAACATTAAAAAAGAGCGGTTTGCTAAACTAAAGTTGAATCTCACTCATTCATAACCAACCTTTACTCATTTTCGATTTTTTGAAAGATTTCTTGCTACTAGTTTTAGCCCAATCAAAAAATCAATCCACTATGAAAATCAAATTCTTAGCAGTCAGTTGCATTGCTTTACTAACATTTCAAATGTCTTTTGCTCAGCACAAAGGAAATTATGACGAAACCCAAGACTCAAAAGAACTTATCTCCAGACAAAATGTAGCACACAGCGGCAATGCACCATTTTACAATCCGCATGTGTACACGCAAACCCAAGCCAATCTAAACCCCAGTAACACCATAACCATAGAAGTAAAAGCACTTCAAAATGTTTTGGCATCATCTTATACGGCTGTTTTTAATCTGTCGCAAATTGGTGAAACTGCCGAGGAAGCTAATGCTTTAAGTGGTGAACGCATTAACAGTGTTATTGAGAAATTAAAACTAATAGGCATTCCCGAAAGCGATATGGTAGTTGATGTCATTTCCTTTATTCCCGTTTATGAAGTAGAAGTAGAAAAAAAACTCTTCAGTAAAAAATATAACGAAGTGCCCAAAGGTTTTGAATTGCAGCAAAACATCCACATTCAATTTAAAAAAGCCAGCCAATTCCCAAATATCTTGACAGCGTGCGCCGAAAGTGAAATTTACAACTTGGTAAAAGTAGATTACTTTATTGAAAACATTGCACAAGTATATAAGAACCTTCAAACCGAACTTTTAAAGTTGGTAGAAGACAAAAAAAGCTACTACAAGACTTTAGGCTTCGATGTAAGCCAAAACTACAATGCCTATGTGGCCGACAATAAGTACTGTTACTTCCCAAAAGATTTTTATAAAAGTTACCAAGCCTATAACAGCATTTCGTTTGAAGCCATTAAAAAGAATAAAGGCGTCACCACCATTAAAAAACCTACTTCTTACTACTATCAACCCATAACTTATGAAAACTATGACCTTGTTGTTAATCCATCAATCTTGGAGCCTGTAGTTCAAGTAGGCATGCACATAAAACTACAGTATTCGCCGAAACCCAAAGAAGAAGTTAAACCTGTTACCAAAACAGAAACTGAACACAAATACTATGTGGTATCGCCCAACGGCAGTATTGATATAAGAGAATTAAAAACAAATTAAAAAACGAATACTATGAAAACACACATTAAACATTTAAGCTATGCTCTGGCCATACTAAGTTTATGGGCCTGCAATGCTAAAGCCAAAACTCCCGAACTAGCAACACTTCAAACGTTTCAGGCGGAGAAAGAAAAGCCTGCTAAACAAACCATACAAGTGGCCTTATTACTAGACACCAGCAACAGTATGGACGGTTTAATTGATCAAGCAAAAGCTCAATTATGGCAGATTGTGAATGAACTCTCCTATGCAAAATGTGACGATGTAAAGCCCAATCTGGAAATTGCATTATATGAATATGGTAATAACGGTTTAAACAGCACAGAAGGCTATATTAGGCAGATTCTAGCTTTCAGTAAAGATTTAGATGAAATCTCAAAGCAGCTTTTCTCATTAACAACAAATGGCGGAGAAGAATATTGCGGCTATGTTATTAAAACGTCTTTGGAACAATTGCAATGGGCTTCGAACAAAGATGACTTAAAGCTTATTTTCATCGCTGGTAACGAACCCTTTAATCAAGGACGCGTGCCTTATGAAACAGCCGCAAAGTTAGCTTGCGACAAAGACGTTAGTATCAACACCATATTTTGTGGCGATTACAATTTAGGTGTATCTACTTTATGGAAACACGGTGCTGATGCTGCCCATGGCGATTATATTGCCATAAATAGTGATAAAGTGACAGTACACATTCCTTCGCCTTATGACGATAAAATCATGAATTTAAATTCAAGATTGAATAATACTTATGTGGCTTATGGTAGTATGGGCAGCCAAAAAATGGCTATGCAAGCCGAACAGGACGACAATGCTTCTGGTTACAGTCAAGCAAATGCAGTAAGCAGAACGGTGAGCAAGAGTTCGCATTTATATAAAAACTCTTCTTGGGATTTAGTCGATGCTTCGGAAGCAAAAACTTTTGATTATTCAAAATTAAAGAAATCGGAGTTACCCGAAGAACTTAAAGAAAAGTCAGTTTCCGAAATCAAAACTTATGTAGAGACAAAACGGAAAGAAAGGGAACAGATTTCAAACGAAATTCAAGAACTGAACGAAAAACGACGTGCCTATATAGCTACAAAATCTAACACAAATGAACTTGAAAATGCTATGATTAATGCATTAAAGTCTCAAGCTAAAAAGAAGAATTATAAATGGTAGTAATAAAATAAAAAAAGCCTCTTTTTAAAGAGGCTTTTTTTATTAGTTAACGGCAGGACAGTTACAACTGTAATGCTCTCTTCTACAATTGAAGTTATAGCCTAGTGTTAATTGATGAAAACCACCATTATTAAACACTATTGAGTTTGCTTGATAATTATAAGTATAGGCAAACATAAAGTTATTATAATCTATACCAAGTATAGGTGTGATGTATTGAAGTTTTTGACTGCTCACACCAGAACCATCTAGGTATTCGGCACCATCTAAACTTCTCCTGTAAGACAATCCACCCCAAAGTTTACCAAATTCCATTTCCTTGTAAACTTTAGCATTAACATCGATAGAAGATTCTTTAGTGCCATCTTTATATTGAAACATAATAGAAGGTTCGTAAGTCCATTCACTTCCAAATTTACCAAACACAGACCCAATACTTAACAAATAACGTCTTAGGTTATTGGTCACTTCAATATCGTTGTTGATACCGTCATTTTTCAATATATTCTTAACTGTGGCATGTGCGTAAAAATCATACAAATGGTATGAAAACCCAAAATCTATATTCAAATTAGTTGAACTTTGTTCTATCCCAGCAATAATTGGGTCAAACCCTTCAGCCAAAAATGAAGTTTCATCCAATTTATACTGAATGGCACCAACACTAAGTCCAAAAGACAGCATATTTAAATCTACCTCATTTCTTGAAAACATTATATGGTGTGCATAGGTAATGTAAGCTCCCGTCTGAGAATGGAAACCATTTTTATCAGCATAGAGAATTCCTCCTATACCTGATTGCGATTCTCCAATACGGCCATTAATACTCAAGGTCAACAACCTTGGAGCATCATCTTGACCAAACCATTGTTGTCTAGCAGTTAATCTAACTTTTGCACAGTTAGCAACACCAGCCATTGAAGGGTGAATCAAATAATAATTATCAGTTAAATAATCCGAATACACTGGCATACCTTCCTGCGCCTTGGAAAAAAAGGTAAAAAAAGATACTAATGCTATTAAGCAACTTGTTTTTAAATTCATGGTCTATATTATCTATCGTTTAAGGGTAAAATGGGCTTTAAATTCCTTTCTAGAACCAGACGACGGCTCGTTATACTCTACGGTGAACCAATAGTCGCTCGACGGCAGCGGCTCCCCGTTGTAGGACCCGTCCCATCCGTCGCCCGTAGGGCTCAGCTGCTTCAGCAGCTTTCCGTAGCGGTCAAAGATATAAATTTTTGCGTTCGCCTGCGAACTTATCCCGTAAATGTTCCACGTGTCGTGGTAGCCGTCGCCGTTGGGCGTGAAGAACACCGGGTAGTCCATAACCATCAACGTTACCGTTGCCGTGCCGCAGCCGTTCACGTCGCGCGCCGTTATCGTGTGCTCGCCAGCAGGCACGTCCACAAAGGTACCGCTCTCCTGCCATGGGCCGTTGTCAAGGCTGTACTCGAAAACGCTCACCCCGCTGCCGGTCGCAACAGCCTCCACCACATGGGTGTCAGCAAAGGCCTGGGTCAACACCTCGGCCGTCAATACCGGCGGCGTGCTCTCCTCCACGACCGTGCTGTCCATATGGGAGCAGCCCGTGGCAAGGTCAGTCACCGTAACACCATAGGCTCCGCCCACCGTGGGCTCGTAAGAGCCTTCAGTAGCGCCAGCCAGCACAGTCCCGTCCTGGGTCCACTCAAAGCTGTAGGCAGATGTGTCAAGTCCCGTGTCCAGAACCGTAGGTCCTACTACTTCCGTGCCGTTGGTGCCCATGCACAGCACATAGCTGTCCGCAAGGTCGAACACCGGAAGCGGATCCACCATAAGGGTCACTTCCGAAAGCTCGTAGCAGAAATTGTCCGGTGTCCCATCGTTGTCCACTCTCACGTAAACAGTCTGTGGGTTCACCGTGTTCTCATATAATGTCGGCAATTGATCGGTTCCCGCATCGGCATCCGCAAGGGTTGCATAGTAGCTCACCGTGAACACCGCAGGGTCCTGCCCATCCAGTACCTCGGCATCCAAGGTCGTAAGGTCGAACTGCACACTGTCGTTGGTCGGGTCGCCATCGGTCTCCATATTGTCGTCGCACTGTACGTACTCAATGGGCACTGCATCGGCATTGGCCTCCGCCCCGTCGAATACCTGTATCTCAAAGGTCGGCGTGGAAATGCTGCAGCCCGTGAGCGTGTTCTCTATGCGCACATAGATCGTCTGCGGGTTGGACGTATTGCTGTAGGGGCTTATAAGGTCGTCGGTACCAAGGTCGGCGTCGCCCTGGCTGTCGTGGTAGGTCACCACGAAGATGTTAGGATCCTGACCATTGAGCACCTCATCGGTCTTGCTATCCAGATCGAAACCGTACACGCCGTCGGTCTGTACCTCGCACACCTCATAGTCCGTAACGGCCACTACCGCAGGAAGCGGGTGCACCGTGATAGCGAAGTCCACAATGGTATAGCAGCCCGTGACATCATTGGTCACGCGTACGTAGATGGTCTGGGTATCGGACAGGTTGGCATAGGCTGTAGGGTCCGCGATCACAGGTGTGCCCGCTTCGGCGTCCTCCAGCGCCTCATGGTAGGTGGGCGTTACGCCCGTTTCCCCATTGAGGATGTCGCTCTCGTTGGCCGTCAGGTCGAACAGTTCCACCATGTCTCCAGGAGTCGCACTGTCGCACTGTTCAAGGGCATCAAGCTGGTCGCTGGGGGTCGGTGTGGGCACCGGGTCCACCACAAGGGTCAGCGTGGAAAAGTCGTAACAGCCCGTATCGTTGTCCGTGACACGCACGTAAAGGGTCTGCGGGTTGTGAGGCTGTCCGTTCACAGAGGTATTGGCATAGGCCGTAGGGTTCGCGATCGGCTGATCGTTCTGTGCTTCAAGCTGCGTCTCGTAATAGGACACCGATAGACCTGCCTCATTGGCCGTGATAAGCCCGTTCTGTACCGTCAGGTCGAACACCGCGTAGCCATCATTGTCGAGGCTGTCGTCGCAGATGTTAAGCTGCAGTGCCTCGGTGGTCGTTACCGGTTCGGGCAATAGGTGCACCTCTAGGTCAAGGAGTGCCGTACTGTGGCAGCCCGTGATATTGTCCTCCACGCGCACTCCTATGGTCTGCTGGAAGGCCACTGTATTGGTAAAGGCGCCAGGGGACGCTATGTAGCTGGACGCAGTTGGGCCCACTGCCGCATCGGCAGGGTCCACGTAATAGGTAACCGTATAGTCGGCGGCCGATAGGCCGTTGAGTATCTCTGTCTCGGAAGCCGTCAGGTCGAACTCCGTAAAGCCGTCCGAGGTACCGTCCTCGTCGCACAGCTCCAATGGCGATGGGCTCTCCTCGATCTCAGGGGTCGGGTTCACGATCAGCTGCAGCTGCAGTACCGTGGGGCAGTCCGTACTGGCGTTCGCATAGTC
>Ga0079224_100008256_pt1 | contig 14087 bp, 12 predicted proteins | sample Stecom2015_FD_80414 | JGI IMG/M metagenome (GOLD analysis project Ga0079224, IMG submission 80414) | Agricultural soil microbial communities from Utah to study Nitrogen management - Steer compost 2015 | ecosystem: Environmental > Terrestrial > Soil > Agricultural land | place: USA: Utah...
ATTCAAGCTTTTACAAATCAGGCCTATAATTTGTACAAACTGCTATATATTAATGAGGTTGCCAATTCAAAAAACCTCATCATTATTCCCGATGGTTTATTAAATTTTGTTCCCTTTGAAGCTCTGCTAACCAAAAACACGAAAAGCAGCAATTTTTCAGAAATGCCCTTTTTGGTATCGCAACAAGCTGTGGGCTACAACTCTAGTCTTGAGTTTTATTTACAACCAAAAACTATTTCAAAAAGCAAGAGTCTTTTAGGTATTTTCCCCGTGTTTGAAAACAGCAATCAAACTCTACGTTATTCTGTTTACGAAGCTCAAGCCATTAAAGCCGAAACCAACGGAAACATTTTAATACATACTGAAGCTACCAAGCAAAATTTTATTGAATTGGCATCAAAATATGCCATTTTACATATATCAACCCATGCTACTGGTGGCGATTTCACCAATCCAGCAAGTTTAGCTTTTTATGATGAGCCCATGCTATTGAATGAGTTGTATAGTTTAAACATCAACCCAGAACTTGTGGTTTTAAGTGCTTGCGAAACAGGGATTGGTAAACTTCAAAAAGGCGAGGGGGCCATGAGTATTGCCAGAGGATTTCAATATGCCGGTGCTAAAAACCTTTTATATTCCTTATGGCAAATAAATGATGCTTCTACGGCCGAACTAATGACTTTTTTTTATAATACCTATCAAAAAACAAATTCGGCGTTTGTGGCTAATAGGCAATCCAAAATCGATTACTTAAACGACAGTTCTATAAGTAATATAAAGAAGTCGCCATACTATTGGAGTGCTTTTGTTTACTATGGAGAACTAGTTCCCGAAAATACCAAAAAACCCATATTATATTATATCCTTGGAGGATTGGCCACTTTAATTATTGTATTTTTATACTTTAGAAAACAAAAGTACCATGACTGAGATTACAGAGTTAAGCCTGAAAGATTTTCTTGAGGAAAGAGGCTATACAAAGGTTAAACTAAAGCTTACAAAAACCAATCACTTTGAAATAAAAGCAACCATAAATGGCGTTAAAGGGCTTTTTATCTTAGACACGGGTGCTTCTAATTCTTGTGTAGGCTTTGATGCGGTCGAGACTTTTAAATTAAAAGCAAAAGATTCTGAAATAAAAGCTGCTGGTGCAGGCGCCATTGATATGCTTACTCAAATCTCCAAAAAGAATAAGGTTAAAATAGGAAAGTGGAAAAACGATAAAATAGCTCTTATTTTGTTTAATCTAAACCATGTAAATACTGCTCTAATAAGTCATAATGCGCAACCAGTTGATGGAATTATAGGTGCCGACATTTTAAAAAAAGGAAAAGGCATTATTGATTACGAAAAGAAATATTTATATCTAAAACTATAGATTTAAGTCTTTATTTTTGTTAAATAGCGTTATATTTAACTTCTAACTAATCTAATTATAGCACATGCAAACCTCCATAATAATAGCAGACGATCACCCTTTAATACTAAAGGGTTTAAATGATTTCTTGTTGGAGAGAAAATACAATGTTATGGCCAGTGCTGTAAATGGAAAAGATGCATTTAAACTTATAGAAACACTTAAACCAGAAATCGCCATTCTAGACATTCAAATGCCTTTTCTTACTGGTTTGGAGATTGCCGAAAAATGCAACGAACTTAACTACGACACAAGAATTATACTTATTACTTTTGAAAAAGACAAAGCTATTTATAAACAAGCCAAGGCTTTAAACATATATGGTTATGTTCTTAAAGAGTTTGCCTTAACTGAAATTGAACACTGCATAGATGCCGTAACAAAAGACATTCCTTATTTTAGTGAAGAGTTGCTTTCTTATCTGGAAGTAGAAGAAGTTCCAGAGGAACTTGGAACTTTAACTCCAACAGAAATAGAGGTTTTAAAACACATCTCTGCAAACAAAACGGCAAAAGAGATTGGTGACTTACTGTTTATATCCTTTAGAACTGTAGAAAAGCACAAAAGTAATATCAATAAAAAATTGAATCTAACGCCTACAAAATACAGTTTATTATTCTGGGCAAAAGAGAATAAGAACCATTTAACATGAAATATACGTAGTACTACGTATTGTTTGACGTGTAATTAAAACCGATATTTGTAGTGCTATTAATTAGTTCTCAGGGAGAATTATGAAAGCTCTAGATAATTTATTTTATCTAGGGCTTTCTTCGTTTATATAGTTTGTCTAAATCTTATTCTAGTTTCAAACCAAATGGAGGTCAATACCCAAAGAGTATGAAAAGGAACTTTTACATTTTGGATTTTAAAAATACAAACCTCTCAATAACAAGTGTTTTCTTCAAACAATTAGCAATTAAATTCTCTCTTATCAATAAAACAACCTAAAAATACGTAGTACTACGTATTGTTTGACTTGTTAATAATCTCGATATTTGTCTTGCTATTAATCAATTACCTTTAAGGGATCACCAATAAAAACTCTGTGTGATTAAAAAGCACAGAGTTTTATTTCCTTATAAAAATTTACAGAATACCTAAATCTAAAATTCTTAAATTATGGAAAACGAATCTGAGACTGTCAATAAAGTTTTTATTATTGGATTAGTTATTGTTGTTGTAACTGTCATTTCACTAAATATTCTTGTTAATTTCTTTTAGTTAGTTATTTATTTTCAAGAAAAAGAAAGCGCAACCAGAATCCTGATTGCGCTTTTTTCACTTATTAATATATAATCTTAGATTATAACTCTAATGCTTTTTTGATATCGTTATTCATTAATAATTCAGTTGGGTTTTCTAGGGCTTCTTTAATAGCTACCAAAAAGCCTACGGATTCTTTTCCATCAATAATTCTATGATCGTAAGATAAGGCAACAAACATAATTGGTCTAATCTCTACTTTACCGTTTACAGCCACTGGACGCTCAACAATATTATGCATTCCTAAAATAGCACTTTGCGGCGGATTGATAATTGGAGTAGATAACATACTTCCAAATACACCACCATTAGAAATGGTAAAAGTTCCACCAGTCATTTCATCTACCGTAATTTGTCCATCACGAGCACGTATAGCCAAACGTCTTACTTCCGATTCAACTCCTCTAAAGGTTAGATTCTCAGTATTTCTTATTACTGGCACCATAAGCCCTCTAGGTCCTGAAACAGCAATTGATACATCTACAAAATCGTAAGTAATCATTTCGTTTCCGTCTATCATCGAATTAACATCTGGATACATTTTTAATGCTCTAACTACAGCTAAAGTAAAGAAAGACATAAAGCCTAAACCTACGCCATGCTTGTTACTAAAGGTTTCTTTATACTCGTTTCGCAACGCAAATATTGGCGACATATCTACTTCATTAAAAGTAGTTAACATAGCAGTTGTGTTTTTTGCTTCTACCAAACGCTCTGCCACTTTACGTCGTAACATAGACATTCTACTTCTAGAAGACCCTCTGCTTCCTCCTGTTGGTGTACCCATAGAAGGTACAGCTTGTACTGCATCCTCTTTAGTTATACGCCCATCTTTTCCTGTTCCAGTAATACTTGAGGCTTCCATACCTTTTTCTGCCAAAATCTTTTTAGCGGCAGGACTTGCGGTACCTGTTGCATACGTTTTTGTATCAGCTGCAACAGCTGGTTTTTCTTCTTTTTTAGGAGCTTCCTCTTTTTTAGGAGCTTCTTGCTTTGACTCTTCTTTTTTAGGAGCCGCACTTCCCTCTGGTTTAGAAGCACTTGTATCTATTAAACAAACAACAGCTCCAACAGCAACTGCATCACCTTCTTCGGCTTTAAGTGTAATAATTCCACTAGCTTCCGCTGGTAATTCTAGGGTAGCTTTGTCGCTATCTACCTCAGCAATGGCCTGGTCTTTCTCTACATAATCTCCATCTTTCACTAACCAAGTTGCTATTTCTACTTCTGTAATTGACTCTCCTGGTGAAGGAACTTTCATTTCTAAAATCATAATTATAATTTTATTTGTAACCTATTTTGCTTACGTTGTTTTTGTTCTATTTCTTTTTGTCCCTTTGAAAAAAAATTTAAAGTTTTGGACACCACTTTAAACTACTTATTATAATTGTTCTCTAGCTGATTTAACGTATCGTTTAAATCTAAATGCAAAAGTACATAAGTTCTAATATACTCAAAAGCTTTCACTTTGGATATACTAATTTATCTGTCCACGCACTTTGCTATTTATTTCCATTTTCGACAAAATCGCCCTTAACCGGAAGGTAATCGTGTTTCAATACCTTATTAACATAAATTTTATCAAAATACATTTTAGCTCCTGTTGCAATATTCATATCTACTGTATTCTGTAAACTTAAATGTAAGCGAGGTTCAGTGGAGTTTCCGGAGTTTCCACATTTTCCCACTAAGCTTCCTTGTCTTACAAAAAGTCCCTCTCTTACTACAATTGAATTGTGTTTTAAATGAGCTAAAACAAGGTACTCGTTTTTAATTGTTTCTAGGATAACCACGTTTCCAGCGGCATCCTTTGTATTTAATTCTCCCGGAGTATTGTCTTCTATACCTGTAATAACTTTTACAACCCTTGCATCGCAAGGAGCATAAACATCCTTTCCAAATACGTAATAATTTTCATTTTTCTTGGCACCAGTACTATGGGTTGCACCCTCTTTCATAATTACAAAATCGTAGGCATATTTTTGGTTTTCAAGTGTTATGTGGTTGTTTTCTTTTTTAGTAACTCCTCCCCACAGCACGTACGATTCCTCATTAAACGGCAATGACATTTTTGTACTATTCCTTTCAATAACAACTAAATTATCAGGGACGTGAAACATGACTTTCAAGTTTGCAATTTTGTTATTACTATCTAAATAAATCAGTAAATCTCTAACATCCGAACCAAAAGACACTTTATAGACGTGAGCTAAATCTTTTAAATTTCTAAATTCTACTTTAGAAATTTGACCTAAATCCTTATGTAAATTACTAAAAAATGTTTTTGTTTTTGCTAAAGACGAAGTCCTTTTCATGTCATAATTATACATGTTGTAAATTTCATCGTACTCTCCATCATTAAAAAAAAATTCAAATTCGGAAAGCGCAGTTTTATAGTTGTCTTTATCTTGCGAAAATGACCCTATTGAAACAAGCATAAAAAAAACAAGCACTCCTTTATTCATTTAACGCTGATTATTTTTAGTTTTATCAAAAACAAAATCTATCACTTCCTTATGACGTTTTTTAGAACGAACCGAACTTCCTGCAGCAGGTGCCCCATAAGGTCTTCTTGAAGCCGCTCTAAATGTTTTGGCTTCGTCCAAATGCATCAACATATGACTGTAAGCTCCCATATTCCTAGGTTCTTCTTGAGCCCAAACAATATCCTCAGCATTCTTGTATTTCTTTAAAATGGCTTGAATATCTTCTATTGGCAACGGGAATAATTGCTCAATTCTTACTAAAGCCATATCATCTCTTCCTAGTTTTTCTTGTTCTTCAAGTAAATCGTAATAGAACTTACCTGAAACAAACACTAAGGTTTTAATTTTATCAACTTGAGCTCTTTCGTCATCAATCAGCATTTTAAATTCGCCATTTGCAAATTCATCGACTGTAGAAACAACTAAAGGATGACGTAATAAGCTTTTTGGAGTAAACACAATTAAAGGTTTTCTAAATTTAGCTTTAACTTGTCTTCTTAGTAAATGGAACATATTTGCAGGAGTTGTACAGTCTGCAACAAACATATTGTCTTTAGCGCAAAGTTGTAAAAAACGTTCCATTCTACCAGAAGAATGTTCTGCTCCCTGCCCTTCGTATCCATGAGGCAACAACATAACCAATCCATTTTGGATTTTCCATTTATCTTCGGCCGCCGATATATATTGGTCAATCATAATTTGAGCCCCATTACCAAAGTCTCCAAATTGCGCTTCCCAAATTGTTAAAGTTCGTGGGCTTGCCATAGCATAACCATAATCGAATCCTACAACGCCATACTCCGAAAGCAAGGAATTGTAGATATAGAATTTTCCTTGGTCCTCACTAATAGAATTATGTAGTACTATTTCCTCTTCACTTTCTTCTACTTTTACTACAGCATGTCTATGAGAGAAAGTTCCTCTTTCCACATCCTGTCCAGAAATTCTAACATCGAATCCTTCCTCTAAAATAGATCCATAAGCTAAGTGTTCTGCCATAGACCAATCTAACTTATCCTCGTTAAACATGTCTTGTCTGGATTCTATCAAACGAGATATCTTACGAATAAACTTCTTGTCTTTTGGTAAAGATGAAAGCACTTTTGTGATTTTCGCCAAACCTTCCTTCGGATAAGTGGTATCCACAGGTTTCAACATTTTATCTTCGTCAACCGTCACATAGTCTTCCCATTCATTTTGCATAAATGCGGTGATTTCGGTTTTTTCTATTTTACGGGAATCTTCTAGGTTTTCTTCTAGTAAATCTTTATAATCTTTTTCAAGCTTTTCAACATATCCTTCCGAGATAATACCTTCTGCTATTAATTTTTTAGCATAAATATCTCTAGGGTTATCGTGTTTTGAAATAGCCTTATATAATTTTGGTTGTGTAAAACGAGGCTCATCACCTTCGTTATGTCCATATTTTCTATAACCTAATAGGTCAATAAATACATCGCGTTTAAATTTCATTCTAAAATGAAGGGCAAACAACATGGCATGAACCACAGCTTCGGCATCGTCGGCATTAACATGTAAAACAGGTGAAAGCGTTACTTTAGCAATATCTGTACAGTATGTACTTGACCTAGCGTCCAAGTAATTGGTTGTAAACCCTATTTGGTTGTTTATTACCACATGAATGGTTCCGTTGGTTTTATAGCCATCCAGTTGCGCCATTTGAATAATTTCGTATACCAAGCCTTGCCCTGCAATTGCAGCATCTCCATGAACAATTATTGGCAATACTTGCGAGGGATTATCGGCGTATTTATCGTCTTGTTTTGCTCTTGCTATTCCTTCTACTAAGGCACCAACAGTCTCTAAATGCGATGGATTAGGAGCAATATTTAAATTTATTTTTTTACCAGCATTTGTAATTCTATCACTGGTCCAACCTAAGTGGTATTTCACATCACCATCAAACACTTCCTGCTCGTAATCTTTACCATCAAACTCGCTAAAGATATCTTTGGCCGATTTGCCGAAAATATTTGTTAACGTACTTAAACGCCCTCTATGGGCCATTCCCATAACAAATTCTTTAACATCGTATTCGGCAGCATTTTCAATTAAAGCATCTAAGGCTGGAATTAAAGATTCTCCACCTTCTAACGAGAAACGTTTTTGACCAACATATTTGGTATGTAAAAAGGTTTCGAAAGAAACTGCTTCATTTAATTTTTTAAGAATATATTTTTTCTGATCACCAGTAAAGCTTGGTTGGTTGTCGTTGATATTAAGTTTATTCTGAATCCATTCTATTTCTTCAGGTTTTCTTATATACATATACTCAACCCCAATGGAACTACAATAAATTCTTTCTAGGTGGGTAACAATTTCTTGTAAGGTTTTGGCACCACCAATACCAATGACTTCCCCAGCGTTAAAAACGGTATTTAAATCGGCACTTGACAAACCAAAGTTCTCAATTGCTAAAGTAGGCTCGTATTGTCTACGTTCTCTCACAGGGTTTGTTTTGGTAAACAAATGCCCTCGATTTCGATACCCATCAATAAGTTTTATAACTTGAAACTCTTTGGTGAGGCTTTCCGAAACATGATCGCAAGACATAGGCTCTACCGTTTGATCGATATTGCCGGAAGACTCGCTACCAAAATCGAAGCCTTGGAAAAAAGCTCTCCAACTAGGTTCAATGGAATCTGGGTTTTGTAAATATTGGTCGTATAATTCAGCAAAGTAAGCCGAATGTGCTGCATTTAAAAAGGAATACTTGTCCATATAAAATGAAAAACTAAAGCGTTTAAACTAAATTTATACAAAAGTACAACATTTAGTAAAATTAGGAATGCTTTTATTACATTTATAAGCTACTAATTTTAACTAAAATCACAAAATGAAAAATCTAGAGTCTATTTTAAGAAATTATAGCCTATTTATTATTGTTTTTTGCTTCTTTACATTGCAACTAACCGCTCAAGAAAGCACTTATAGCAACAAAAGTGACTTTTGGAGCCATGTGCGATTTGGAGGTGGAATTGGTTTAAGTTTTGGAAATAATTTTTTTAGTGGAACTTTGGCCCCAAGTGCTATTTATCAATTTAACCAACAATTTGCTTTGGGTGTTGGATTGAGCGGCACTTATAATGCTCAGAAATACTATTACAAATCCACTGTTTTAGGAGGAAGTATTATTGGACTTTTCAATCCTATAAATGAAGTTCAAATCTCTGCTGAATTTGAAGAAAACAACGTCAACATCAATTGGGATAGTAGAACGGGTTTAGCAAATCAAAATTATTGGTATCCATCCCTATTTTTAGGTGTAGGTTACCATACAAGAAATGTAACGGTTGGGATTAGATATGACGTTTTATATAACAATAAGAAGAGTACATACGCCGATCCGTGGATGCCATTTATACGTGTGTATTTTTAAAAAGCCTAATTACTAACTTAAAAAACACTTAACTGTACTGATGTTTGAACCATACTTTTTGCCATTCTCTTTGCAGTAGCAAAAAAGTAACCTGTTCTGAAAGTAAAAATACGTCACTACCATCTAATTGTTTCACTTTTATTTCTGAAACATCTATAATATATAGTAGATTCAAGTAATCCATAAATTTCTCTTGGATTAACTTATAAAGGGTTTCGTGCAGCATGAGTTTTAAACTGGACGGCAATACAGCTTCATCAAAACTTAAATCGACATTAGCAGATAAAAAATCCTTATTTAACTGTTGAACAAGTTTTTTATACAAATCCACTTGTATAGAACGGTCTAATATCTCTTGTGTGGTGTTAAGTTCTTCCATGTATTTATTCGCCTTTTTTTTTCAATAAAAATTATACTTCTCTATTCATTAGTTCTTTTCCAAAAGCAATCAGTTCTAATTTTTTTTGATTAGGCACATGTAACTTTTCTAAGACTAGGAATGCTTTCTTGGTATAATTTTTAATTTCTTTTTGTGTTGCTTCAGCTGAACCACTGGAAACAAAAATTTGTTTTGCAGTTTCAATTTTTTCAGCATGATCTGTTGTATTCAGGCTAAACAAATGTTTTAATTCCGTTTTTTTGTCGGGCTTTGCAAACTCTACAGCTTTTAAATATAAGTAGGTTTTTTTGTTTTCTATAATATCTCCTCCCACTTGCTTTCCAAAAGTTTCTGGATCTCCAAACACGTCTAAATAATCGTCTTGCAACTGAAATGCAATCCCCAGATTTTTACCAAACTGATAAATAATATCTTGATCTTCTACTGAAGCCTCTGCAACTATGGCACCCATTTTCATGGCCGCTCCAACTAGAACTGCCGTTTTATATTCAATCATTTTTAAATATTCTGAAATAGAAACATCGTCTCTAGTTTCAAAATCGACATCGAATTGTTGCCCTTCACAAACCTCCAAAGCTGTTTTGCTAAAAAGTTTTGCTAAAGCTTGAAACGTAGTAGCATCGTAGGTTTCAAATAACTGATAGGCCAAAATCAACATGGCATCTCCTGAGAGAATTCCCGTATTTAAATCCCATTTTTCATGAACGGTTTGTTTCCCTCTTCTTAAAGGTGCATCGTCCATAATATCATCATGAACCAAAGAAAAATTATGAAACATTTCAATACTTAATGCTGCATTTAGTGCGGTTTTATAGGAACCGTTAAAAATTTCGGCCGCCATTAAAGTCAATACAGGACGTAAGCGTTTTCCTCCTAATTGTAGAATGTAGTTTATGGGATTGTATAAAGACTCAGGCTGTCTTTTTTTTGTAAAACTGTCTAAATAAGAAGTAAAAACTTCTTGATAAAATGATACTTGTTGCATCACACAAAAATAGTGTAAATACAGCTACTTATCCAATAAGTTTATATGAATATTAACAAAACTAAAAACTTTGGAAACTATTTTGGTTTTTAAAGTTTCCTGTTGTACATTTGCCCTTTATTATGAGAGACAAAATACTTATCAATGCAGCAGATATGTTTTTAAACTATGGGTTTAAAAGTGTGACCATGGACGATATTGCCAACAAAATTGGTATTTCAAAAAAAACCATCTACCAGCATTTCGATACAAAAACAAAGTTAGTTGAAGCCACCACACTTTATATGTTCGAGCTTATATCTCATGGAATCGATTGTATTTGTGCTTTAAACAAAAGTCCGATCGATGAAATTTTTGAAATCAAGAAATTCACCATGGAACATTTAAAAGATGAAAAATCGTCGCCTCAACATCAGCTTCAAAAATACTATCCCAAGATTTTCGACAAATTAAAAAAAAATCAATTTGGCATCATGCAAGATTGCATAACAACCAATTTATCTCGTGGTGTAAAAGAAGGTTATTATAGGGGTTCCATTAATATTGAGTTTATTTCAAGACTTTACTTTAGCACGATGATGGGCCTAAAAGATCCAGAAGTATTTCCTTTAGAAGATTTTTCTATGAAAACCCTTATGGACAATTATTTAGAATATCATATTCGGGGAATTAGTACCGATAAAGGGATTGCCAAATTAAACAGTCTTATCCACATCAATTAAAACACGAATTAGACCTCTTATCATTTATGAAAAACACATCATTATTCCTCTTAAGTTTTCTTTTCTCCTCCTTTCTGTTTTCACAAGAAACCGTGAATAGTTTTAGTTTGCAGGAAGCCATAGATTTTGCTTTGGAAAACAATCGCGCGGCCAAAAATGCCGTTAGAAACATAGAAGTTGCCGAAAAACAGAAGTGGGAAACCACAGCTACCGGACTACCACAAATTGATGGAGGTGTCGATTATCAAAATTGGATCAAGAACCAAGTATCCATGCTTCCTGGAGAATTGGCAGGTGGTGCACCAGGCACTTTTATTCCTGTTACTTTTAGTCCAAAACAAAGTATGAATGCTACAGCCACTTTAAATCAACTAATTTTTGATGGTTCTTATATTGTAGGCTTACAGTCGGCTAAAGTGTATCTGGAAATTTCCGAAAACGCCAAAACTAAAACAGATTTAGGAGTTCGTCAATCTGTTATCAATGCCTATGGGAATGTGTTGTTGGCCGATGAAAACTTAGCCATTGTTAATAAAAATATTGAGGTACTTCAAAAAAACCTAGATGAGACCACCAAGATATACGAAAATGGTCTGGCCGAAGAAGAGAGCGTAGAACAATTACAGATAACCCTTAGCAGTTTGGAAAATTATCTAAACAATGTGGAAAGAATTAAGGATTTGGCCTATAAGATGTTCAACATAACCCTAGGAATTGATCTAAATGAAAAAACAGTTTTAACTGATGATCTCGAAACCTTAACCCTTCAAAATATTTCGTTAGAATTGCTTGAAACCGATGACAACGTTGAAAACAGCATCGATTACCAAATAGCCAAAAATCAAGAAGTCTCTAAAGAACTTTTGTTAAAACTAGAAAAAAGCAGTTTTCTTCCAAGCCTTAATGCCTTTGTAAATGCAGGATATAGTGGTTATAGCGAAAAATTCACCTTTACAAACAAGAGTCAGGAATGGTATGGCTCGTCTCTTTTAGGGGTTAGTTTATCGATTCCTATTTTTAGTTCAGGCATGCGTAGCGCCGCTACCCAACGTGCGCAAATAGATGTAGAAATGGCAAAAGAGGATTTATCAGAAACAGAACAGCAGCTAAAATTTCAAATAGCAGCAGCAAAAAGCGATTATCAGTTTGCTATTGAAGAATACGAAAATAAACGTCAGAACTTAAATTTAGCTGAACGCATCGAACAAAAAAACCAAACAAAATTTTTCGAAGGTATTGCGTCTAGTTTCGATTTAAGACAAGCACAAACACAACTATACGGTGCACAACAAGAGTACTTAGAATCCATGTTTAATGTTATTTCTAAAAAAGCAGAACTAGAAACCATATTAAACACCATAAACTATTAAGCCAATTAACCATTATATCACACTCATGAAAAATATAAAAATCCTCATCCTCTTAGCACTCATTATCTCGTCTTGTGGCGATAAAAAAACGAAGTCTTTTGATGCCGTGCTAACTTCTAATGATTTAACGGAATTAAAAGAAAAACGCAGCGAAATTGATGCCGAACAACAAAAACTAAATGATCAAATAACATTGATTAACGAGAAAATAGCAAAATTGGATACCATTAAAAGAATTCCTTTAATTACAACTTTTCATGCCAAACAAGAGGTTTTTAAGCACCAACTTGAAATTCAAGGAAATGTTACTACTAAAAGCCTGATTGTAATAACTCCAGAATACAATGGTATTTTAACCCATGTATATGTAAAGGAAGGCCAAGAGGTAAAAAAAGGCCAACTTTTAGCTAAAATTGACGATGGCGGACTAAGTCAGCAATTGGCACAAATGAAAATTCAAACCAATTTAGCTCAAACCACTTTCGAGCGTCAAAAACGTTTATGGGATCAAAATATAGGTAGTGAAATTCAATATTTACAAGCTAAATCCGCCTTCGAGTCGCAAACAGAAGCTGTTAACCAATTGAAACAACAAATGGCCAAAACCAATATTACGGCACCGTTTTCTGGAACTATAGACGATATAATTACAGAACAAGGAAGTGTTGTAACTGCAGGTCAATCTCAAATTCTACGTATAGTTAATCTGGAAAACATGTATATAGAAACCGAGGTTCCAGAAAAATATATTTCAGATATAACCATAGGAAAACATGTTGTGGTAGACTTTCCTATTCTAGGCAAAACCTTAGAAACAAAAATCCGTCAAGTAGGAGATGTTATCAATCCCGCAAACAGAACCTTCAAGGTTGAAGTAAGTATTCCTAACAAAGATAAAAGTATCAAACCTAACTTAACAGCACGTCTTAAAATTAACGATTACACCAATAAAAATGCGATGCTAATTCCTCTTAGCATTATTTCTGAAAATGCCCAGGGTGAACAATACATTTATATCATTACCAATAAAAACTCGCAAGACGAAGGTGAGGTAAAACGTATTATTATAAAAACCGGAAAAACCCAAGGCGATGTTATAGAAGTGCTTGAAGGTATAGAAGATGGTGCAGAAATTGTCCAAGAAGGTGCTAGAAGTGTTAAGGATGGACAAACCGTTAAGGTGATCGAGTTGCCTAAAGAAGACCAAACAACCCAAAATTCTAACGACTAAAAACTAGCCAAAAATGACTGATAAAAAGAAAAAACAAGTCGATAAGGAATTTGGTTTAGCATCGTGGGCCATCAACAACAAAACCACCATGTATGTGCTTATTTTGGTGATTTTTTACTTAGGAGTAGCCGCTTTTTTCGACATGCCTCGTGAGAGTTTTCCGGAAGTAAACGAAACTAAAATATATGTAAGCTCCATTTATCCAGGAAACACAGCCGAAGATGTTGAAAAACTCATAACCGACCCTCTTGAGGACGAATTAAAAACAGTGAGTAACGTTGTTGAAATAACCTCAACATCGCAAGAGGATTTCTCCATGATTGTTGTGGAATTCGACGAACATCTTACGGTTGAACAAGCCAAACAAAAAGTAAAAGATGAAATAGACACCAAAACGGCAGGCGAAGATTGGCCTATGTCCAACGGTGCCAAAGTAAAACCAGATGTGTTCGAGTTAAGCCTTTCGGAAGAGATGCCTATTCTAAATATTAATATTTCTGGCGATTATACGGTTGAAAAACTTAAAGAATATGGCGAATATCTTCAGGATGAAATTGAAGATTTATTAGAAATCAAAAAAGTTGACATTCGTGGGGCTCAAGACAAAGAAGTAGAGGTTGCAGTAGATATCTATAAAATGATGGCTGCCGAGGTTACTTTTAGCGATATAATTAACGCAATAAACAACGGAAACATCACCATGTCTGCCGGAAACTTAGTAGCTAGTGGCCAACGAAGAACTATTAGGATTTTAGGTGAAATAGAGTCGCCGGACGAACTAAAAAACTTTGTAGTAAAAGCCGAAAAAGG
>Ga0079224_100008257_pt1 | contig 14085 bp, 9 predicted proteins | sample Stecom2015_FD_80414 | JGI IMG/M metagenome (GOLD analysis project Ga0079224, IMG submission 80414) | Agricultural soil microbial communities from Utah to study Nitrogen management - Steer compost 2015 | ecosystem: Environmental > Terrestrial > Soil > Agricultural land | place: USA: Utah...
GACCGCAGGCTCGCGCAGCTGCGGGAGGAGGGGATTCGCTTCGTCACGAGCTGCGAGGTCGGTGTCGATGTCACCGTGGAGCAGCTGCGGGAGCGCTTCGACGCCGTGGTACTCGCGGTGGGAGCGCTGCGGGGGCGTGACGACACCACCACGCCGGGGCGGGAGTTGAAGGGCATCCACCTGGCGATGGAACACCTCGTGTCCGCCAACCGCGAGTGCGAGGGCGACGGTCCCACCCCCGTGAGTGCCGAGGGCAAGCACGTCGTGATCATCGGGGGCGGTGACACGGGGGCCGACTGCTACGGCACGGCGATTCGCCAGGGCGCGTTGTCGGTGACGCAGTTGGACCGCTATCCGCAGCCACCGTCCACTCGGGACGACTCCCGTTCGCCGTGGCCCACGTGGCCCTACATTCTGCGCACGTATCCCGTTCATGAGGAGGCGGGGCAGCGGCGTTTCGCCGTGGGTGTGCAGCGGTTCGTCGGGGACGACGACGGTCACGTGAGGGAGCTCGAACTCCGTCGGGTGGAGGTGCGCAAGGACCCCGAGACCGGACACCGCGAGGTCGTCCCGGTCGACGACGAGGTCGAGCGCATCCCGGCCGATCTGGTGTTGCTCGCCATCGGCTTCGAGGGCGTGGAGCACATGCCGTTGCTGGACGAGTTGGGTCTGTCGTTGAACGGGCGCGGCACGCTCTCGTGCGGCGCCGACTGGCAGACGCAGGTGCCGGGTGTGTTCGTGTGCGGTGACGCTCATCGGGGCGCGTCCCTGGTGGTGTGGGCCATCGCGGAGGGGCGTTCGGCCGCGAGAGCGGTGGACGAATACCTGATGGGGGAGTCCGACCTGCCGGCTCCGGTCCACCCCACGGCGTTGCCGCTGGCCGTCTGACCCGTCGGGCCGCCGGGTCCCTCTCCTGGCGGTACCACAGTTGGGCGATATCTCGGATCGTTTCCTACCACTGGTTGGTAATTCACCGACGGTGTGGTGGCGGCGAGATGAAGCGAGGGATATCGCGGTCGTTCACCCTGGTGGCTGCTGGCGTGGTGGCTCTGGGGATATCCGTTCCGGCGAGCGCGAAGAACATCTCGGAAAATAATTCACTTGACGGGGTGGCCGTCAACGAGGTCACCGCGTCGGTGGAGGCGGTTCTCGACTACTGGACCCCGGAGCGAATGCGGGAGGCCGTGCCGATGGAGCAGCACGTCGACCTCGCCGCGGTCGACGTGTCCACCGTGCGGGAATCGCTGCGGGACGTCGCGCGTGGTGAGGCACGTGCCGTGCCGGGCGTGAGCCCTCGTAGCTTCCCGACGTCGGGGGAACCGTGGCACGGGGGCGGCGAGGTGGTCGACACCGCGGGCCGGGTGTTCTTCACCTTCGACGGCAGTCCGGCTTCGTGCAGCGGCAACGTGGTCACCAGCGAGAACAAGAGCGTGGTGATCACGGCGGGGCACTGTGTGAAGTACCAGGGGAGCTGGCACACCAACTGGATCTTCGTCCCCGGCTACGACGACGGGCAGGCGCCGCACGGTGAGTGGGCCGCGCGCCTGACCCTCACGACGCCGCAGTGGGAACAGCGCGAGGACATGAACTACGACATCGGCGCCGCCGTGGTGGAACCGCTCGACGGCGCCCTCCTGGAGGACGTGGTGGGCGCGCAGGGCATCGCGTTCAACCAGCCACGCAACCAGGACATGTACACGTTCGGCTATCCCGCGGCCGATCCCTACGACGGCAGCGCGCTGATCCACTGCAGCGGCCCCACGTTCACCGACTTCCTGCTCACCAACGACCACGCGATGAGCTGCGACATGACGGGTGGTTCAAGCGGTGGGCCGTGGTTCCTGGACTTCGACGAGGCCACGGGTACGGGAGTGCAGGCGTCGGTGAACAGCTTCGGCTACACGTTCCTGCCGGGCTACATGTTCGGCCCCTATTTCGGGTCGGAGGCCGAGGCGCTCTACGACGCCGCGCAAACGGCGTGAGCCGACGCGGGAGGAAATGACCACTCACCGTGATCGAGAAGGGCGGGGCCCGTGGGAGGGCGGAAAGCTGATGAATTCACCTCCCACGGGTCAGCGTCCGGCGATTGATTCGTATGCTGGGGGTCGTGAATTGGACTGTTGATGTCCCCATCGACGCCCTGCCCTCGCTGCCGCCGTTGCCCGACGAGATGCGCAAGCGGCTGGACGACGCGCTTTCTCGTCCCGCGGCGCAGCAACCCGAATGGCCCGACGCGGAGGCGGTCTCCCGGGTCCGGACGGTGTTGGAGAGCGTACCGCCGATCACGGTGCCCGCGGAGGTCGATCGCCTACGTGAACGGCTCGCCATGGTTGCACGCGGCGAGGCGTTCCTGCTCCAGGGCGGTGACTGCGCCGAGACGTTCGAGTCCAACACCGAGCCCCACATCCGCGCCAACCTGCGCACGCTGCTGCAGATGGCCGTGGTGCTCACGTACGGCGCGAGTCTTCCGGTGGTGAAGGTGGGGCGCATCGCGGGTCAGTACGCCAAGCCGCGTTCCAACAACACCGACGCCCTCGGACTGCCGGTGTACCGGGGCGACATCATCAACTCGCTCGCACCCGACCCCCAACTGCGCGTACCCGACCCGAGCCGCATGATCCGCGCCTACGCCAACTCGGGTGCCGCGATGAACCTCGTGCGGGCGCTGACGGGCGCCGGTATGGCCGACCTGGCCCAGGTGCACGCGTGGAACAAGGACTTCGTGCGCACCTCCCCCGCCGGGGAGCGTTACGAGGCGTTGGCCTCCGAGATCGACCGTGGCCTGCGGTTCATGGCGGCCTGCGGGGTGAGCGACAACTCCCTGCACTCCACCGAGATCTTCGCCAGCCACGAGGCGCTGTTGCTCGACTACGAGCGCGCCATGCTGCGGCTCGACGACCCCACGTCCGACAACCCGTCGCTGTACAACCTGTCGTCGCATTTCCTGTGGATCGGGGAGCGCACGCGCCAGCTCGACGGTGCGCACATCGCCTTCGCCGAACTGATGGCCAACCCGATCGGCGTCAAGATCGGACCCACGACCACGCCTGAGCAGGCCCTCGAGTACGTCGAACGGCTCGACCCGAAAAACGAGCCCGGCAGGCTCACCCTCATCTCCCGGATGGGCAACGACAAGGTGCGCGAGGTGTTGCCCCCCATCGTCGAGAAGGTCGAGGCGTCCGGGCACAAGGTCATCTGGCAGTGCGACCCGATGCACGGCAACACGCACGAGTCGTCGAACGGCTACAAGACCCGGCACTTCGACCGCATCGTCGACGAGGTCCAGGGCTTCTTCGAGGTGCACCGCAAGCTCGGCAGCTACCCGGGTGGTATCCACGTCGAGCTCACCGGTGAGAACGTCACCGAATGTCTGGGCGGCGCCCAGGACATCTCAGACCTCGACCTGTCCGGCCGCTACGAGACGGCGTGCGACCCGAGGCTGAACACGCAGCAATCGCTGGAACTGGCGTTCCTCGTCGCCGAGATGCTGCGTGCCTGACCTCCGACGCGTCGTCAAGGACAGTGCTGGAGCAGCACCGCCATCGACTTGGTGACGGCGTCGGCGAGTGAGCCGACGCCGCTCACGGCGTCCCCTCCGGTGTGCAGGCCGATGTACACGCCGTTCTGGTAGGTCGAGACCGCGCATCCCACCGACTGGTGCGGGGCGAGCGGCACCACGGGATACACCTCGCACAATGGAGCGCCGTCGAGAGCCAACGGGATGTTCGGCAACGGGACGTTGGTGACCACGGTGTCGAACAGCAGCGGTGCCGCGTGGGCGACGGTGCGCGTGGCCAGCCGGTGTACCGCGCCCGGAAGGTGTTCGGCGAGTACGGGCAGCGCGCCCGCACCTCGCCACGGGCCCGCCTGCTTGTTGCGGTTCATCGTCCGCGTCACCGCGTGGAGCCGTTCGATCGGGGAGTCCGTGTCGACCGGCAGGTCACACAGGTATCCCGACAGGGCGTTACCACCCGCCTCGGCACCTCGGCGTCGGCGCATGCTGACGGGGACCAACGCGCGGAGGGGGCGGACGGGATCGTCGTTGCGGTTCACCAGCCAGTCCCGGAACGCTCCGGCCAAAAGGGCGAGCACGACGTCGTTGGTCGTTCCACCGTGGGTCTTACGCACCCGCCGGATGTCGTCGAGGTCGAGCCGGACGAGCCCGAGCCGCCGTCGGGGCGAGCACGTGGTCACGGTCGGGGACAGGGGGTAGGGCCTTGCCGCCCGCAGCATCGCTCCGGCGATACTCGCCGATTCGACGGTGCTGCCGATGGCTTGTTCGACGGTCGCGCGGGCACCCCGCCACAGCGTCCGCAGCGGTGAGTCGTCCTTCGCCGTAGGGGACCGAAAGGTACGGGGGGTGGGGCGGGGAAGGGGTGTGTGATCGAGCAGTCCCAGCGCCAGTTCGATCGCGCCCGTGCCGTCACACAGCGCGTGGTGGAGCTTGATGAGCAGCGCGAAACGCTCCTCGGACAGCCCGGTGACGATCTGGGCGCTCCACAACGGACGGTGGACGGCCAAAGGGGTGGCCAACCACCGGGAGGCGTGGGCGGTCAGCGGTTCGGGGCCCTCGCCCGCCAGGTGGTGGGTGCTGACATGCTGGGTCGCGTCGAAAGTCGGGTCGTCCTCCCACCGCGCACCGCCGGTGAGTTCGGTGCGCACCCGCTGTCGTAGGCGTGGCAATGCATCGGCCCGTCGGGCCACGAGGGCAGCGAGGCGGTGTGCGTCAGGGTTCCGAGCCGAGAACAGTGCGACCGCGCCCAGGTGCATGGGGGTCGCGGCGCCGTCGATGCACAGGAAGGCGATGTCCAGTGAGCTGAGCCGGTCGGCTGACATCGGCGTCTCTTTCGCGAAGTCGGTGGTGCGGTTCACCGCCGTCGCGACCGGAAGAGCGCGACGGCGGCGGCACCACACTCATCCTCGGCCATGCCGGCCCACGCCGCAGTCCGGCCACGACGCGGGCCCGGCGGACCGCGCGATCAGGGGATCACCGACAGGGTGACCGTCGAGCCGGGCTCGGCGAGGGTACCGCCGTCGGGGCTCTGCTCGATCACGAAGCTGACGGGGCCACGTGACTTCTCGGCCTCCACCTTGAAGCCCGCCTCGCGGAGTATCCGGACGGCCTTTTTGGTCTGCCGTCCCACAACGGACGGCACCTCCACCGCGTTGGACACGAACACCCCGACCCGGCTGCCCGGCTCGGGCGTGCTGCCCTGTTCGGGATCGGTACGCACGACGTGTCCCGCTTGCACGTTGGGGGAGAATTCCTTCCCCGCCTCGAACGGTTCGAATCCCGCGTTCCGCAGTGCCTGGAACGCCTCGTCCCGGGACATGCCGCTGACGTCGGGAACGGGTGTCGGAGGCGGGCCTTTCGACCGCACGATGGTCACCGTGTCACCGACGTTGGCCTGGGTGCCCGGTTTCGGTGTCAGTGTGACCACGGCACCCTCGGGCACCTCGGCGTCGTAGGCGTCGGCTTCGGCGTCCACCCGTGGTTCCAATTGCATGGCGCGGATGGCGCGCTCGGCCTCCTCGACGGACGCGCCCGCGCGGACATCGGGCACCACCGGCTTGCCCAAGGAGAGCACCACGGTCACCTCGTCGCCCTGCAACGCCCGTGAGCCGCTGTCCGGCTCGCTGCGGATCACCGTTCCCGCCGGGGCGGTGTTGTGCCGCTCCTCGGTGAACACGGGGGTCAGCTCCGCTTGACGTAACGCCGTCTCCGCCTCCTCCCGGCTCAGCCCGGCGACCGAGGGGACGTCCACGTAGCGACCGGCGGAGAACCACCACACACCGGCGCCGACCCCGCCCAGCAGGACCAGCACCACCAGCGCCAGGACCGCGAGTGGGGGACGGCGTCGGGGCGAAGCGGTGGGCGGCTCGGCCTGCGGAGGGCCGAGGTGCCCCGAGGTTTCGACCATGGCGCGCGGTAGGGCCTGCGTGCCGCGTGGACCGGGCCCGGAGTGCTCCGTGATCGCGGGTATGGCGGGCACGGTCAGTTCCGAGTCGTCCTCGGCGGGGACGCTCCGTGAGATTCGGGGAGCGTCGGGTGGCGTGGCCACCGGGATCGTGGCGGTGCGCACGCCGAGTTCGGCCTTCACCCGGCGAAGTTCCGCCAGGAACTTCGCCGCGTCTGCCGGACGTGCCTCGGCGTCGCGGCGGGTGGCGCGCAGCACGAGGTCGTCGAGCGCCGCGGGTATCCCCGGGACCACCGTGCTCGGCGCGGGCACGTCGTCGTTGACATGGCGGTAGGCCACCGACAGCGCCGTGTCACCGCTGTAGGGCACCCGGCCGGTGAGCATTTCGTACAGCAGGATGCCCGTCGAGTAGATGTCCGACCGTGCGGTCGTCGTCCCCGTCGCCACCTGTTCGGGAGAGAGATACGCGACCGTGCCGAGGATGATGTTCGCGCTGGTGGTCCCCGCGCTCGCCGCCGCGCGGACCAGACCGAAATCGGCGACCTTGACGACACCACCGGTGTCGCCGCCCCTGCCGATGAGCACGTTCTCTGGTTTGATGTCCCGATGTACGAGTCCGGCGGCATGGGCGGCGGCCAGCGCCGAGGAGACCTGCTCGGCGACGGTGAGGGCCAACGGCACGTCGAGTCGGCCCCGCTCGTTGATCAGGTCGCGCAGGGTCCCGCCGTTCACGAGTTCCATCACCAGGAAGGCCCTGGGGTTCTCCGGGTCGGCCGAGGTGTCGAAACCCTGGTCGTGCACCGCGACGACGTGCGGATGATGCAGCCGAGCAGCCGCCCGGGCCTCCCGTTCGAACCGATCGACGAACGACCGGTCACCCGCGAACCGCGAGTCCATGACCTTCACGGCGACCGGCCGGTCCAACCGGGTGTCGACTCCGCGGTACACCGATGACATTCCACCTCGGGCGATCAGATCCTCGACGCGGTACCGCCGGTCTAGGAGGGCGCCGGCGAGGCTCGGTTCGGTGCGTGTCACAGCGGTCGTCCTACGGTCGGGGTTGTTGGGAGCACCACGGCGATGAAGTGAAAAATGGTGCTCTCTCGGGCGCCCCGATTATGGCAAGGTGGAGCATGTGAGTGCGATTCCAGTCGCTGACGACGTGCTTGACCCCGATGTTGCCGTGTTGACCGTCGCCGAGACGGCCAAGACGATCAAAGCGTCGGAGAACAAGGTCCGGCAGATGTTGCGGGACGGTCAACTGATCGCCGTGCGGAGGAACGGCGAGCTCATGATTCCCGCCGAGTTCTTGAACGACAACGGTCCGGTCAAAGGTTTGTCCGGCACCATCACGGTGTTGTCCGACGCCGGGTTCAATCGGACGGAAATGTTGAGATGGCTGTTCTCGAAGGATGATTCCCTGCCCGGCGTGACGCCGATCAACGCGCTGCGGACCAACCACGGTACCGAGGTCAAGCGGCGCGCCCAGGCGATGGCGGTCTAGCGGCCTTCCGTCCCGTTCACCTTCCCGGGCCCGTCGAGGTTCGGCTGTGTCGATTCCGCGAAGCCGTCCTCATGACGGCCCGTGTCGCCGTGGTCGTCCCCGAACGACGCGGGCACCGCACGTGGTACGTGCGGTGCCCGCTGCGCGGACTCCGATATTCAGCTGTTCAACAGCGGTTCAGCTCAGTACGGGCAGGTCGAGCGGTACTCCTCGATCGCCCGGTCGGTCGGGTTGGGGCAGAGGAACTGGCTGTAGCGGGTGTCCTCGTCCACGAACCGCTTGAGCCACGAGATCACGTACTTCGCGATCGTGGTGTTGGGGATGTTCGGAGCGAAGTGGGTGGCGCCGTCCAGCTCCATGTACGCCTTCGGCAACGAGCTCGGCAGGCTCTCGTAGAACGGCTTCGCGTGGGTCCGCACCGACGCGATGGTGTCGAGTTCGGCGCCGATGATGAACGTCGGCACCTGGACCTGGCCCCAGGTCTTGTCCAGGTTCCACGGCGTCAGGGGGATGGACGCCTTCAGCGAGGGCCGCATCACGGTCGCCTCCAGCGAACCGCCACCGCCCATCGAGTGGCCCATGACCGCGAGCCGGTTCGGGTCGAGCCGCTCGCGGACCTTCCGGTCACTGCGCTCCACCAGGTAGTCCAGGGCGGCCAGCAACTGACGGCCACGCTGTCCGGGCTGGTCGAGGCGCGTGTTGGTGTCGATGGTGAACACGATGAAGCCCTGCGAGGCGACGCGCTCGCCGTACCACGACATGCTGCCCTGGCTGGCGGTGAAGCCCGGGGCGACGGCGACGGCCCCGAAGGTGCCCTCGTCGGTCTCCCTGGGGTAGTAGATCGTGCCGCCACCGAAGCCGGAGGCGAAGGAAGACACGCGCTCGGTGGCCACCGAGAACGGGCCGCGGATGGCCTCGATGCTGTCCTCTGTCGGGTCGGGACCACGTTCGTAAGGGTTGTCCTGGGCTGTGGAGACCTCAGCTCCCGCAACACCACCCACCGCGCCGACGAGCACGGCCAAAGCGGTGGTCATCACGCCGATCGCTCGCGCCATCGAGGCGCGGGCACCGGTGCCCGCCTGCCTGCGAATTCGCACTGCGTCGCTCCTTTACTCCGAGAGTCCAGGCAACTGGTCGCTACCTGCGTTCGCCCAATGACGAACAGTGGTGATTCTGACCAGGTAGGGAGCGGTGCGACATCGGTGAAATCACCAGTTATTACCCGCGGGTAGGCAGGTGGGCCGGACGGCCCTCACCGGAAATTGGCCGGACGGCCTTCACCGGAAGAGGGCCGCCAGCTGCACGCGGGAACGCACGTCGAGCTTGGCGAAGATGTTGCGCAGATGGTGATCCACCGTGCGAGGACTGATGAACAGTTGCGTGGCGATCTCCTTGTTCGTGGCGCCGTCGGCCACAAGCTGCGCGATGCGTTCCTGCTGTGGACTCAACCCCCGGGACAGGTGGGGTCTGCCCCGTCCCGGGTGGCCGCAGGCACGCAGTTCCTGTGAGGCCCGCTCCACCCAGTGCGTGGCACCGAGGTCGTCGAACAACTGGACGGCTTCCCGCAGCAGTTCCCGGGCCTGTTTGGGCCTGCGGGAGCGCCGCAGGTGGGAGGCGTACAGCAGCTGGGTGACAGCCAGGTCGTAAGGTGCGTCGGCCTCGCGGTGCAAGCGGACCGCCTCGGTGAACCGCTCCTGCGCTTCACCGTCCTGCTCGGCGAGCAACGCATGGCAGCGATGGGCCAAGGCGACCCGAGCGGTGCCTCCCGTGGTGTTGGCCCAGTGCTCGAACGTCACCAGGGAACGTCGGGCCACCTCCTTCTCCCCGCACCGCACGGCGGCCTCGACGAAATGCGGCACCGCCATCACCCGAAGCGGCACGCAGTGGCGGGATCGGCCCACCGTCATCCTGCGGAATCGATCGAAGGCCTCGGCGGGCCGGTCATGGGCGAGGTCCACACAGGCAGCCGCCCAGGTCGCCAGTGCGCTCGGACGGCCCAGTCCACGTTCGGCGAGCTCCGTGTTCGCGGCTTGCAGCCGTTGCAGGGCGGTTTCCTCATCGCCCTGCAACGCGGCCAACATGGCGAGCACGGTGACATGATCGACGGCCGAATTGGACTGCCCCAACGAACGCGCCACCTGAAGTCCCTCCAACGCGGTGGTGGACGCGGCGGAGAGTTGCCCGGACAACAACGCCGACAACGCCGCGTACACCAAGGCCCACGGCACCCCCGACTCGTCGCCGCGGGCACGGGCGCACACGACGGCCTGGAGCGCGAGGTCCCGGGATCGTTCGGCGTCGCCGAGGGTGAAGGCGGCCTGGCTCGCGAGGGTCTTCGCGGTCGGATCGGGCGTCGTCTCGCCGAGTTCGACGAGGCTGCGCAGCGGCGCCGCCGCGGCACTGTGCTCCCCTCGGAAGGTCGCCGACATGGCGGTGAAGTGCTCGCGCACCACCCGCGTGGCCGGCCATTCCTCCGGGCCGCAGAGGAGGGCGGCGTCCTTCGCGGTGAGGCAGTACCGCGCGTTGTCCCCCGCCACGAAACTCGCCTCACCGGCCAACATGAGTGCGCTCGCGGCGAGCGTGCGATGCGTGGACGCCAGCTGTCGTGCGGTGGAGATGAGTTTGGTAGCGGCCACGGAGGGGTCACCCCGGCGCAGTTCGATCTCACCCGCCAGCCTGCTGACCCGCGCGCCCAGAACGCTGTCGGAGAGTGGGGCGGCGAGCCGCAACGCGGTGCGCGCTCGCTGCGGACGCCCCGAAGCCCAGTGGTCCGTGGCCGCCGCCACGAGACGGCGGGCGCGTTCCTTCGTGTCCGAGGTCAGGGCCGCCGCTCGTTCACTCGCCGCTGCGGCCGTGGCGTGGGCCGCCGCGGCGCGGGCGCGCTCCGCGATGTCGTCCAGGTCCGCCACGAGAGCCGGATCGGGGGCCATGGCGATCGCCGCCCGATGCCACACGGCGCGGTCCCGGTCTCCGACCGCCTCCGCGGCCTCGGCCATGCGGTGGTGCGCTTGGACGATGTCCTGCGGGGTCAAGGCCGCGAGCAGTGCGGAGGGCACGGTGTCCGCCGCGGTCCGGACCGTGTCGCCGTCGAGGATCACCAGCCCCGAGCGGACGGCCTCGGCCAGCGTCGACCTGTGATGGGGCAGCACCCGACAGGTGAGCTGTTCGTCCAATCCCTCGGATATCCCGGCGAGCGCCACCACCTCGCGTGCTCCCTCGGACAGAGCCGACAGCCGGTGTCCGAGCGTACGGCACAGCCTCCCCTCGGGAGGCGGGGACGAAGGCGGAGCCGCCCTTCCGCACAGGTGCTCCGGTGTCAGACTCTCGGCGAGTTCGACCAGGGCGAGGGGATTGCCGTGTCCGACGTCGAGCAGGGAATCGGCGAGGTCGTGCGGCAGGGACGCGCCGAGCCGGTCACGCAACAGCGCGTGCGCGGCCTCGTCGTCCAGCCGGCCGAGCCGTAACCGAGGAAGTTCGCCCCACACCGACGTCTCCGTGTCCACCTCGGTGTCGGCCGTACAGTCGACGGCGAACACGAAGACCACACCGGCGTGGTGAGCGCGGCGTGCGGCGAAGGCGAGAGCGGACAGGGACGCGCTGTCCAACAGGTGGGCCGAATCGACACAGCACAGGACGGGCTGTCGACGAGCGGCCAGGCCGAGCAGCGCGGAGACGGCCGCCGGTACCGCGAGTGAACCGACCTGTCCCTCATCGTCGGCGGGCAGTCCCCATACCGGTCGCAATGCGCGGCCACGGTCATCCGGCAGGAGTGACACCAAGGACTCGAGCGGTCTCAACAACTGCTCGACACCGGCGAAACGGACATCGGACTCGGCCGCGCTGCCCTCGGCCCACAGGACTTGGAACCCTTCGGCGTGTTCGACGAGCGCGTTGAGCAGGGTGGTCTTGCCCGTCCCCGGGGCCCCCACGACAACCATTCCGGTGCCTCTTCGGCCGGAGGTGTTGTCGAGAAGCCCGGTCAAAGTCGCGAGTTCACGATCCCGCCCACGCACCGGGTGCGCGAGCGTGTCATCCCACACGGCCAGCATCCCGACAGTGTCGCCCTTTCGATCACCGTGCGGGAAGACATCAGCTGGAGAATCTACCGATCAGCCGTTTCGGCTGTCCCGCCACGCCAGCCACTCACGCAGTGGGCCGAAGTCGTAGTCGGGGCCGCTGGAACTCAGGGTGAACAGCGTGATGCCGAGTTCCGCGAGCTGGTCGCCGGAGGCGGACGGTGAACCGGACACGCCGATGGACCGTTCGATCTCGGCCGGGTCACGTCCCACGTCCGCGCAGTGCTGGTCGAGGATCCGCACCTTTCGGCGGGCCACCTCGACATCACCCCAGCTGTGCCATATGTCGGCGTGCTTCGCCACCAGCCGCAGGGTCTTCTTCTCCCCACCCCCACCGATGAGCACGGGGATTTCGCGTGTCGGCGGTGGGTTGAGCTTCGCGAACCGCTGCTCGATGCGGGGCAGGGCCTTGCCGAGGTCGGCGATCCTGCTGCCCGCGGTGCCGAACTCGTAGCCGTACTCCACGTAGTCCTTCTCGAACCAGCCCGCACCGATGCCGAGGATGAGTCGGCCGCCGCTGATGTGGTCCACGGTGCGGGCCATGTCGGCCAACAGCTCGGGGTTGCGATAGCTGTTGCAGGTCACGAGCGCCCCGATCTCGACCCGGGACGTCGTCTCCGCCCAGGCGCCCAGCATGGTCCAACACTCGAAGTGCTTGCCCTCGGGATCACCGCTCAACGGGTAGAAGTGATCCCAGTTGAAGACGATGTCCACGCCGAGTTCCTCGGCCTCCGCCACCGCGCGGCGGATGTCGTCGTAGTCGGCGTGTTGCGGCTGAAGCTGCAACCCGATGCGGATCGGCCGTCCTGTCGTGGTCGTCATGTCCTCCGACCCTACTGACGGGCAGGGGGCGGCGCGCTCCGATGAGGACACCCGATCGATCGGTGCTTCAGGAGGTCCTGCGGGTCGCTCGGTCCGCGAGTTCGACGAGCCGTTGGGCGGCGGGTTCGGCGAGTGAGGCTTTGCGAAGCGCGGCCAGCGCGTTCTCGGTCATCGCCTCGATCCGGCGTTCCACCTCGGCGACCGCGCCGACGCTGACGAGTGCCTGCCGGACGTCGTCCACCTCCGCGTCGGTCAGATCGGGGTCACCCACCGCCTCGGCGATCATCTTCCGTTCCTTGGTGGACCCTTGCCGTTCGGCGTAGTCCAGGCCGAGCGCCACCAGCAGCGTGCGTTTGCCCTCGCGCAGGTCGTCCCCCGCGGGTTTGCCCGTGACGGACGGGTCCCCGAACACCCCGAGCAGGTCGTCCCGAAGTTGGAAGGCGACCCCGAGTTCACCCCCGAAGTCCAGCAACGCGTCGATGAGTTCGTCGTCGGCCCCGGCGAGCGCGGCACCCAGGTGAAGGGGACGCTGCACGGTGTAGGCGGCGGTCTTGAGCCGATCGACCCGCAACGCGGCCTCCACGGAGGTGTCCCCGGTGGCCTGGGTGTGGACGTCGAGGTACTGCCCGGCCAGAACCTCGGTGCGCATGGCCCGCCACGCGGGACGGGCGGCCGCGATCGTCGCGGGAGGCAGCCCGCATTCGGCGAACATGTCTTCGGCCCAGGCCAACGCCAGGTCTCCGATGAGGACGGCGGCGGCCTGTCCGAACGCCTCGGCCGAGCCGAGCCAGCGTTCCCGGGTGTGACGAGCCGCGAAGGCGACATGCACCGTGGGCGAACCACGACGGGAATCGGAGGAGTCGATGACGTCGTCGTGGATCAATGCGCACGCCTGGATCAACTCCAGGCTGGCCACGGCTCGCAGTACCCCTTCGGCCTCGTCCGAATCCGGGGTGCCGCCCGCGCCACGCCACGCCCACCAGGCGAAGGTGGGCCGTAACCGTTTGCCGCCTCCGAGCACGAAGTCTCTCAAGGTGGACACGGCCGGGCCGAACGTCGGCTCGATGCGGCAAATCGATTCACCGGCATCATGGAGGAAGTCACGCAGTACGCGCTCGAACTCGGACGGCAGGTCAGCGTCGAAGACGGGCATACACCCCATCGTCCCAGGCGGGTGTAAATCGCTATCACCCATATGCGTGAGAAGAGGTAGCGTGCCAGCATGAGCGTCCACGAGATCAGCGACCAGTTCGTCGACGATTACGCCGCGGCGGAACCCGTCCTGGCGACCTACCTCGGCGTCGTCGGCTACGACGACCAACTCACCGACTACTCGCCCGAAGGGCATGCGGCGAGGGCCGCGATCCAGCGCAGGGCCTTGAACGAGATGGAGGGCGCCAACCCGACCGACGACAGCGAGCGGGTGGCCAAGGCCGTGTTCCTGGAACGGATCAGCAACGAGTACGCGATCCACGACGCCGGGCTCGACATCGCGTCGCTGAACACGATCGCCAGTCCCGTGCAGGAGCTGCGCGAGGTGTTCGACATGATGCCGACGGACACGCCGGAACAGTGGGAGACGATCGCCACCCGGATGTCCCGGGTGCCCGCCGCGCTCGACGGGGTGCGGGCCTCGCTGCTGGCGGCGGCCGAGGCGGGCAGGGTTTCCGCGCTGCGACAGGTCACCAAGGTCGCCGAACAGGCCGACTACTGGGCGGGGATGAGCGGTAGGACCGGCTACTTCGAGCAGCTCGCCGCCGGTGCC
>Ga0079224_100008259_pt1 | contig 14084 bp, 16 predicted proteins | sample Stecom2015_FD_80414 | JGI IMG/M metagenome (GOLD analysis project Ga0079224, IMG submission 80414) | Agricultural soil microbial communities from Utah to study Nitrogen management - Steer compost 2015 | ecosystem: Environmental > Terrestrial > Soil > Agricultural land | place: USA: Utah...
CGCCGAACAGCTGGTCGTTGCCGTCGCCGGCATCGATCACATCGTCGCCCGCGCTGCCGAAGATGACGTCGTTGCCTCCGAGCCCGTTGACCGTATCTTGCCCCTCCAGCGCAACGATGCAGTCCGCCTCCGCCGTGCCCTGGAGGATGTCGTCATTGGGCGTCCCAATGATGACGTTGAGCCCACTTGCCTGGCAGAACGCGATCGGGTCGGCAACCGCCGCTTGCGCCACGCCAGCCGTTGCCTCTCGAGGCGCGTCATCTGCACCGGAGCATGCCGCGGTGGCGCCCGCGAGCGTCAAAAGCAACCAACCGCCCGTGATGGTCTTCAATTCCATGACACACGTGTCTCCTCTCCATCGATCGACGATGGTCTTGGGGTGCGGACGCTTTGCCGCCCGCCCTCGGTTTGCCCGAGGTTAGAGCTTCTGCGACCTTCGGACCTTCACGTCGCGCCGGCGCGTGCCGTACGATTCCGCCTGTGGGGCCTCGATCATTGGAGGTTTCTGGCTGACGCAGTTTGTGTTGCCGCCCGCCTGTCGCTCTAGAGCCGGATCCTTCTTCGTGGTAGGCCTGGGGTCTGGAGGTGGCAGGATGCTTTGGATCGGTTGGACGGGATGGGTGGCGGCGGCGTTGACGCTGGTTTGCGCCTGTAGCTCGGACGACGGCGGCGCTTTCGCTGGCGTCGCCCGCTGGAAGTGCTTTGCCGACGCCGCGAGTGGTGACTGCGACTGCCATGGCCTCGAAGCCGGCAGCGACGTGGACGCCGTTGGGTCGGGGTTGTCCGAGGTCAGCTCTTGCACCGGCTACACGCGCTGCGCGACGTACCGGGACGATTTCGGCGACTGGATGTGCAGCTGCGGAGACGAGAGCTACGCGCCGCCGGCTGGTTCGACGGAAGTGTCCGACGCGAGCGCCTGCCCGCCCTAGAGCCCCGCTCCGTTCGCCAGAGCGGAGATGCCGATGAATCGGGGCCCCCTCTGGGTGAGGGCCCCGATTCATCGGGAAGCCCTCTCGTGTGCTCACGGCTCGGTGTTTTCGCGGGTCCCAACTCCCCCTCTAGTGCTCGCGGGCGCCTGCTCCGACAGCATGCTCGCGTACCCTTCGCGGAAGGTCGGGTAGCTGAAGCGATACCCCGAGGCCTTCAGGCGCTGATTGCTGCAGCGCTTGCTCGACCGCGCCGGCGGCTGCCCGCCGAGGGGCGCCGGCGGTGGGGCGCCGAGCTGCGCGGCGAGCCAGGCGAGCACGACGGCCTGATCGGCGGGCTCGTCATCCACGCCGAGGTATACCGGGTCAGGGCGCTCGAGGTCGAGCAGGTGCGCGAGCGCCCCCGCGCAATCGTCGCGGTGAATGCGGTTGGTATAGACGGGCTCGGGCCGCAGGTTGGCCGTTCCGTTGCGCACGCTGTCGACGAGCCGAGTGCGTCCGGGCCCGTAGATGCCGCCGAGCCTGACGACGACGGCGTCGATCCCAGAGCCTTCGACGATGCGTTCGGCTTCGAGCAGGGTGCGACCGGTGAAATGGGTCGGGCTCGTGGGGGAGCTCTCGTCCACCCACTGCCCCGCGCGCTGCTCGTAGACGGAGGTGCTGGACGTGAACAGGAGCCGCCGCACGCCGAGCTTGGCGGCGCGCACGGCGTCGAGCAGGTGCGTCAGCCCCTCGACATAGGCGGCGCGGTAGGCGGCCTCGTCCGAGCGGTCGGCGCCCGCCGCGTAGATGACGGCGTCGATGTCGCCGGGCAATTGGGCGAGGGTCTTCGGATCGGCCAAGTCTGCGGCCAGCGGCCGGAGCGGCGCTGGCACTTGGGAGATGCTGCGCCGCAGCGCCCAGACGCTGCGGCCCGCGCGCGCCAAACACAGACCCAGCGCGGTGCCGACGTAGCCGCAGCCGGCGATGAGAACGGAGCTCATGCGCTGGACCCTGCCACAGGTCTCGACGCTCACCCACCGGATCGTAGGCCAAAAAGGGCGCGCAGGGCTGGCCACGTCCGCCGCGAGCGACAACACTGCGAGGCGATGCTCGCGTTTCGGTTCGACAACTCCTACGCTCGGCTGCCCGAGCGCTTCTACGCGCGTCTGGCCCCGACACCGGTGCGCGATCCGCGCGTCGTGAAGGTCAACGTCGCGCTGGCCGAGACGCTGGGCCTGGACGCCGAAGCTTTGGCTTCCCCCGACGCGGCGCAGGTGTTTTCGGGCAACGTCCTGCCAGCGGGTGCGGAGCCGCTCGCCCAAGCCTACGCGGGCCACCAGTTCGGCGCGTTCGTTCGCCAGCTGGGCGACGGACGCGCCATCTTGCTCGGGGAGGTGGTCGGCGTCGATGGCGTGCGGCGGGACGTTCAGCTCAAGGGCGCCGGTCGTACGCCGTTCTCACGCGGCGGTGACGGCCGCTCGGCGCTCGGCCCGGTGCTGCGGGAGTACGTCGTGAGCGAGGCGATGGCGGCGCTCGGCGTGCCGACCACGCGCTCGCTGGCTGCCGTGACGACGGGCGAGCAGGTCGTGCGCGAGCGCCTCCTGCCAGGCGCGGTGCTCACGCGCGTCGCCCAGAGCCACCTCCGGGTCGGCACGTTCGAATATTTTGCGGCGCGCGCTGACCATCCAGCGCTCGCGGCGCTCACCGAGTACGCGCTCCAGCGTCACTACCCCTCCGCGAACGTCGCCGCTCGGGCCCACGCCGCGCTCGCGTTGCTCGAAGGCGTGATCGAAGCGCAGGCGGCGCTGATCCCGCTGTGGATGGGGGTCGGGTTCATCCACGGCGTGATGAACACCGACAACACCCTGATCTCCGGTGAGACCATCGACTATGGCCCCTGCGCCTTCCTCGATGAGTACGACCCGAACAAGACCTTCAGCTCGATCGATCACGGGCGCCGCTACGCCTTCGGCAAACAGCCGCTGAACGCACAGTACAACCTCGCCCGCTTCGCCGAGACCCTGCTGCCGCTCTTGTCCGACGACGAAAAGGATGCCATCCGGATCGCCACCGAGCGGCTGGACCGCTTCGACAGCCTGTTTCAGCGAAAGTACCTCGCCGTGCTCCGCGCCAAGCTCGGCTTGCGCCGGGAAGAGGACGGCGACCTCGAGCTTGCGACGGACTTGCTTCGTCAGCTGGCGGCGCATCGCGTCGACCACACGCTGTTTTTCCGCGGGCTCTGCGACGCCGCCGAAGACCCCGGCGGCGAGGGGCAGCTGGTGGCGCTGTTCTCGGAGCCGCAGGGGTTTCAGACTTGGTTGCGCGCCTGGCGGCAGCGGCTGGAGCGTGAGGTCGAGCCTGCCGCGGCCCGGGCGGCGAACATGCGCCGCAGCAATCCGGCGTTCATCCCTCGGAACCACCGCGTCGAGGCGGCGATCGAGGCGGCGACCGAGCGGGAGGACTTCGGGCCCTTCGAAGCCTTGGTCGAGGCGCTGGCGCGGCCGTTCGAGGATCAGCCGAGGTTCTCGGAGCTGACCCTGGCTCCGCGGCCCGAAGAGCGCGTCCTGCAGACCTTCTGCGGGACCTGAGCTGAAGCCACGAGCTCGGTCGAGCCGCCGGATCGGCCTTGCGGTCGTCCATTGCCCGCGGCCGTGCTTTGTCTCTTGCCCGTCTCGGGGCAAGCTCCGGCTCTCCCGATGGCGGTGCCGACCGAAGACGACGTGGACGCTCGCCTCGATCGCCTCGAGATCGGCTTCAACGCGGCTGGCGTCGATGCGTTCGGTGTCTCTCGCGCGCACCTGGCCGTCGGTTTCCGCTGGCTCGGCTGGCTCTATCGCCGCTACTTCCGGGTGCGGGTGCACGGCATCGACAACGTGCCTGCCCGCGGCCGGGCGATGCTCGTCTGCAACCATGCCGGCGGCTACGCGGTGGACGCGGCCATGTTGATCGCCGCCTGCTTCTTCGACAAGGAGCCGCCGCGGCTGGCCCACGGGATGGCCGATCGCTTCATCGGGCGCCTGCCGTTCGCCTCGATCTGGGCCAATCGGACCGGCCAGATCACCGGGTTGCCCGAGCACGCTCGCAGGCTGCTGGAAGACGAGCGGCTGGTGATGGTGTTTCCGGAGGGGACGCGCGGCACGGCCAAGGTGTTCTCCGAGCGTCACTCGCTGGTACGCTTCGGTACGGGTTTTCTGCGGCTCGCGCTGGCCGCGCGCGCCCCCGTCGTCCCGGTCGCGTTCGTCGGGGGAGGGGAGGCGGTGCCCACCATCGCGAACCTTCGCACCCTGGGGCGCCTCCTGGGCGTGCCCTATGTGCCGGTGACGCCCTACCTCCTGCCGCTGCCTCTGCCGGTGGGCTGTGAGCTCGTGTTCGGCGAGCCGCTGGTGTTCGAGGGCGACGGCAGCGAAGCCGACGCGACGGTCGAGCGCTATGTCGAAGAGGTGCGCTCGGCCATCGGCGAGCTCATCCAGATCGGCAAGCGCAAAAGGAGGGAGCGGTGAAGGTGTTGATCACCGGCATCGGCAGCAGAATGGGGCAGTTGATGACCCACCTGCTGCTCGAAGCGGGCGACGCGGTGATTGGGATCGATCGACGTCCGGTCTCCGGCGCGCCGGAGGGCGTCGCGCTTCACCGCGTCGACATCCGCAAACGTGACGCAGAAGAGGTCTTTCGAACGGAACGGCCAGAGGCCGTCGTGCACCTCGCGACGATGGCGCACCTGCACGAGGCGGCGGAGGATCGGCATCGCATCAACCTCTGGGGAACCAAAGCCGTCTTCGACTGGTGCGACCGCTACGGCGTGGCGCAGGCGATTTTCGTCGGGCGGCACACCTACTATGGGGCGGCGCCGGACACCCCGCTCTATCACCAGGAGAGCGATCCGCCGCTCGGGCTCGATTCCTTTCCGTAGCTCGCCGACCTGGTGGCCGCGGACCTGTACGCCGGCTCGGCGCTCTGGCGGTTGCCGCGCCTGAAGACGGCCATCTTGCGCGTGTGCTACACGCTCGGCGCGGCGCCTCAGGGCACGCTCGCCGCCTACTTCGGGGGCAGGCGGGTGCCGACGGTGCTCGGGTTCGATCCGCTGTTTCAGGTGATCCACGACACCGATGCGGCGAGGGCCATCGTGGCGGCGCTCCGCAAGCAGGTCCGCGGCGTGTACAACGTCGCCGGCCCCCCGCCGCTCCCGCTATCGCACTGGATCGCGGCGACGGGCCGCCAGCGCGTGCCGCTCCCCGAGCGGCTGCTGGCGCTGTCACAAGGTCGCTTCGGCTTGCCCCGCCTCGAGCGGGGCGCCATCCGCCATTTGAAGTACCCCGTCGTCATCGACGCCTCGGAATTTCAACGAGTTACCGGCTTCGTCGCCGAGCACGACGCGGCGGCGATCGCCGCGTCCTTCCGCGACGTCCGCCCGAGCACACCCCCACCCCGATGGGCACCGCTCGAGTGACCGCCCGGCGCCGTTGCAATCGCCGCCGGATCGCGGCATGTAGGGCTTCGATGCAGCGCGCTCGTCCCACGCGGGGCTCGCCTCGATCCGCCTGGCGCAGAACCGACCGGCGCCTGCCGGCTGCCGTCATCCTCGCCTCGCTGCTGCTCGGCGCGTGCAAGCTGGGCCAGAGCGATCAGGAGGATCGACCGCTGCCCACCGAAGGGGTGCCGCTGCCTCAAGACCAGCCGGCCGCCGCAGAGCCGGTGCGCACCACCCCGCGGCCGAGGCCCGAGCCGCGCCCGATCGCGGCCGACCCAGGCGCGCCCGCACCGGCCGCGCCTGCGCCAACCGCGGCCGCGCCGCAAAAGGCGCCAGCCGCCGGCTCGGCGGAGAAGCTGCCTGACGCTGGCGCTGTCCCCGCCCCGACAGCGGCGCCCGCTGACGCGGCGGCGCCCGCCGCTCCGGGCGTCGCCGACAAGGCGGCGTTCTGCCTCGGCCGCTGTCAGGGAGCCCTGGAAGGTTGTTTGAAGCCGGTGATCCCTGCTGACGGTGGAATGCCGCAGCTGCCGGATACCGAGCGCTGCCGCCAGGCCTTCGAGAGCTGCCGCGCGGCCTGCGAGTAGCGCGGGGGGCGCTCACTGCATCGACAACGCCGCCGCCAGGGTCTTCATGAAGGCGTCGTCCACCCGGCGGTAGTAGGTGCGCGTGACCTCGATCGCTTGCGCCTCGTCGCCCGCCTTCAAAGCAGCCAGAAACTCTCGCAAGTGGCTGGGGAAGGTGGGTTCGAGCACCCACAGACCGGGGAAGCGATCCATGATCTCTCGGTACGCTTCCAAGAACGGATTGGCGATCCAGCGGATCGCCACCGAGTGGCTGGCGTCGATCAGCGCGTCGAGCCAGCGGTGAAACCCGTGGGCGATCACGACGGGGTCCCCGCGCTCGAAGGCGGCGATCAGAAGGTCGGTGATGTCCTGTAGGCGCTCCAGGTCCGTCTTGTCCGCACGTTTTGCGGCAAGCCCTGTCGCAAACTCGATCACCATCAAGCGCGCCGGCAGAATGTCTTCCAGGATGCGGGCGACCTCGGACAGATCGGGCCCTGCCTCCAGAAACGCCGGCAACAGATCCATCGTCCCGGTGCGGCGAAAGTCGGCGACCGTCACACCCTGCCCGTGCCGCACCGTGACCAGCCGCGCTTGCTCGAGCCGTCGCACCGCCTCACGCAAGGTGTTGCGGTTGGTTCCGTACTTTTGGGCCAGCTCGCGCTCGCCGGGCAGCCGTTCACCAGCGGTGAGCTGTCCACCGAGGATCCGCTGCTGCAGCTCCTTGAAGATCGTGTTCGCGATGTTCGACGGGTGCGGCGCTTCTTCGCCGCCGGGGGTCTTTTTGGGGGGAGCTGCCGCCGCCATGGCAACTCTTTAGAGCTTCTTCGTCCCGCCTGGAACTGGTTTCTCCCGGCTGAGCGCCGCCGCGACTTGAGCAAACAGCTCCTTCGATCGGAGCGCCACCTGCGCTCGAGCCCCGAGCGCCCACTCCGTCACCCGTCCGAGGTCGCTGTCATCGAGCGCCAGCCGCGGTCGCGTCGCCAGAGCCCGCTCGAGCCGCCGCGCCACTGCCTCGGGCGTCGCGTGCACGAGATCGAACTGACGCAGCCGCTCGCACAAGATCCGAAGGCGCTCGGCGGCGCCGTGATCTCGCCAGATCAAGCGGTCGAAGGCCGTCGGAGCGACCTCCAAGGCGTCGTAGAAGCCCCGCCGCGCGTCGGCGTCTTCGCTCAGCACCCCATCGAGCAGGAGCTCGACACCGACGTGAGCCACGGCGCGCGCGGGTCCTTTGGCCACGCCGAGCGCAGAGAGCTCTGCGAATGCCTGCGTGGACAGCTCGACGAAGGCCGCGCACTGGTGAAAGGCCAAGTCCGTCTGGTGGTGGAACGCCACGCCTGCGCCGACCTCGGGATCGGAGCAGCGCGGAGCCCTGGCTCGAATCATGCTGGAGAAATCCGGCAGCATCGCGCCGAACGCGAACAGCGCCGATGGCGAACGCTGGCGAGCGAGCGCGGCGTGGCCGAAAAAGTTCATGCTTCAAGATAGTGTTTCAGGACGTGCTTTCAAAGCGCGTGAGCGTCCTGCCGAGCCACCGCGTGGATCACGGCGGCGGCGGGAGCTCCCGGGCCTTCAGCGACGTTTTTCGGAGGCACGCGCCGCCGCTTCGTGCTTCGTTTCGAGCTACCGATGACGACGCGGCGTCCCCCGAGCGACCAGCCCAGCGCCACGCGCATCGATCGCTGGCTGTGCGCCGCCCGCTTTTACAAGTCGCGCGCGCTCGCGCAGGCGGCCTGCGATGGCGGGCACGTCACCCTCAACGGGCAATCGGTACGGCCGAGCCACCTGGTGCGCGTGGGCGACGAGGTGTGCGCCGACTTGCCGCGTGGGTGGACGGTGGCCCGGGTGATCGCCGTCGCCGACAAGCGGCTCTCGCCCGCGTTGGCGCGTCAGCTGTACGAGGACCACTCGCCACCCCCGCCCCCCAAGGTCCCCGCGGTGGCCGTCCGGGAGCGTGGCGCGGGGCGGCCGACGAAGGCCGATCGGCGCGCCCTCGAGCGCCTGCGCGGCTCGGGCTGAGCGGGCGAAGGTTCTCGTCGAAGCGACGCGACCCGGTTCAGCCACCCCCCGGAGCAGGGGCCTGTTCCTCCTCGACCTCTTGTTCCCCCTCGACCTCTTCTTCCCCTTCCTCTTCCTCCACGTCCTCTTCGGGCGCGTCGTCGGGGGGCTCGGCGTTGCCGGGACCATGTGGAGCAGCCCCGGGACCGAGCAGGCCGCGGTGGCGGAGCATCCGCAACGCGGTGCCCGCGCGGCGAGGATCTTGCGGCTCTGCCCCCGCCTGAGGCTCGGGAGCGTCCTCTTCCTCCTCGAGCTCTTCTTCTTCGAGCTCCTCCTCGTCCACCATCTCCTCCTCTTCCTCGGCGGGTTCTTCGACCGCGGCAGGAGGTGGAACGATCGGCGCCGGGGGCGGGACGACCGGCGGCGAGGGCAACTCGGGCGGCGGAGCGACCGGCGGAGGCTCATAGATGGGGGCCGACATCGGCGGCGGTGCCGGGGGTGGCGTTGCCTCCACCGGCGGCGGCGGGTCGTATTGGGGCGGTGTGTACGGTCGGCGCAGGGTGGCGCTCAGCGGATTGCCCTGCTCGGTCGACTCCATGGACGACAGCGACGATCGCGCTCCATCCGGAATTGGCCCGCCCAATTTTTCGGGCACGGCGACGACGGCGACCAGCACATAAAACGTCGATCCCGCGACCAAAGCCACGCACGGCGTCCAGCGCCATTGCAGCAAGCGTTCTACGAAGTTTGCCGCGCTCATCGTCTCGTTCTCGGTTTTCGGGCTCGGCCCACCGCCACTGACAGGCATAGTGTATGTCGGTTTTCGCTCCGGCTCTAGCGCGCCGATTCGGGTGGATGGACCGGGGGGCCCGATGCGTCCGCGGGTCCCCGGGGACGAGGGCCCCTTTCATCGGAAAAACCCCCTGCCAGGCCCCCGCTTGTTCACGGCTCTCCACCGCCGGCCAAGGGGCAAGCCGCCGGTCGCTACGGATATTCCGGGGGGGCGGGGATCAGCCCCCGGACGTTGCGTCTTCGGCCGATTCTTCCGGGGGGCGAGCGTCTTGCAGATCGTCCAGGTAGCCCTCCGGGAGGCTAACCTGCTGAACTCCTGAGGTCTTTCCGCGGGGCACCCGCATCGCTTCGGGCGGGAAGGGCTGATTGGGCGGCAGCAGCTCGAGGGCGTCTCGAAGCTCGGCCAGCCGCTCGATCCGCATCAGCCGCTCCCGCAGCTGCGCGCTGCGGGGAAAGCCCTTGGTGTACCAGGTCGCGTGTCGCCGAAAGCTGCGCAGGGCCGGGGCTTCTCCCAGCCAATCGCACAAGAGGCGCGCGTGCTCGAGCATGATCGAGCGGATTTCTCCGAGCGCGGGCGGGTTCGGCGGCCGCTCTCCAGAGAAGGCGGCTGCCAGGTCTCGAAACAGCCACGGGCGCCCCAGGCAGCCGCGGCCAACGATCACGCCGTCCGCGCCGGTCGCCCGCAGCATGCGCAGCGCGTCACCCGCTTCCCAGACGTCACCATTGCCGAGCACCGGAATGCGCAGGCGCGCTTTCAGCTCGCCGATCGCCTCCCAGCGCGCGTGGCCGTCGTAGAGCTGCGCGGCGGTGCGGGCGTGCAGCCCCACGGCCGCGCACCCTTCCTCTTCCGCGATCTTCCCGGACGATTGATAGGTGAGCCAGCGATCATCGATGCCGAGGCGGAACTTGATCGTGACCGGCACGCTCTCGGCGCTCTTCACCGCGGCGCGCACGATGTTCCGGAGCAGGTTCGGCTTGACCGGGATCGCGGCGCCCCCGCCCTTGCGCGTCACTTTGCGCACGGGACAGCCGAAGTTCATGTCGATATGATCGACACGGCCTTCACCCACCAACCGCTTGACCGCTTCGCCGACGTAGTACGGGTCCACCCCGTAGAGCTGCAGACTGCGCGGCCATTCGTCCGGGCCGAAGTCAGCCAGCCGCAGTGTCTTGTCCCGGCCCTCGACCAGGGGACGGGCCGTGATCATCTCGCTCACGTACAAACCCGCGCCGAAGCGGCGGCAGATCGCACGGAACGGGTAGTTGGTGACGCCTGCCATCGGCGCCAGCACGACCGGCGGCCAGACGCGCAGCGGCCCGATCGGGATCGGAGCGAACTCCCCCGGTGAAGCCGAGGGCACGTCGCGGTTGATCTGCGCGATGTAAGCGAGAGCCATTCAGCGCCGCCTGGTCTTGGACTGCAGCAGCGCCTTGACGGCCTGCTTGGCCAACAGGGGCGTCGCCAGCAGGGATTTCGCCAGCGAAGCGGCCAACGCCATCGGGGTCGTTCCCGTGGCCTCGAGCGCTACCCGCTCGCCCGAGTGCAGATCCTCGAGCGCCCCGCGGGCGATCGTGCGGCTTCCGTCCGAGCGGATCTCGACCACCATCCGCGCCACGACCGGAGGCTCCTCGGGCTCGGGCGCCAGCGTTTTGTCGGAGCCGACGACGAGGGTGCCCGGCTTTTCGTCGTCTTCAGGGTCGTTCACGAGCCACCTTTAGCATCGCTATGGTCGCCCGGCAGTTCGCTGCGCGGCTGCTTGTCGCGCCAGGCCTTCCAGCGCTCCGGCCGATCGAGCGCCGCGTGGCAGTCGGGCGGTCGCTCGGGGCCCAAGTAGGCGGGCGGGTCTGTCTCGAGCACGAGCAGCCTCTCGTGTTGGTCGCCAAAGAAGACCGATGACGCCCCGACCCTGGCGTGCGCAGGCCAGGCGTACACCAGAAATTCCCGCTCGGCCCGCTCTGGATCGATGCCCGGCTCGGCCCGCGCAACGAACGGTCCACCGACTGACGGCAGACAGGTCAGAAATAGATAGCCACCGCTCGAGAGCGCGGGCCCGACCGGGGTGTCGATGAGCTGGCCGCCCTTGACCTCCATGCGGGGCACGCGTCCAAAACCCTGCGACGAGCTTCCCTCGACCAACTCGGAGATCAACGCCGCCGATCCGATGCCGTCACCGTCGTGGTCGGCGACGGCATGGGTTCGCCGAGCGTCCTGCAGCGTGATGATTTCCCGCAACCGCGACAGCGCTCGCGAAGAGGTGGCGGTCTTGCCTCCCTGGACGATGCCGTCGATCGCCTCGCCGGTGATGAAGCGCACCACGCCGACGCTCGCCGCAACTGCCGCCACCAGAAGCCAGCGCCGGAGCAGGCGCCCACGCCGGCCGGCGTCGCTCGGCACCGACAAGAAGGCGATGAAGGTGAGGAAGGCGGCGGGCAGCGACAGCTTGGTCCAAACGATCGACGCCACGGCAACCACCGTGACGAGCACGACGCGGATCTCGAGCGAGCGCCCGGCGGTCCGCTCCTGATCCGGCACGCTCAGCTCCGGCGCGCCTTGAGCGGGATCGTGCACCGTTCACTGCCCCGCGGCCGCAGCGAATACGAGCTGCCGGCCCGCACCGGCTCCGCCTCGGGGGGGGCCGCGGGGACCGGGGGGGCCGTGATGGCCGCCGCAAGCTCCGCTGGCGGCGGACTGTGCCGCAGGCTCGCGCCCGCCGGCAGCGGCAGCGCCCCGTCCGAGCGGGCGCCGGTCTGGGAGGCCCGGTGCGCGCGCGGCGGCCACGTGCTCTCCGTACGCCGGTGGACGCGGCGCGCGGGATCGATCCGATGATTGGGGTTCGGAGCCGGCGGCGGCTCCGTGGGGCTGTCGCTGACGTCGGCGGTCGCGCTGCTCACGCCGAGTCGCGACATCCACGCGGCGAGCTCCTCCTTGGCGAGGTCCCGCTCCTGGCGCATGGCGTCGAGCTCTGCGTGCGCCGCGTCGCGTTGCTGCTGCAGGCGTCGCAGCGTGTCGAGTGACGCTTCGCGCTCGTCCGTCAGCCGCTGCACCAAAATTTCGAGAGCCTCTGGGGTACCGGCGGCCGCCGCCGATCGGGCCGCTTCCTTTCGATGCAACACGTCCAGCTCTGCGAGCGCGGCGTCGCGCTCTCGCACGAGCGCAACGCGGGCTGCTTCGTGCTCCTCGATCAACATGCGCACGAAATCGTCCTGCTCTTCGAGCACCCGGTTGCGTTCGGTCAAGAGGCGCTGCTCGAGCTCTCGAACCCGCGCCAACAAACGCTCCTGCTCGGCCAGCGACGCTTCGCTGCCGGCGGGCGCGGGCCCGCTCGTCGCCGCCGGGCGCGCGGGATCCGAGCGGCCCGCGGGGGAGGCGGGGGCGGCCCGGGCGGGGATCGTCGGCATCGCTTGACCGCGCACGCTCATGAAGCCCTAGAGCTTACCACCAACCGGGGTGGTTTGCGCCCGGGATCGCCCCGGCCCGACGGAAGGAGGGGCGCCAGCTGTCGAAGGAGATTACCTTCGAAGGGCCCTCGGTGACGCCATGACCTTCGCACAGCCCGTTTCGGGAAGCTCGGCACGGCCCGAACCACGAAAACCCACACCCGAGCAACAGATCGACGCGGCGCTCGTCCGGCTTGCCGAGCACGCACGCCCCTTCGCCCGGCTGCCAATCGGGGAAAAAATCAACCTCTTGCGTGCCTGTTCGGAGCGGCTCTTCGACGTGGCGCCGGAGATCGCCCGGGCCGGTTGCCTCGCAAAGCGGCTGGATTTTCGGGCTCCGGCGGCAGGTGACGAATGGCTCAGCGGGCCCTTCGCCATCCTGCGGACGCTGCGGCTGCTGATCGCGGCCCTCGATCAGGTCGCGAAACACGGCGCGCCTCAGCGCGCCCTGTCGTTGCGTGAGCGCTCGAACGGCCAGCTCGCGGCCACGGTGCTGCCCCACGACGTCTACGACAAGCTGCTATTCGGTGGGTTCCGCTGCGAAGCCTACCTCGGGCCCGGGCTCGGTGCTGCCGACGTGCCGAAGCACCAAGCCTCCTTTTACCGCCAAAGCGCGCCCGAAGGGCGGGTGGCGCTGGTGCTCGGCGCGGGCAACGTCGCCGCCATTCCGGCGATGGATGTCCTCTACGAGATGTTCGTCGAAGGCAAGGTCTGCCTGCTGAAGATGAACCCGGTCAACGACTACCTGGGGAGCCTCTTCGAACGCGCCTTTGCCGACCTGATCGAGCGGGGCTTTCTGGCCATCGTCTACGGCGGCGCCGAGGTCGGCAGCTACGCCTGCCAGCACCGCCTGGTCGAGGAGGTCCACATCACCGGCTCCGCCGAGACGCACGACCACATCGTGTGGGGTCCCCCAGGCCCCGAGCGCGAGCGCAGAAAGCGGGAGGGAGACCCGCTCTTGAAGAAGCCCATCACGAGCGAGCTCGGCAACGTCAGCCCTGTCCTGATCGTGCCGGGGCCCTACTCGGAGCGGCAGCTAGCGACCATGGCGCGCAATATCGCGGGCATGGTGACGCTCAACGCGTCCTTCAACTGCAACGCCGCCAAGCTGCTGGTCACGCCCGCAGGCTGGGCGGGGCGAGACGCGCTGCTCGATGCGCTGCGCCGGACGCTGCGGGCCGTCCCGCCCAGGTTTGCGTACTATCCTGGCGCCGCGGAGCGCTACCGCGCCTTCACCCAAGGCGTCCCCCGCCTCGAAGAGTTTGGCACGGCGAAGGCCGGGGAGCTGCCTTGGGCGCTCGTGACCGATCTCGAGCCCGCTGCGAACCCGATGCACTTCCGTGAGGAGTCTTTCTGCGCAGTGCTCGGGGAGACGCGGATCGGGGGCGACGATCCCGGCGAGTTTCTGCAACGGGCGGTGGACTTCGTCAACGACGAGGTGTGGGGGACGCTCAACGCGACGCTCTTCGTCCACCCCAGCCACGAACGGGATCCCGTGCTCGGGCCCCTGGTGGAGGGGGCGATCGAGCGGCTGCGCTACGGCGCGGTGGCCGTCAACCACTGGCCGGCGATGATCTTCGCGGCCGCCGGCCCTCCTTGGGGCGCGTTCCCGGGCGCGACGCTCGCCGACGTGCAGAGCGGCATCGGCTTCGTCCACAACTGCAGCATGTTCGAGCGGCTCGAAAAAGCGGTGCTGCGCGGGCCGCTGGAGGCGTTCCCCAAGCCGGCGTGGTTTCCCGACAACCGCACGGTCCATCACACCGCTCGCAAGCTCGTGAGCTTCGAGCGGCGGCCCTCGTTCGCAAACGTCGCGTCGGTCGCCTTCTCGGCCGTGCGCGGATGAGGTTCGGCATCCCGGAGCTCGAGGCATGGGTGTTGAAGTGGAGCGGAAGTTTCTGGTCGTGGGGGAGGCTTGGCGCA
>Ga0079224_100008261_pt1 | contig 14083 bp, 7 predicted proteins | sample Stecom2015_FD_80414 | JGI IMG/M metagenome (GOLD analysis project Ga0079224, IMG submission 80414) | Agricultural soil microbial communities from Utah to study Nitrogen management - Steer compost 2015 | ecosystem: Environmental > Terrestrial > Soil > Agricultural land | place: USA: Utah...
ATCTTCATGGCCTGGTCGAGCTTGCGCTCGTAGTGCAGATCCTGGGCCTGCTGGTAGAACTTCGAGGCGGGCTCGAACGTGGGTTCGCGCAACGCCGGATCCTCGATGCGGACCTTGTAGCGCTTCTTCAGCTTGTTCAGCACGGCGTCATCCAGGCGGGTGTAGGCCACCGGCTTGAGGTGACCGAACATGGCGGGCCTGGCCTCCTCAAACGGGATCTGCACGGAGTCGCGCATGTAGCGTTCGGGGTAGGTGTGGTATTCGATCCGGTAATCAAGATCGGTCAGGTACAGTGAAGCCGCCACATCGCGGGCCACCGGCTTCCAGGTCTGCACGTTGTCGTTTCCGAACAGCGCGCGGTTGGCCTTGAAGGCCTTTTCCAGGGTGGCGGGCTTTTCCTCCCAGCTGGCGGGCAGCACCGAGTCGCGGTAGATGGCCGCCCACTGGTTGTCCTCGGAGGTCATGCGGTGGGCCTGCAGGCGGCGCTCCTTGTCAAGGCCCAGGGCGCGGGCTTCCGCGGCGAAGATTTCCCACACCGCGAGGTACTCCACGAGGTTGTCGCGGGTGTAGCGCTCCTGGAACTGGGGCGGGATTTCCTCGCGGAGGAAGAGCACGTCCTCTTCGCGAATGACCATCCCGTTCTTGCCAAGGCCGGCGATCACGGCCAGCGAATCCTTGGGCTGGACGTTCGCGACCCGGTTGGCCTTCAGGTCCTGAATCACCAGGGCACGCACGCGGTCGAGATCCTTGAGGGCGGGTGCGGTTTTCTTCACGAGCCAGAAGGCGTGCCAGGTCTGGGTGTTGGGGTTTTCGACCAGTTCCTCCACGCGTCCGGATTCGATGTCATCAAGGGCGGGGAACAGGGCGGGCATCACGCCCACGCCGTAGGGAAGGCTGAAGTCGCGCTTCACGACGCCGAGGCGGCCATCCTGGGCCTTGGTCTGGGCATTCACGGAGAAACGGGCGGCCAGCGCCTTGAACTCGTCGAAGGTCCGGACCTTGGCGAACTCGGCCGAAAGCTTTTCCTCGTCGGAGGATTCGACGTGATAGAGCTCGAAGGTTTCCGGGCTTTCGTATTCCGCCTTGTGCTCGTTGTAGTAGGCGCGGATCTCCCGTTCCGAAGGTTCCTTCACGAGGGACACGGAGCGCAAGCCGTACTTTTCCTTCAGCTTCGCCACGGCATCGCGATTGAGGGCCGCCTTGTAATCGCGGACGTAATCGGTGGTCACCGACGTACGGATTTCATCCAGGGCCGGTGTTCTGGCCGCCGTGAAGTTCTCCACGCGGGTGATGAAGTAGTTGCCGTGGCGGGAGACCAGACCGGAGATCTGGCCCGGTTGCACGCGCTGCTCGCCGAAGACGAGGCTGTCCAGCAGGTCGGGATCGGTGAAGGCATCCGTGTAGTCGCCGCGGTTGATGCGGCCCAGACGCCCTTCGTTGTCCTTGGAGGCATGCAGGGAATACCGCTTGGCGACGGTGCCGAATGCGGTGCCGCTGCGCAGGGCCTTCAGGGCCGCCTCGGCCTGCTTGCGGTCGGTGGTCCGGATGATGGAAACGTCGGCGGCCGCGCGCACGGCGTAAGCGCGGGTGTTGGCCTGATAGAAGGAGTCCAGGGCCCCGTTGCGGGAGGCCTCATCCACGATCAGCGAGTCCACGACGCGGCCGAAGGCCTGCGGCAGCGGCAGGACGCGGCCGGAATCATCCGTGAACCGTTCGGGTGCCGCGGCATGGTGCGCTTCGATCGCGGCGCGGGTGTATCCACCCTGCTGGCCCACGAAGGATTCGAAGTAATACTGCGTCATGACGCGTTGGTCCTGAAGCGCCATGCGGCGACGCAGATCCTTTGATTTCCCGTAGGAGGACGCCTGCCCCGCCAGGGCGTAGAGGCGCTGGCGCAGGATGTTTTCGAACTCGCCGCGGAGCAGTTCCGAACTGGAAAGGATTTCCTGACGACGCGCGTCATCATGAATGCTCAGACGCAGATCCAGATCGTTTTCGGTGAAAGGCTTACCGGCGATGCGGGCCAGAACGCGACCCTTCTCGCTGCTGTTGCCGTAGGCGGAAGCCACGGCGCAAGCGGCCAGGAGGGGAATCAGAAGCAGTCTTTTTCTCATGGACGATATCCTTCTCGTGGAACGCACGACTCCCGGGAATGTCCAGGGGCCGAGGCTGGCTAAATTAGCATATCTCCGCATTTCAACCCGGCGATTCCGGGCCTTTCGGACTAAGTATTTTTTGGGGTAAATTGTGTTTTTCCGAAAGGATTGCCGGTCGGAAGCGGGCCTGGGCCCGCAATCCGGTTTTTGAGCCCATGACTCGTCTCAAGCGAACGGTCCGCGTGCTGGCTTTCAGCCTGGCACTTCTCGTGCTTCTGGCCGTGGGCGGGCTTTTCGTGACCACGTGGGTGATGGGCAGGGTGCTCGACCGTGAACACGTGCTCAATGGTGTCACGATCCGTTTTCATGACCCCCACGTCTCCATGGCGTTCGCCTTGCGCGCCGACTCCGTCGTCATCGACGCGCCGGCGGCGCGCTGGACGCTGGTGGACGCCTACGCCGGCATGGACTACTGGGGAGGCCTGACGCCGGCGCTGGCGGTGTACGGCGTGCGCGCGGACTCCATCGCCGTCACCCTGCGCACGCCCGCGGACGATTCCGTGAAGCCGGAGGCGGCCCTTCCGTTTCCGGCATGGCTCCGCTTTCCCGTGGGGCTGGACGTTTCGTGGCGCATCCTGCGCTTGGACGTGGCGGACGGCCACGCGTGGCATGCCGGGCCCGCCCGTATCCGGAGTCGCGGTCCCCAGGCCGTGCAGGCCACCGCCCACGTGGTGACCGGGCACGATGGCCCCGCCTTCGATGCGGTGCTCGACGCTGGCTGGCGGGGGCGCACGCTGCGTTACCGCCTCGAAGCCGTGCGGGCGGATTCGGACACGCTGGTGGTGTCGGGCGCCCGCGACAAGCAGAACATACGGCTGGGGCGCGACACGGCGCTGGTCGTGGTGTCGCACCCTGGGGACTGGGGCCGCGCGTGGCGGCCGATGCGGGAAGCGTCCGACACCGCGACCTTCGATCCCGTCTCCCTGTTGTCGGCGGTCCGCGTGGAGGCGCAAACGTTGTGGCGGCACGACAAACGGGACAGCCTCCGCCTGACCGCCCGCTTTCAGACCGCGCCCGTCGAACCGCTGGATTCCTTGTCGTGGAGCGTGACGGCCAGGCTGGGGGACAGCGGGGGCACCGCGACGGTCCAGGCGACGGGCGCACGGCAACGCCTCGGTTTCAACGGGCGCTGGAGTGCCCCCGATCCCTGGCATGCCGTCCCCCGCCGCGCATTATGGCGCGGCGACCTCACGGGGTCCGTCCACGGCGACACGTGGACGGTGGCGGACTTCGTTTTGCCCCTCAACTTCGACATCACCCAGGCCCGTCTCGACACCGGCATGCGCGTGGCGGCACGCGTGCGCACCGGCGACGGCTCCCTGGTGGACCTCCGCTGGAGCGGCCGCGTGCCGGGGCGTCTGGAGCTCTCGGGCGACGTGGCGCGCGGCGAATCCTGGGCCGTCAACTGGACCGAGGGCAACATCGACTATGCCGCCGCCCGGGTGGCGGGCGTGTGGGAAAATTCCGTGTTGACCATCACCGCCCGCGTGCGCGAACCGCGCGCCTATGGCAACATCGCCGACAGCCTCGTGGCGGAAAACCAGGTGACCTCCTCCGGGTACTTCCTGCGGCGCGGCCTTGTCTATCGCGACGGAGAGCTGTTCACCGGCGACGGTCACGTCCTGTGGGAGAACGCCGCGGGAGAACACGATGTTTCGCTTCGCTTCCACGCCCGTCACGGGCAGCACGGCCGTATCGGCATGACCATGCGCGTGCCGGGGGCGCTTACCCTCATCGCCGACAGCCTGTGGCCCGCGCGCTTTCCCTATGAGCCCTTGCGCCGCCTCGCCATGTTCGATCCCTGGGTGGACGGACGCTTCACCTGGGACGAGGTCACCGGCCGGGGAGGCAGCGACCTGCGCGCCCGCTTCAGCGGCGCGGGCGCCGTGCTGGACGCCGGCATCGACGCCACCTGGACCGCCGACAGCGCCGAAATCCGCCGCTTCGAGCTCGCCTCGGGCGGCGCCCGCCTCACGGCCGCTGCGACGCTTCCCTTCGATGGCCGCACCCTGCAGTGGGCGGGCGGTGCGCACAGCCTGATGAGCGGTGCCTGGCGCGTGGAAGCCAGCGGACTGGACGTGGGGGAGGTCCTGGAGTTGACCCGGCGGTCCACGCACCTGTTTCAGGGCACGGAGGGGGAGGGGACGCGTGCCGCCGTGCGTGGCGCGGACAGCGGCACGCGGGTGGGAACCTTGAACGGTACCCTGTCGTTTTCCGCCCAGGAAGGCATGCAGGGCGTTCTTCGTCTCGACCACATGCGCCTGCCGGCGCAAACGGGTCTGGCCGACGTGACCGCCGTGGAGATCGTGGGCATGGGGGACTCCCTGCGCGCGGATGCCGTCCTGACGCCCGGTCCCATCCGCTGGAACGACACATTGTTCGCCGCCGTCTCCGGCCTCAATACCGATACCCCGCGTTTTCGGGGCGAAGCCCGCTCCGCGGGCGGCCTGGTGACGCGCCTCGAAGGCGGGATGCCTGGGTGGCGGAACCTGGAAGGCGGGGTGCACGTGGCGGGACGCATGCCGTTGCCCGCGCACGCCGGCAGTCTGGAAGACATCTCCTTCAACGGAAACCTCTCCGGTTCCATCAACCGGGATGTGTGGGAAGACCTGCGACTGACGGACGGCCTGTTGTCGTTTCGTCATGTCTCCGCGCTCGACACGCAGCACGTGCGCGGTGACGTGGCGCTGGCCCGTGGAGTCATGACGCTGTCACCGCTCCTCGTCACCAATCCGCGCGGTGACACCCTGCGCGGCCAGGCCACCTTCGCGCCCGAGCGGGGGACGGCCTCGCTGTCGTTGTACGGACAGGCGTACGGCGCCGGTCTGCCCGGCGGCGCGCGCTTCAACGTCCGCGACGTCGGCAGTGAATGGATCTGGAGGGCCGACAACGGCCTCAAGGGCGTGACCACGGCGCGCGCGGGCTTCGTCGCCTTGCCTCCGTCACCCACCCGGGTGGAAACCGGCTTCGAAAACCTGCGGGCGAGCGTCGTGATGCCGCCGGCGACCACCGGGGAGCCCTCTTCCCTCCAGCTCGAAGGGCAGCTGCAGGACTTCATCTTTCAACGTCGTCTCGGTTGGCGGGATGTCACATCCTTCTTCACCGGCATCGGCCGCGGCAATGCGGGCACCCCCCGGGCGGGTGGCGGGCGCATCCGCACGCGGCCCTGGGATCTCGACATCAACCTCGAGGCGGTGGGGGCGCGGAACCGCATCGACACGGACGTGCTGCGCATGAACTTCGCGGGCGACGCCCGCCTCACGGGTGTGTATCCTTACCTGCTTGTCAACGGAAAGGTCTCCGGCCTGCAGGGCGAAGTGGGCCAGACGAGGCAGGCCTACAACCTGCGCGACTTCGAAGTCAAATGGGACAACGTCACCCTCGAGGACGGCACGCTCCACGTGGAAGGGGAAAAGCGGGTGCGCGCCGATTGCCGTCCCGACACCCGCCAGACCTGCCAGATCTACATCCGCCTCGACGGCAGGCTTGAGGAAATCGGATTCACCTATGAGACCGACTGCACCCAAAGCGGCGGCGATCCGGTTTCGCCGTCCGTGCTCATCAACTCGATGGCCCAGGGATGTTACGTCTCCGAAACGCCCGGCGGCGAAGGCAACTACGGCAGCGCCGCTTTCGCCATGCTCGAACCCGCCCTCAACGACAGACTTTCGCGCGGCATCGCGCGCAGCTCGGGCGGTTTCATCAAGTCCACGCAGGTCAGCGGGCTCAGCGCCTTGATCGGCAGCGACAGCACCGGGCTGGAATCCGTTTCGCTCGAAGTCGAAAGCCGGCGCGTCTACCGCACGTCCCTCAAGGGCCGTGCCGGGTATCACCCGGAAACCAAGCTGGCCAATCCGATGGAGTATCGTCTTGCCGCCGAATACCGTCCGCCCGTCGAGCGGATGGTTCGTGACAGCGTGTGGCGGGCGCGTCTGAAGGAACGCATCAGCGTCGAGGCCGCCGTGGAAACGCGCCCCGAAGGACGCGACATCGACGAGGAACGCCGTGTGCGCCAGCGTGCGGGCCTGCGCTACCGTTACCGTTTCTGGGATCTGTGGTGACGCGCGCCCTGTTCATGTCCGCGTGCCGCCTGTGGCGCCGTCTCCGGAACGCGGAGGGGATGAGCCCTGTCCTTCTCTGGCTGGTGTTGGGGGTTCTTGGCGGGCAGGCGGCGTTCGCCGCGCCCGCGGTGAAGATCGAAGGCAACCGGGAGTTTTCGACGCGCCGCATCACCGCACTGATCGCGTTGCCCCAGCCCGACCCGCAGTGGCGCATCGATGAATGGGAGGGGTGGTCCGAGGATGCGGCGCTGCTGGTGCGGGAGGCCTACCGGGACCTCGGTTACCTGGATGCCGGCGCCGTGGTGACCTTGCGTTTCAGCGATACGGCGGTCGGGGCGGCCGGCGTCTCCGCGCTCACCCCTCCGCATACGGTGGAAATCAGTATCGAGGAGGGTGAGCGCTACCGCTTCCGCGAGGTGCGCCTGCGGTTACCGGGTCCCGACTTCCCGCGGTACGATACGCTGGATCTCGGCGTGCGTCCCGGGCGCCCTTACGACCGCGGGCTGCTCTTCCGCGACCGGCGCGCGTTGCTGCGTTTTTACGGTGATGCCGGATTCCTGCACGCGCAAGCCGCCGAATCCCTGTTCTACGATCACGACCGCAAGGCTGTGGACGTCGCCTTCCATGTACAGCCCGGCGCCGCCACCGTGTTCGACACCCTGGTCTTCCGCGTGCATCGCGAGGGCGACACCACGGCCGCCGCCGGCGTGACGCGCACGGATCACCTCCGCTCGCTTTTTCCCCTCGCGCGGGGCGACACGCTCACGCTGTCGGGGCTGAACGAGTACGAGCGGAAACTGAAGTCGACGCGCGTGTTCAATTTCGTCCGCCTGCGCGACAGCATCGGGCCTGATTCCGGCCGCAGCGTGATGGTGCTGTCCGCGGAAGAGCGCATACCCGGAGAGTTCGACCTCGCGGGCTACTGGGAAACCCAGTACGGCCTGGGGGCCGACCTCTCGCTTTCGCATGCCAACCTCGCCGGCAGGCTCCAGGAGGGCCGGCTTGGGCTGACGCTGGCCGAACGCAAGCAGACCGTCCTGGCCGGATACGCCGCACCGCTGGTGTTCGGCACGATGGTCCGCTTCGACAACGAATTCGTCGTCAACTGGTACCAGGATCGTCCGCTAGTGCGCGACACCGGATGGTTCGACGGCAACTTCGACATCTCAAACCAGAGCAAGCTGTCGCGCCAGCTGACGGCCTGGGCGCGCGGCGTCAGCGGCGCCGAACTGTTCGGCAAAAGCGAACGCCTCGATACCCTTCAGCGCGTCCGCGACTTCAACCTCAACTTCCTGAACTCCATCTACCTGCAGAAGCTGGACGTGTGGGGCAATCCCACGCGGGGGGGACGCCTGGCCCTCACATGGGGCAATGGCGGCCCGTTGCTCGACGCCGGCGCCATCGCCCCGCACCTCAACCGCCACAACTGGCTGGAGGCCGAAGCGGCCGCCTACGTGCCCCTGGGCAGCCGCATGGTCGTCGCCTTGCGACTCGACGGGGGGCGCTTCTTCGGAGCGGGGGGCATCAACGCGCCACGCTTCTTCCTGGGCGGCCCGCGCAGCGTGCGCAGCCGCGACTGGCGTTCGATCTGCCCCCGCGTGAACAGCGACGGCAACTGTCTGCAGGAAGATGTGGAGCCCGCGTTCGTGCTGGCATCCGGTGAACTGCGTGTCAGTCCCTTCACGGGCATCACGACGGGCCCGTTGCGTTACGTGGCCGACGTGCAGGTGGTTCCCTTCGCGGACTACGGAAATGTGTGGGAGCCCGGCCAGGCGCTGACCCCTTCGGGGCAGGGACGGGCGATAGGGCTGGGTGTCCGGTATGAACTGCTGGCGATGTTCAATCTGCGGATCGATTACGCCCGCGACCCCGAAGATGCGGGGGTCTCGCGCTGGATTTTCGATCTGGCGCAGGCGTTCTGAGCGGAAAAATGCGGGGGGGAGGAGCGGACAGCCGTACGCCGCAGGCCTTCGGCTGTCCGCTCAAAAATGGAGGCGACAAGCGGATTCGAACCGCTGAATAAAGCTTTTGCAGAGCTCTCCCTTACCACTTGGGTATGTCGCCGCAGAGGGAAAGGATAGAAATTCCGGGCGGGAATGAAACCGGTTTTTGGCCGGTTTCTCCCGGCTTTGCGGGGACGGCTCCGCTGCACGAAGGCGGTCCCGCAAGGCAGGACTACATCACCTGAATGAAGTCGTTCACATCCTTGGCGAGTGCGAGTTCGATTTTCAGGTTGGTGATGTCGTCCTGGCCGAAGGGGCGGTCACGCACGGGTGCGCCGACCTGATGGGCGGGATGGGCATCCTGCTGGCGGACCACGGCGGGGTGATCACCGGTATCGCGTTCGCCGGGGCCCCGCACGACTCCCTGCACGGTCGTCATGTGACGGTTGCCCTTGATCTTTTCCATTTCCCCCGAATCGATCGCGAAGGTTTTCCCGTAGTAGTACATCATGGCCGTGCTGCATGCGGGGCATGTCATCACAATCATGCGGGCATCCGATTCCAACAGCAATTCGCTGGTTTCGCGGCATTGCGGGCACTGGATTTGAATCGGTTTCACGAGTGTCCTCCCTGCGGGTCAGTGAGAGTCCCTGTCCCAAGTCTATAACGGACCCCTCTTTATGTCAAGAAACTTTTGCCGGATGCGCGTTCACATCGATTTTAAGGGGGTGAAACGACGTCGCCGCCCGTGCGTCGTTTCAATGTGGGACTGTGCGCGCGACGTCGGGTACGATCTCGAGTACGGCATAGGCCACAGCGTAATCACCCTGGTGCGAAATCGAGAGATGACAACGTGTTGCGTGTGATGACGCCCCGGGAGGGGAGGAGGCCAGCGCGGCGAGTCCGTCGATCTTTTCCGCCACCGCGCCGTGAAAGCGCGCGTGCGGCGCGCCTTTTTCATCGGGCAGGATCTCGATGTCGCGCCAATGCGCGCCGTCGCCGAGTCCCGTGCCCAGCGCCTTGAGGATGGCCTCCTTGGCGGCGAAGCGGCCCGCGATACGTGCGTCCGCGGTGACATGACGGCGGCAGTACGCTTCTTCAGCGGGCGTGAGGAGGCGGGTCACGGCTGCGGGCCGCAACTTTCTTATCCTTTCGATCTGCACGATGTCCGTGCCCACTCCCGCGATCATGCTTCCAAAGTTAGCGTATCTGTCCACACCCGAGGGGGCGGCCTGTCTGGCCCGCGTCATGGACGACCCGCGCGACGACCTGTCGCTGGCCGCGGCGCCCTGGCTGCGCGCCCTGCCGGCCTGGCAGCGTACGGCCCTGCTGGAACAGCGCGGACTGCGCCTGCGCGGCCTGCGAAAGCAAAGGCGCGCCGCCGGCATGCTGTTCACGCCCCTCGGTCTGCAGCAGATGACCACCGACGAGATCGCACGCTACAAGGCCGCTCGCCTGCCGCATGGCGTGCGTGCGATCGCCGACCTGTGCTGTGGCCCCGGCGGCGACTCCCTGCCCTTGCCTCCGCACATCACCGTGTTCGGGGTCGACCGTGACGCCGAGGCGTTGCGCGCCTACCGCCACAACGTGGCGCTGCACCGCCCCTCGGGAGGTTCGGCGATGGCGGTGCTTGCCGATGTCACGCGGTTTGAGGCACGCACGGGCACGCTGGACGGCATCTTCCTCGACCCGGCCCGCCGGACGCTGGCCGACACGCACCGCGACCGCGACTTTGACACCGAACCCGAACCGGGCTGGGACGCGCTCACGGCCCTGACCCGCAAATTCCGGAATGCCGTCCTCAAGCTGGGGCCGGGCACGCGGTTGCCGGAGGATTTGGCCGAAGAGGAGTGCGAGTACATCGGGTTGCGGGACGAATGTCTGGAGCTTACAGTCCGCACGGGTGCGTTCGGGCGCCGCGGCTGGGTCCGCGCCGTGGAACTTCCCGCCGGCGCGGTGGTCGAAGCCACATGGGCCGACCGGGAGGACAGTTTCGGAAATGTGCAGGAGCCAGGTGCGTGGTTTTACGAGCCGGTGAAAAGCGTGGTGCGTGCGCACCTGTTCGGCATCGTGGCCGCGCAGCACGGCCTCTGGCAGCTGGACGCGCGCACGGCGTATCTCGGAGGCGACGAGGCCGTCGAGTCTCCGCTGCTCAAGCGCTATCGCGTCCTGAAGTTGTTGCCCGTGGACGAGCGGGCGTTGCGTGCGGAGCTTGCGGCGGACGACGTCGGCACGCTGGAAATCAAGAAGCGCGGCCTCGACATCGTTCCGGAACAGTGGCGGAAAAAACTGAAACCCAAAGGGCCCAACGCGACGACGCTGGTGTTTACGCGCCTGCAGGGTAAACCGGCGGTGCTGAGGGTTGAAAGACAATAAGGCGTGTCACGAGGGACAGTAGGACAGTAGGACAGTAGAACAATGGGACGGGGGCAGTCGAGTTGTGGGGCGTGGGGGGGAGCGTTGAGTCTTCGACACCACGTATGGCAGCCGTATGCGGAGGCTGGACGGTGGCGTCCCGCTCAACCTCGCCGCGCCCGCGCGCAAGGTTCGTGCGGGCCTTACCGCATCAGGACGCCGGCCCGGACAGCGCGGCGCGGACGACTTCACTGACCAGCTTGCCGTCGGCGCGTCCCGCGGTTTGGGGACGTACGACATTCATCACCGCACCCATGTCCTTCGGCGAGCTGGCGCCGGTCTCCTCCACCGCCACCTTCACGAGCGCTTCGATTTCCTCGCGCGTCATCTGTTGCGGCAAGTAGGCCTCGTAGCGCGCGATCTTGAGCTTTTCCTGTTCCACGATGTCCGCCCGGACCAGACCGGAGGGGTTCTGGCCGTTGGCGCGATCGAGCGTTTCGCGAAACTGCTTGATGCCGCGTTGCAGGATCGCGATCACTTCGTCATCCGAAGGGTCGCGACGGTTGTTCACCTGAAAGCTTTTGACTTCCGCAAGCAGTGTCCGCAGTGAGGTGATCTTGGCCTGGTTCTCCTCCTTGCGCGAAGGCTCGCGGTCCTTCATGGTGGCGATCAGGTCGGCATTGATTCTTTCAAGCAGCATGGCGTGTCCTGTGAGGGAAGGGCGGTGTGTCGGGACAGGAAAAATTTAAATCGTCCCATGTACCGCAGACGCGCGGCACATGGGCGGAAGAAAACAAAAACGCCCTTCCGAACGGAAGGGCGTTTTTGAAGCACGCGACCACGAGGGTTACAGGTCGAAGTAACCCTTGGCGTCCAGTGAATCGCGGAGGGCCTTGATCTCCGCTTCCGTGATCAAGGTCGTGGCATCCTCAGGACTGGCGACAATATCGCAGAGCGAGATCGGCTGGCCATCCTCGTTCTCGCCCACTTCGCAGTTGATTGAAGTCGAGTCGTTCAGACCCGCGCGGAGGTAGGAGGTGACGGCGGCCAGGTCGTGGTCGGACCACTCGACACCGAGGGCGGGCATGGCATTGTTGTGCTCGATACCGTTCACCACGATGGGGTTGGTATCGATCGGGTTGGGCAGGCCGAGGAGAAGAATACGCGCGGGACGCATGCGCTCGGCGATCACATAGTCGGAATGAAGAAGGGGAGGCGCCGACTCACCTTCGCCGTGGTGGCCATGGCAGGCCGTGCAGGACTGCTCAAAGATGGCCTTTCCCTCGGCAAGGAACTGCTCTTCCGGCGTGAGCGGGGGCGTGGGGTTTCCGCCGCCATCGTCGTTACAACCGACAATCGCAAAGACCGACAGGGCCGCGGCTGCGGCGGCGAGCTTCAGCCTGGAGCTGGAAAACAGGGATGTTGTCTGTGACATGTCTCTCTCCTCTTGAAAATAGCCATGGAAGTTCAGGAAGCCCATGGGAGCAATTCTGCTTGGTAGTTTAGAAAAAACGGAGGGTGTACACCACTCTTTCACTCAATAAATACTAGGCCTTGATGGACCTTTTCCCCGAAGCGACCGGGCGGTGTTACAGGCCGAAACATCGAGTGCCGGGACATAAAAAAATGCCCCCTATGCGAAAGCACAGGGGGCATTTTCAGGCATCCCCGCAAGGATGCCTGGGCAGGGCCTTAGTAGGTCTGCGCGAGAGCAATGCGGCCGTTGAACATCGTGCCATCCACTCCCTTGAAGGAGTAGAAGTAGAACGGATGAGGCATGTTCGACGCCGCGGCGTTGGACCAGGAACCGATCGCCTTGTTGTAGGTCGAACGGAAGACCACACGGCCACGCAGGTCGGACACCGTCAGTTCGCCGCTGGGCAGATCCGTGGCGGCCTTCAGGGCGAAGCCCTGGTGGCGGACATCGAAGCCCAGGCGCACGCGCTGCTGCTGGCGGACCGGAGTCTTGAGGGCGGTCGTGTAGGACGCCGTGTCGTGGTATTCAGGGCAGCTGGCGGGACGGGCAGAGCCGCTGACGCTGGCAACCTTGGACGAACCCGCGGCGGTGTAGGCGCCGCTGAGGTAGTTCATGTTGTCCGGTTCGGCACGGAGACCGTCCACCGACTCGATGATGGCGCCCGAAGCCGGGATGCGGCTCAGGCTTTCAAGAACCTGCAGGCGGACGTGGGCGTCCACGTCGTTGACCGCACACTGCTCACGAAGCGCGGCGTACGAGGCCTCGGTCGCGGGCATGACGAGCGGGACGTTACGACGGACGCTGGCAGCCGGGTGCAACAGCAGGTCCTTGAGCTTGGGCGTCCAGCGCTGGGCATCGACTTCGAAGCGGCGCAGGCCGTGGAGCGTCCACATGGCGTGCAACACGGCACCGTCGATTTCGGCGGCGTCGGTCTGACGGCTCTTCGTGAGGATGCTGTCGAGCAGGTTTCCAAGCGTTTCAGTGTAACCGCGTTCGATGAGCAAACGCTGGGCGTGCATGCGCCAGAGGAAGTTCGAGTTGTGCAGGGTGGCCACGAGCTGGCGCTCGGTTGCATTCTCGAGGTTCAGCACTGGATCGAGCTCACCCTCGGACGGGATGACGCGGTACATGCGCACACGGCTCTTGCCGCGCAGCGGGCTGCGCCAGGCAGCGTTGGTCGCGGGGCCGGCGGGGTTGTGGAGGAACAGGTAGTTGTACCAGTCGAGCACCCAGATGCCACCCTCGGGGCCGGTGCGCACCTTCAGGGGGGCGGACCAGGCGTCCACGGAGGCGAAGATGTTCGGCGTGTTCACCGGGGGCGGAAGACGGACGGAACGCCAGGTGGAACCGTGCTTGACGAGGCTGTCCTGGTTGCACATGCCGCTCATGCCTTCGCACGCGAAGCCGCGACGGCTCCAGTATTGCGAGGGCAGCAGACGGGCCGTGTAGAAGTCGGCGCCGCTGACGGCCGAAATGCTGGTGCTCACGTAGTTGAGGTTGCCAGCCGGGATGACGTTGGACTCCTGGTTGTTGCCTTCCCACATGTAGCGGTCGCGGGTCAGGGAGAACAGACGGTCACGACCCGTGTTTCCGCTGCCGCCGACGGCGTCGCGGATGTCGCGCGCACCTACGCCGGGGCGTACGTCGTGCTGGGCGTGGGTGGAGCCGGTCGCGCCGGACTTGAAGATCTGGCCGTCTTCCATCTGGCCGAGGCCGTGGGCGTTGGCGACACCGCCGCTACGGACTTCGAAGCGCGAGGTGTCGGAACCGATGGCGACATGCTTGAAGCGGTAGCTGTTGCCGTTGCCGCAGGAGCCCGAGCGTGAGCCGGGGCCCGTGATGTTGGCGTTGCTGCCGCCGCAGCCGTTGTATCCGGTGTGGCCGTAGATCCAGTTGTCGATGCCGCGGGTCAGGCTGTTGGCCTGGCCGTGGGAGTCGTAGTTCGTGCCTGTGGAGCCCATCGACTGCACGACGACCACCGGCGCGCCGCCAGCCGTATCGGGATTGGTGGTGCCCTTGGGGATGTAATAGACGTTGGGCGGAACCATGACGATGATGCCGTTCTTGACCAGCTCCAGGCTGTTGGCCTGG
>Ga0079224_100008262_pt1 | contig 14083 bp, 8 predicted proteins | sample Stecom2015_FD_80414 | JGI IMG/M metagenome (GOLD analysis project Ga0079224, IMG submission 80414) | Agricultural soil microbial communities from Utah to study Nitrogen management - Steer compost 2015 | ecosystem: Environmental > Terrestrial > Soil > Agricultural land | place: USA: Utah...
AGGACAGCTCGGCGTGGTCGGAGATGTCGGGATCGTGATTGCCGCTGAGCAGGGTGACGCGACGGCCAAGCGAGGCGAAAAAGGCGCGGGCGGTTTTTGGGGCGCCGTTTTGCTCGGGCATCATGGTGTCGATGGTGTCGCCGTTGAAAACGAGTTCGTCGGCGTCGCCAAAGAGGGGCGTGAGCGCTTCCAGACTCGGGAGGGTGCTGCGCGGGTCTCCGAAGTGGAGGTCGGAAAAAATACGGATGCGCGGCGCGGGCATGAACGGTGATTGAGGGTTGTCGATCATGCGGGTGCAATGGCGCAGGCGCGGGACGTATGGCTGTCCTGTGTCGGTGGCGGCGGGTTTTATTCGAGGTCCGACACGGCGATCACGCCGGGGATTTTTTGGTAGTGGCGGTCAAAGGTGAGCACGGCGGCGCCGTGCTCAAGCGCGGTGACGCCGATGATGATGTCGGGCAGAGGAATGACGTCGCCGCGGCGGTCCAGTTCCCATGCGAGCTGCGCGACGCGTTGCCAGCCGCGCGGGGTGAGCGAGAGATACCGGGCGACGCTGAAGGCGCGGAGGTAACGGTCGCGCACGTGCGGATCGGCGCGGCCACGCAGCACCTCGGCGCAGATAACGCCGTTGACCGCTATGTCATGGCTGTGCTCGTAGCGCTTGAGCTCCGCCAAAGGATCTTCGCCCTGACGAAGCAGCGTGATGTAGTAGCTGCTGTCCACCAGGACGAGGGCGGGCGGCGTTTCAGGCTTCGGGAGAACCATAAGGCGCTTGATCCTCGTTGAGGCGGAAAAGCGCCGCGCGTTTTTGCTGGCGTTCGCGGCGCTTGGCGGCGTTGGCGAGAAAGCGCGCGACGGCCTCCTCGTCGATGTCGGGAGCATCCAACGCATCGGACGGCTGCGGCTGGGCCTCGGCGGCAATCTGCTCAGGCGTCAACCCCAAGCCCTCGCTCCAGATCCGGTGCTGTTTGGCGCGGCGGGCGGACTCGCGGAGGGCAAACTCGACCGCCTCGCGCTTGGTCGTCTTGCCGGTCAAGAGCATGACCTCGGCGAGCACGTCCTCGGGAATCTCAATGGTCATTTTCATCGTGCAATCGGGGTAAGGTAAATGAAGCGATATGGGTGCCGGCCCATATCGCAATGCAAAAGTATGGGTAGTGACCCAACTTTCATTTTGATTGTGGCTTACGAATCTATGTGTTCGTGCGGAGTTGCACCGGCGATTTGCTTGCCGAGTTGGCGTTTGGTGGCGCGGATGGGAAAGTGGTGCGCGAAAAATGCACATGCTCTGTCGAGTGCAGCTTGACCATGCCGGGGGGGATTGGGGGAGACTCTGATATGTCAACTTCTTGGAAAGGTGCGCTGGCGGGTTTGCTGGGTTTGTCTGCGTTGGTGAGCGTGTGGGCGCAGCCGCAGACGCCCAAGTTGGATGCCGTGGTAGATACCGTTAAACCGTTCGATGCCACGCGCTGGATAGGCTGGGGCAACGGGCGGCCGAGCGCGTTGTATTTGCTGCCGGAGGGCGCGAAACCGCAGCCGCTGGGAGAATTGCCGGGCACGCCTTCGGTCATGGTGGTGGGCGGCGAGCGGGTGCTTTGGCTAGGGGAGGGTTACGCGGCGGTCGCGCCTCTGCAGAATCCCGCGGCGGTCGAGATCACTCCTGTCTCCGGCTCGTGGACTCTGGCGGTCGGCAATGCGACGGGTTTTGTGAAGACCGACACCGCGAAGCTGGCGTTTTCCAACGACGGGAAAAATTGGCGGCCCGTGGCGACGGACATGCTTTCCGAGTCCACGAGTGTCACGGGCCTGGCGGCCGACGGGAGACGTTTTGTGGTGTTGTTGGACTTGGCGCGCGGTGACGAGGCGAATCACATGCACAGCATCCTCGCGGTTTCGGAGGACGGGCTGAAATGGGAGAGCACCTACTTCTCCGAGCCCCAGCCGGGCGAGCCGGAGCTCACCACACTCGCCTACGGAAACGGACGGTGGATGGCGTATGGTGTCGGCTCGGTTTATGGCTCGACGGATGGTCGTGAGTGGACGCCGGAGCCGGCGCGGCGTGACGCCATGCCCGAGTTGCGCGACGCATTTGTTTACACGGGCGGCGGCGAATGGTGGGCGGTGGATTGGCGCGACCGCTTCGAGTTTTCCGCCGATGGCCTGGATTGGTCGGCGGAGCCGCAATACCTGCATCAACTGAGCAAGGGCTCGGGCTCGTTCTGGGTGGTCGGGAGCGGGGGCATGCGAAATCTGGCCTTGGACGCGGAGGGCAAGCTGCGCGTCGCCACGGTGGCGGCTTTGCGGTCCGGTGCCACGCCGCCGCCCGCCTCGATGGTGGTGGCCAAGCCCGCCGCGCCGACCAAACCGGCCGCCGCGCCGTCGAAATTGTCGATCCTGGGCAACGAGGAGTTGGCGAAGCAATGGGCGCAGTTGGACGTGGAGTTGCAGGCGGAGACGACGATGGTCGGGTTCAGCCGCAAGTTGGCGGAGTTGTCGGTTTTGTTTTCTCGCGCGGCGGATGAAGAGGTGCGCAAGGCGGTGCGCTCCGGCGCGCTCATTTTTGTGCTCCAAAAGGGGGATGCCGCCTGTCTGGCGGCCTTCAAACCCGCGTTGAACGAGAAGAGCTACGCCGATGCGCAGCTCATGTTGCAAAAAGGATTGGAGGCCAAACGCGCGATCGCCAAAGGGCAGCCCTTGCCTGCGGTCGCGCGGGGGAAACGCGCCGAAAACGTCGCCGACAACTCTTGGGACATTCAGCAGATGCGCCTCCATTTTTTGAACGGAAATTATGGTTCCGCCTATGACTTTGCCGTCATGCACAATGGTGTTTCCCTGAAAAAAGATCAGGATCTTTCCTTTGTCTGGACGCTGATCACCCAGGTGTTGATCCCGGGGACGACTGATTTTGAGAGCGCGGGCGAGGTTGAAAAGCTGCTGGCCGCGGGCAGCGGAGTCGCGGCGGGCAACGCGGTGGGCACGGCGGACATGAGTCGCGGCGAAGCGGGGTTCACGGCTCGCAAATGGGAATTGATCGAGCAGGCGTCGTCGGCCGGATTGTTGACGGCGAAGCGTTTCCTCGACGCGCGCGATGCCTGGCGGGTCGATCCCGCGCACATGCCGGAGGCTTCCTGGCCGCCCGAGGCCTTCGCGAAATGGGATGAGGCGACGCAGCGGGAAAACCGGTCGCTGTTCGACCGGCATGTCGCGTTCAGTCGCGACGTGATGGCGTTTCGCGCGGAGCTCACGCCGGGCGTCGCGCCGGACCGGGCGAAATGGCAGGCGCTGCTCGCCCGGCACCAAAGCCTGTTGAAAGATCCCGACATCCACGCGCTCCGCGAAGCCTATGTGCAAAGCTCCGTGGCGATGGCTCTGCTCTACACGTCGGACACTGACATCGGGCCCTCCTGGTTGACCCATATGAAAGAGGTGAAGGCGGGGCTGGCGGCGGTGGCGATCAATCCCGACCTGTGGAATTTTCGCGCCCGCCTGTTGCAGTGGAGCGGCCAGTTGGAGGAGGCTCGTCGGGATGCGGCGATGGCGGTGCTGATGCTGGATCTGGATGCGATCAAAACCGATTCGTTTTTCGAACTGCTGAGTGCCGCGACGAAAACGCTGCAGCAGGAGTTGAGTCTTCCGGAATCGGTGCTCGCGGCGCCGCAGCACGGCATCGTGCCTTACAACCTTTCGGTCACGAAGCGGAATGGATTCATGGGTAATCTGGTCGAATCGGATCACGAACTCATCATCGAGTTGTATGCGAATTTTGGCGCTCGGCTGCGGGCCGCGTGGGCCTTGCCCGACGCGGAGCAGCGGGCCCGGGTCGAAGCGGCGTTGTGGCAGATCCACGGCGGGGATGTGCGGAATTTCAACTACCCCGAGGCGGCGTTTGACGCTCTCCGCCAGCGCCTGGAAGCGCTCTGGGTGTATCGCGAACGCGAGCCGCGGCGCGCTTTGAACGAACTCGAAGCGTTGGTGGCCGAAGCGGCGCATCCGTTCTTTCTGGTGAGGCGCGCCCGGCTCCTGGGTGCCGCAGGACAGCGCGAGTCGGAGGTGAACGCCTTGAACAACATTCTCTCCGTCTGGCCCACTTATAAACCGGCGACGAACCGGCTGGCCGAGTTGCGGGCGGATATGCAGTCCGGTGAAAAGGCGGCGGCGGCAGCCGATTATCAGAAGGGTCTGGACCTGTTGAACCAAGGCGAGCGGGCGGCCGGACGAGCCGCGTTGGAGCGCGCCGCGGCCAGTGAGCAAGCGCCCCTGTCGGCGCTGCTGCTGTTGGCCGAATTGCAGGCCAATCCGCAGGAAATCGCATCCGCCGAGGCCACGCTGCGCCGGGCGGTGGCGAGTTATCCCGATGAACCGACTGCGGCCGCGCGGCTCGGCATGTTCCTCGTCGGCCAGCGAAAAATCGAAGAGGCGCGGGCCGTGATCAAACCACTGATCCTGTCGAAGCCCAAGGCACCGGAGACGCAGGCCGTGCAGGTGCTGATCGATACGCTGACGACGTTGAACGCGGTGCCCTCCGCCGGGCCGACGACGATTCAGCAAGCAGTCACCCGGCTCGAAGAACTGAAGTCGTGGCGTTTCACGCCCGAGGTTCACGGCATTCTGGCCCAGTTCAAAATGATGCAGCGAGACCAGGCGGGCGCGGTGAAAGAGCTGGTGCTCATGGCCAACGGCAAGGAATACGTGCCGCCCGAGATGTGGTTTCAGATCGGCCAGCTCATGCGCAACATGGGCAATGCGGACGGAGGCAAAGGCTACATCGAGAAAGCCGCCGCGCTCGGTCTGCCCCAAGCGCAGGAGTTGTTGAAACAACTTTGAGGGGCGCGTGCGCTCCTCAGAGGTGGCGCTCAGGCGGGCGTGGCAAACAGGTCGCGGTGGCCTAGGTTGGGTGGTAGCTACCGCCGAGGACGATGTCGATGAGTGCACAAAAAAGCCCCGCGTCCCGTTTGACGGGGAGCGCGGGGCTCGAATTTAGGATTTGGCCGTTTGGGATTTAGGATTTCCCGCGGCCAAAGCCGCGGGTGTTACTTCTTTTTCTTGGCGACGGGCTTTTTGGCCTTGGCCGGGGCCTTCTTGGCGGCCTTCGCCTTGGGGGCGGCGGCGGGCTTGGCGGCCTTGGCTTCCTCGATCGCGGCCTGGGCGGCGGCGAGGCGGGCGACCGGCACGCGGTAGGGCGAGCAGGACACGTAGGTGAGGCCGACCTTGTGGCAGAACTTCACGGAGTCCGGGTCGCCGCCGTGCTCGCCGCAGATGCCGAGCTTGATGCCGGGGCGGGCGGCGTTGCCCTTCTTGGCGGCGATCTCGACGAGCTGGCCGACGCCGGTCTGGTCGATCGAGGCGAACGGGTTCTTCTTGAGGATCTCGGCCTCGGCGTAGGCGCCGAGGAAGGAGCCGGAGTCGTCGCGCGACATGCCGAGGCAGGTCTGGGTGAGGTCGTTGGTGCCGAAGCTGAAGAACTCGGCGGTCTGGGCGATCTCGTCGGCGGTCAGGGCGCCGCGGGGAACCTCGATCATGGTGCCGACGGTGTAGGTGAACTTGGCCTTCTTGTCGGCCTTGCGCAGCTCGGCGGCGACCTCGTGCACGATGGCGGTCTGGAGGTCGAGCTCGCGCTTGAAGCCGACCAGCGGGATCATGATCTCGGGCTTGGCCTTGTAACCCTTCTTGTTGGCCTCGATGGCGGCCTGAAGGATGGCGCGGACCTGCATGCGGGTGATCTCGGGGAACTTGATGCCGAGACGGCAGCCGCGGAAGCCGAGCATGGGGTTGAACTCGTGCAGCTCGTGCACGCGGGCCATGATCTTCTCGACGGGCATGCCCAGCTTGCGGGAGAGATCCATCTGCTGCTCCTTGGAGTGGGGCAGGAACTCGTGCAGGGGCGGGTCGAGCAGGCGGATGGTGGCGGGGTAGCCCTTGAGCGCCTTGAAGATGCCGAGGAAGTCGGCCTGCTGGTAGGGCAGGAGCTTGGCCAGGGCGGCCTCGCGGTCGGCGAGGTTGTTGGCGAGGATCATCTCGCGCATGGCGTCGATGCGGTCGCCCTCGAAGAACATGTGCTCGGTGCGGGTCAGGCCGATGCCGACGGCGCCGAAGGCAATCGCGTTGGAGGTCTGCTCGGGGGTGTCGGCGTTGGTGCGGACCTGCAGGCGGGTGGCCTGCGAGCACCACTTCATGAGCTGCACGTAGTTCTTATACTTCTCGGTCTTCTGGGCGGCCTTGTTGTTGTTGAGCAGGCCGTCGATGATCTCGGAGGGGGCGGTCTTGACCTGGCCGGCGTAAACGAGGCCGGAGGTGCCGTCGATGGAGAGGAAGTCGCCTTCGGCGAAGTTCTGGCCGTCGATGGTGGCGGTGCGGGTCTCGTAGTCGATCTGCACGGCGGCGGCGCCGCAGACGCAGACCTTGCCCATCTGGCGGGCGACGAGCGCGGCGTGCGAGGAGACGCCGCCGCGGGCGGTGAGGATGCCGTCGGCGGCGATCATGCCGCGGAGGTCTTCCGGCGAGGTCTCGACGCGGACGAGGAGGACTTTTTCGCCCTTCTCGGCGGCGGTGACGGCGCGGTCGGCGTTGAAGTAGATCTTGCCGGTGGCGGCGCCGGGGCCGGCGGGCAGGCCGGTGGCGATGACCTTGGCCTTCTTGATGTCGGCGAGGTCGAAGATGGGCGCGAGGAGCTGTTCGAGCTGGTCGGCGGGGTTGCGCAGGACGGCGGTCTGCCAGTCGATGAGCTTCTCCTTGACCATGTCGGCGGCGAACTTGAGCGCGGCGGCGGCGGTGCGCTTGCCGTTGCGGGTTTGCAGCATGAACAGCTTGCCTTCCTGGATGGTGAACTCGACGTCCTGCACGTCCTTGAAGTGGGCTTCGAGGGTCTTGCGGACCTTGAGCAGCTCGGCGTAGCTCTTGGGCATGACGTCCTTGAGCTTGATGACGGGCTCGGGGGTGCGCACGCCGGCGACGACGTCTTCGCCCTGGGCGTTGACGAGGAATTCGCCGTAGAACTCGTTGACGCCGTTGGCGGGGTTGCGGGTGAAGGCGACGCCGGAGCCGGAGGTCTCGCCGGTGTTGCCGAACACCATGGCCTGCACGTTGACGGCGGTGCCCCACTCGGAGGGGATGTTGTATTTGCGGCGATAGACGATCGCGCGGTCGTTCATCCAGGAGCCGAAGACGGCGCCGGCGGCTCCGCGGAGCTGGGCCCAGGCGTCGTTCGGGAAGACTTTGCCGGTGCGCTCTTTGACGAGGGCTTTGAAGCGTTTGACGAGCTCCTGCTGGTCTTCGGCGGTGAGGTCGGAGTCGATGATGTCCTTGCCGTAGGTCTCGTGCTTGAAGTGTTCGATGACGGACTCGAAGGGTTCGTGGTCTTCGCCTTCGCGCTTTTGCACGCCCATGACGACGTCGCCATACATCTGAATGAAGCGGCGGTAGCAGTCCCAAGCGAAGCGGGGGTTGCCGGTGGTCTTCTCAAGGGCGACGACGGTCTCGTCGTTGAGGCCGAGGTTGAGGATGGTGTCCATCATGCCGGGCATGGAGTCGCGGGCGCCGGAGCGCACAGCGACGAGCAGGGGCATGCCGGTCTTGGCGCCGAACTTGGTGCCCATGATCTTCTCCATGTTCTTCACGGCGGCTTCCATCTGGGCCTGAAGAACGGCGGGGTAGGTCTTCTTGTTGGCGTAGTAGTAGGTGCAGACCTCGGTGGTGATGGTGAAGCCGGGGGGCACGGGCAGACCGATGCGGGTCATTTCGGCGAGGTTGGCGCCTTTGCCTCCGAGGAGGGCCTTCATGGAGCCGTTGCCGTCGGCTTTGCCGTCGCCCCAGGTATAGACGTATTTGATGCCTTTGGAGGCGGATTTTTTGGCGGAGGCGGGAGCCTTCGCGGCGGATTTCTTGGCGGTGGATTTAGCGGCCATGGTATGGGTTTGGATGAGGAAAAAACGCTGGCGTTGCCGGAGAGCGTAAAAGCGAGAGGAAAGAGCAGGGCGCGCGGGGCTGTCAACGGTGGAGCAGGGGCGGAAGCGGGGGTTTGCCCGCGGCGCGCAAACCGGCAGGGTGCGTCGGTGCGCTGTTTTCATCATCCCGACTATACGTTTCCGCTGCCGGAGGAGCATCCGTTCCCGATGGACAAGTTCTGGCGTTCGGTGGAGATGCTGCGCGCGGCGGCCCATCCGGCGGTGGCGTTGACGGAGGTGGCGGGGCCGGCGCCGGAAGCGGTGCTGTTGGGGGCGCATACGGAGGCTTATTTGTGCGCAATCCGCGAGGGGGCGCTCACGCCGGCCGAACTGGTGCGTCTGGGGCTGCCGGCGGGCGAGGCGCTTTTGACGCGTTCGCGGCTGGAGGTGGCGGGCACGCTGGCGGCGCTGGAGGCGGCGCTCGTTGACAATGGTCCGGCCTGCAATCTGGCCGGCGGCACGCATCACGCGTTCGCGGACCGCGGGCTGGGCTACTGTGTGCTCAACGACGTGGCGGTGGCCATCCGCGCGCACCACGCGGCGCGGCCGCGGGCGCGTATCGCGGTGGTGGATACGGACGCGCATCAGGGCAACGGCACGCACGGGATCTTCGCGGAGGACGCGCGGGTGTTCACCTATTCGATCCATGTGGGCAAAAACTATCCGGCGCAAAAGACGCCGGGCCGGCTCGACGTGGAGTTGCCGCGTTTTGTTTCCGGGGCGGAGTATCTGGAGCGGCTGGAGGCGACGCTGGGGCCGGCGTTGGCGGCGTTCGCGCCGGAGCTGGTGTTTTGGATCGCGGGGGCGGATGTGCATGCGGACGACCGGTTCGGGCAGATGCGGCTTTCCGATGCGGACATCGCGGCGCGGGACGAGCTGGTGCTTGATTTGCTCACGGCGCGGCCGTTGCCGGTGGTGGTGCTTTACGGCGGCGGCTACAATCGCGACCGGGTGCACACGGCGCGCATCCACGCGGACACGGTGTTGCGGGTGGCGGAGCGGGCGGTCGCCGATGCGCGGCGGTGTCCGTTGTGCGGCCGGGTCAATCGCTGCGGCGAGGTCGCCGGCGGGGGCGGGCGTTGCTGGTGCGTTGACCTGAAGGTGCCGGCGGAGCTGCTGGCGCGGGTGCCGGCGGGCGCGCGCGGCAAGGCCTGCGTGTGCCGTGACTGCGTGGAGGCGTTTCACGCGGGCGGTTGAGGCCGCGGGGGCGGGGGGCGCACAACGGGCATTGAAATCGGCGCGGGGGCGGGTTTGCTCCGGCCTGCGTGAAAGTTCCCCAGCCTGACGACAACGACGACTTTGAGTCCGACGAGATGATCGACCCCCGGGAGAAGCCGATGGGTTTTTTCGATCACTTGGAGGATTTGCGCTGGACGCTGGTCAAGTCGGTGGGGGTGTTTCTGGTCTTTGCGGTGTTGATCGGTTTCGGGCTGAAGGAGTTCAACGAGGCCCTGCTGTGGCCGTTGCGTTCGGTGCAGGGCGTCGGGGCGGAGTCGGCCGTCGATCTGGGCACGACGTCGGTGATGGAGACGTTTTCGATCGTGCTGCAAATGTGCGCGGTGGGCGGGCTGGTGCTGGCGACGCCGTTCATCCTGTTTTTCATCGGGCAGTTCGTGGCACCGGCGCTGAACGAGCGGGAGATGCGGCTGGTGCTGCCGGTGTGCGTGGCGGCGTTCGCGTTGTTTTTGCTGGGCGCGGCCTTCAGTTTTTTCTTCCTGGTGCCGAGCGCGCTGAAGGTATCGATGCAGTTGAACGAGATGTTCGGCTTTGTGATGCGCTGGACGCCGGGCAGTTACTACAACCTGTTGCTGTGGCTGGTGGCCGGGGTGGGCGTGTCGTTCGAGTTTCCGCTGGTGATCGTGGTGCTGGTGTGGCTGGGGATGCTGTCCACGGCGTTTTTGAGGAGATACCGGCGTCATGCGGTGGTGTTGATTTTCATCATCGCGGCGGTGGTCACGCCGACGCCGGATCCGATCACGCAGTCGATGTTCGCGGCGCCGCTGTATGCGTTGTTCGAGCTGGCGATCCTGGTGGGCGGACGCGTCGAGCGGGCGCGCGCGCGGCGGCTGGCGGCGGAGGAGAATCCCTGACGGCGGCGGTCGGAGGCGGCGCGAGGATTTAGGCGTTCGCTCCCGGACGATGTTTCCCGGTGATGCGGGGGCGGTCCGGGTCGGGGGGCCGGCAGGGGGGCGTCACGCGCGTCCCGCGGCGGCGCGGATCACCGGCCCTTGCGGGTGCGCCAGTGGGCGCCGGGCTTGCCCTTGGAGTGCCAGTTCGGATTGCCGCCGCCGAAGGGGCGGGCGGCGGACTTGTGGTCCTGGTTTTTGCCGGCGTCGCCCTTTTGTTGTCCGCCCTTGCCGAGGCGCTGCTGGTGGCCGGCGCGCAGGGGGGCGTTGGCGAGGGGGTTGGCGGGATCGACGCGCGGGGGTTCGCCGCCCTCGTAGTCGAAGCCTTCGAGCGTGAGCAGGGGGATTTTTTGCCCGATGAGTTTTTCGATGGCGACGATCTGGTTGGCCTCCTGCGGGGTGGCGAGCATGAGGGCGTCGCCGTAGGTCTGGGCGCGGCCGGTGCGGCCGATGCGGTGCACGTAGTCCTCGGCGTGCTGGGGCACGTCGAAGTTGATGACGTGCGACACGCCGGCGACATCGAGACCGCGGGCGGCGACGTCGGTGGCGACGAGCACGCCGTGCTTGCCGGTGCGAAAGCCCTCCAGTGCGGCGGTGCGCAGGGTCTGGTTTTTCTCGGAGTGGATCACCGCGACGGGGTGGTTCTCGACGCGCAGCAGGTGGGCGATGCGGTCGGCGCCCTTGCGGGTGCGGGCGAAGACGATGACGCTCTTGAACTCGTCGCGTTTGAGCAGGGCCATCAGCAGGTCGGTCTTCTGGTGATCGAGCACGGGGTGGATGGCGTGGTTGATGGTGTCGGTGACGGGTTTTTCGGCGGCGATCTCGATGCGGTGCGGGTCGTTGAGGGCGAACTTGGCGACCTCTTCGAGGCGGGGGGGCAGGGTGGCGGAGAAGAGCAGGGTCTGGCGCTTGGGGGGGCAGTCGCGGACGATGGCCTTGACGTCGTCGATGAAGCCCATGTCGAGCATGCGGTCCACCTCGTCGAGGACGACGACCTCGACGGTGTTGAGGCGGAGGGCCTTGTTGTCGATGAACTCGCGCACGCGACCGGTGGTGCCGACGACGATGTCGGGGCCGTTGCGAAGGGCGTTGCGCTGCGGGCCGGTGTTGACGCCGCCGTGCAGGACGACGGTCGTGGCGTCGGTGAATTTGCCGAGCTTGGCGATGGCGTCCACGATCTGCGCGGCGAGTTCGCGGGTGGGTTCGAGGATGAGCACGCGCGGGCCGGTGGAGCGGTGCGGGCCGAGGCGGTTGAGGATGGGGAGGACGAAGGCGGCGGTCTTGCCGGTGCCGGTCTGCGCGGAGGCGATCAGGTCGCGTCCGGAGAGCACCGCGGGGATGGCCCGGGTTTGGATGGGGGTGGGTTCGGCGTAGCCGAGCGCCTGCGCGCCGCGCACGATGCTGGAATAGAGGCCGAGTTTGGAAAATGGCATGGCGGGGATTGCCGCGCCTATCCGTGTCGATGGCGAGTGGAAAGACGGACGGGGCGGACGGGCATTTCTGTCCGCCTTGAGTGATGCTGCCTTGGTGTGGCCGCGGTGCTGTGAAGCACGGACCAAGGTCCGGCGGACCCGGGCCGGAGGGTTTCGTCGCGGCTCAGGGGCGGTAGGTGTGGTATTCGATCTGGCGGACGTGGCGCGTTTCCAAAATCTGATCCGGGGATGTCGCGTCGTGGCCGGTCTCGCGGGTGAGCAGGAGGCCGAGGAGCGCGTCGAGGCGCCGGATGTCGCGGCGGACGCGGTCGGTGTGGATTTGCATGTCGCGGCGAAGGGCGGCGGGCAGCTCTTCGTCGAGTTTTTGCGCGAAGGCCCCGGCGTCGCCTTCGCGGCCGGTGAGCAGGTGGAGGTTGTGCTGGAAGACGAGGTTGGCGTTGCCACCGCCGAAGTTGTTGAAGTCGGGCATGAAGCCGGCGATCTCGCCGTCGAGCCGGGGCGCGAGGCCGGCGGCGCGTTCGGGCGGGGCGACGGTGGTGATCGAGGACATGCGCAGGCTCATGTCGGAGAATTTTTGCGCGATCCTCCGACTGGTGAGAAAGCGAAGGAAATCGAGGGCGATGTCGGGGTGTTTGCTGGTGCGCACGATGCCGAGCGTGGCTTCGGGACTGCCGTTGGCCTCGGAGGGGAGGCCGAGCACGAAGCGTCCGTAATCGGGATCGCCGGCCGAGGGGAGCACGATGGGCATGATGCCGACGGGGAAGTCGCCGTCGCGTTCGAACACGGCGTAGTCCCAGCTGCCGGCGCAGATCATGACGGCGCGCTGTTGGAGGAAATCGAAGAGGGCGTCGTCGCGCTGGCGCGAGTTGTAGCCGGGGCTCATCAACACGGTGACGTCGCGCAGGAGGTCGAGGCTGGAGCGCAGCGGGGGCGTGCGGGCGTAGGAGAGTTCGCCGGCGAGCACGAGGCGCGCGAGCTCGACGGGTTGCACGTTGAAGGTGTTGGCCGGGCTCAGGCTGACGGCGAGCTGCTGGGTCTGCGAGGGCAGCAGGCGTTCGAACAGATACTGCGAGTAGGGGCCGCAGCTGGCGATGGGCACGAGGTGGCGGCCAGTCTTTTGGTTGTGGCGGGCAACCTGTTCCTCGAGGCGGCGCAGGGCGGCGTAGTCGGCGGGGGGCTCGGTGGCGCCGGTGACCTCGGCGAGCAGGCGACGGTTGTAGAAGAGGCGCAGGGTGTTGACCTGGAGGTTGACGGCGTGGATGTCGCCGGAGGTGGGCGTGAGGTTGCGCATGGCGGCCATGCCGTCCACGAAGGTGTCGATCCACGGCACGCCTTCGAGGGGAGTGCCGGCGTTGTGGGGGTTGGGCTCGCCGATGTGTGCGTTGAGGGGGATGAAGTGGCGCGAGGCGAGCTCCTCGTTGGCGGTGAGCAGGCCGGTGATGTCGGGCGCGGTGCCGCCGACGAGCTGGGTGCGCATCCACGCCGGCCAGGTGCGGATCGGGACCGGTATTTGCTCAACGGATACGCCGGGATGCAGCCGTTCGTAGTCGGCGATGGCCGCGTCGAAGGCTTCGCGCATGCCGGCGTGCAGCAGCCAGTGGCCGACGCGGATGACGACGCGGTCGTCGGCCGGGGCGGCGCGGTCGTCCGGCGAGAGGACGTGCCAGGCGGACCCGGCGAAGGCGACGGTCAGGATGATGGCCGCAACGAGATTGCGCGGGTTGTTCACGGGGTGTCGGGCAGTGCGTCGAGGAGTCGGCGGGCGGTGTCGGCGCGGGTGTCGCGCGGGGCGGCGGCGATGAAGGCGGCGTAGTGCCGCCGGGCGAGCGCGGTGTCACCGGTGTCGCGGGCGATGTTGGCGATGCTGAGGTCGGCGTCGGCGTTGCGCTGGGGGAGTTCGTGGCCGATCTCGCGGGCGGCGACGAGGTGGGGCAGGGCGGCGGCGGGGGATCCGGCGCGACGGAGCTGGAGGTGGGCGAGCAGCGCGTGCAGATCGCGTCGGGCTCCCGGCGCGGTGACGGTCGCGAGCAGGCCCTCGACCTTGGCGATGGCGTCGGGGGAGGCGTCTTCGGGGTAGGCGGCGAGATGGGCCAGTTCGACGGCGGCTTGGTCGGCGAGGGGGTGGGCGGGGTGGTCGCGGCGGAGTTGTTCCAGGCGCGCGCGGGCATCGTCGGGTCGGGCGGGATCGAGGTGGTCGAGTTCGATCCGGGCGAGCAGGAAGGCGGCGAGGGGGGCGTGCGGCGAATCGGTCGGGGCGATTTTGGCGAGGATGTCGCGGGCGGCGCGGATGTTGGCCTCGGTGCGCGGCTGTTTCACGAGGAGGGTCGAGGCGTAGGCGACGGCGACGCGGGCGTCGTCGGGAGAGGTTTCGTGGAGGTCGGCGAAACGTTTGGCGGCGGCGGCGTAGTCGAAGGTGAGCGCGGCTTGCCAGGGATCGGCGGCCGGAGCGGGGGAGGCGGCTTGCGCGGCGAGCGCGGTGATGACGCCGAGCACAAGCAGGGGAAGCGGGCGGGGCATGGCGCGATCGAGGTGCGCGGTGGGCGAGCCGTCAAGCCGGGCGGGGCTGCGGGCGAGGTCGCTGGAT
>Ga0079224_100008264_pt1 | contig 14081 bp, 12 predicted proteins | sample Stecom2015_FD_80414 | JGI IMG/M metagenome (GOLD analysis project Ga0079224, IMG submission 80414) | Agricultural soil microbial communities from Utah to study Nitrogen management - Steer compost 2015 | ecosystem: Environmental > Terrestrial > Soil > Agricultural land | place: USA: Utah...
GCCTGCTGGTGAGCAACGGCCGCCCGCGGCTGGAGGTGGAGGTCCAGTCCTCGGTCAGGACGGCGCTGTTCCCGCTGGACACGCAGCTCAGCTCCGGAGCGCAACCACCCGAGGGCGAATCGCCGAGCGGCGGCGGAGACGAACCGGAGGAGACCGGGGAAGAGGACGCCGGAGCACCCGCGGGCGGCGACGAGGCCGAAGAGGAGGTCGATCCCGAGCTCGAGGGCACCGGCGGCGCGACACGGGCGGTCAGCCTGCTGTTCAGCGGACTCCACTTCGGACTTATGATCGCACTGGCCTCGGTCGGCCTGTCGATGGTCTTCGGCACCACGGGCCTGACCAACTTCTCCCACGGCGACCTGGTCACCTTCGGCGGCGTGATGGCACTGCTGGTGAACGTGACCCTCGGACTGCCGGTGTGGGTGGCCGTCATCGGCGCCGTCGTGGCCGGAGCGGCGTTCGGCTGGCTCCAGGACTGGGGCCTGTGGAGCCGGCTGCGCCGACGCGGCACGGGGCTGATCACGATGATGATCATCTCGATCGGCGTGGCGATGCTGATCCGCTTCGCGACGCTGTTCTTCGTCGGCGGCGAGCGGCAGCGCTACGACGAGTACGTCGGCCAGAAACCGTGGGACTTCGGATGGCTCGTGATCGCGCCGAAGGAGGTCTACACGGGCCTGGTCGCGGCACTGGTGTGCTCCGCCATCGGCGCGGCCCTGATATTCACGCGGCTGGGCAAGGCGACCCGGGCCGTGGCCGACAACCCCTCGCTGGCGGCGGCGACCGGCATCAACGTGAACCGCGTCATCCGTCTTGTATGGACCGTCGGTGGCGCTCTGGCGGCGATGGCGGGCGTGTTCCTGTCGATCAACGACGGCGTGAAGTTCGACATGGGCCAGCACCTGTTGCTGCTGGTCTTCGCCTCGGTGGTGCTCGGCGGCCTCGGCACGGCGTTCGGGGCGTTCGTCGGGGCCATGCTCATCGGCGTCTTCGTGCAGATGTCGACGCTGGTGGTCTCCCCCGAGCTCAAGTACGTCGGGGCGTTGGCCGTACTGATCGTCATCATGCTCACTCGGCCCCAGGGCATCCTGGGCCGCCGCGAGCGGATCGGCTGAGGTTAGGAGACTGCAATGGATTGGCACTTCGTCTTCAGTCAGGCGTTCACGCAGGCCGTCGGCCCGACCATGCTCGTCTACGCGCTCGCGGCGATCGGTCTGAACATCCAGTTCGGGTACACCGGACTGCTCAACTTCGGGCAGGCGGCCTTCGCCGCCATGGGGGCCTACGGTCTCGCCCTGGCGGTGGCCGAGTTCGGGCTGCCGTTCTGGTGGGGCATCCTCATCGGCCTGATCGCCGCGGTGGGCATGGCGCTGCTGCTGGGTGTCCCCACACTGCGGCTGCGAGCCGACTACCTGGCCATCGTCACCATCGCGGCCGCCGAGATCGTGCGCAGGCTCGCGCGCTCGACGGTCTGGTCGGAGTACACGGGCGGCTCGGACGGCAAGCGCGGGTTCGCGGAGGGGTTCTTCGCGATGAGCCCGTACAGCGCCGACGCGAACTGGGCGCTCGGCTTCGTCTCCATGGAGAACGGGCGGCTCATCGTCGACCTGGGCCTCATCGACTTCCAGTATTCCAGCCGCGACCTGTGGGTGATGACGGTCGGCTGGGCCCTGATCGCGGTGTTCCTGGTGGTGCTGGGCCTGCTGGTGCACAGCCCCTGGGGCCGTGTGCTGAAGGGCATCAGGGAGGACGAGGAGGCCGTTCGCAGCCTCGGCAAGAACGTCTTCGCCTACAAGATGCAGGCGCTCGTCGTCGGCGGCATCATCGGTGCGGTCGCGGGGTTCGTCTTCGCGCTCAGCCGCGCGAACGTCCAGCCGGACACCTTCAGCACCGACTTCACGTTCTACTTCTATGTGGTGCTCATCCTCGGCGGCGCGGCGCGGCTGTTCGGGCCCGTCCTGGGCGCCGCGATCTTCTGGTTCCTCTACAACCTGCTGTCGCAGACGCTGAACCAGGCCATCCGGGCCGAGATCATTCCGCCGGGCACCCTGTCCAGCACGCAGGTGGGCCCGCTGGTCTTCTTCCTGCTGGGCCTGGGCATGGTCCTGCTGCTGATCTTCCGGCCGCAGGGCATTCTCGGCAACCGAAGGGAGCTGATGCTCGATGTCCGATAATGGGACGGAGCGCGAGGAGGCGGTGCGGCGCAGGGCGCACCAGGCCGCGTTGGACGCCCTCGCCGGAGTGGAGCCTGAACCCGGCGTGTCCAAACCGGACCCGATCCTGACCGCGAGCGGCGTGCGCCGCGCGTTCGGCGGCCTGGTGGCCGTGGACGTGGAGCACATGGAGATCCAGCGGGGCACGATCACGGCGCTGATCGGCCCGAACGGCGCCGGGAAGACGACGCTGTTCAACCTGCTGACCGGCTTCGACCGGCCGAACCGCGGCACGTGGGAGTTCGACGGGCGCAGCGCGAAGCGGCTGCGCTCGTACCAGGTGGCCCAGGCCGGGATGGTCCGGACCTTCCAGCTGACCAAGGCCCTCACCCGGATGTCCGTGCTCGACAACATGCTGCTCGGCGCCTCGGGGCAGCTCGGCGAGCGCATGTGGGCCAGCCTCATCCCGGCCCTGTGGCACTCGCAGGAGCTGGCCAACAAGGCCCGGGCGCTGGAGCTGCTGGAGCGGTTCAAGCTGATCGACAAGCGCGAGGACTACGCCGGCGAGCTCTCGGGCGGCCAGCGGAAGCTCCTGGAGATGGCGCGGGCGCTGATGCTCGAGCCGAAGATGGTGATGCTCGACGAGCCGATGGCCGGCGTGAACCCGGCGTTGAAGCAGTCGCTGCTGGACCACATCAAGGAGTTGCGCGAGGAGGGGATGACGGTGCTGTTCGTGGAGCACGACATGGACATGGTCCACGAGATCGCGGACTGGGTGGTGGTCATGGCCGCCGGCCAGGTCATCACCGAGGGCACTCCGGAGCAGATCTCGGCCGATTCGCGCGTGATCGACGCCTATCTCGGGGCGCATCACGACGGCGCGGCGCGTTAGGGGGCGTGGCATGTCTGAAGAGGAAGTCAACGAGGGCCTCGCGGGCCGCGAGCCGGAGGCCGCCGAGGCCGTGGACGCGGAGGCGAGGCCGCCGGTGTCCGCGGCCGATTCCGAGGCCGCTCTCGAAGCGGAGTCCGCGATGGAGGTGTGCAGCCGCGAGGGGCACGTCGCCGCCGCGGAGCACGCGCTGCTGCGGGCCGACGAGGTCGTCGCCGGCTACATCCCGGGGGTGTCGATCCTCAACGGGACGGACCTGTACGCCGAAGAGGGCGAGCTGGTGGGGATCATCGGCCCGAACGGGGCGGGGAAGTCGACGCTGTTGAAGGCGATCTTCGGCCTGGTGCGCATCCGCTCGGGCTCGGTGACGCTGCGGGGCGAGGAGATCACGAACCACCAGGCGCACCAGCTGGTGCCCCGCGGGGTGGGCTTCGTGCCGCAGACGAACAACGTGTTCCCGTCGCTGACGGTGCAGGAGAACCTCGAGATGGGGGTGTTCCTGCGCCCGGGGAAGTTCAAGCGGCGGTTCGAGTTCGTCGCGGACCTGTTCCCGGTGCTGGCCGAGCGGCGGGCGCAGCGGGCCGGGTCGCTCTCGGGCGGCGAGCGCCAGATGGTGGCGATGGGCCGGGCGTTGATGATGGAGCCGTCGGTGCTGCTGCTGGACGAGCCCTCGGCCGGCCTGTCGCCGGCGATGCAGGACGAGGTCTTCTTCAACACCAAGCAGATCAACGCCACCGGCGTGACCGTGATCATGGTCGAGCAGAACGCTCGGCGGTGCCTGCAGATCTGCGACCGGGGCTATGTCCTGGACCAGGGCCGGAGCGCGTACTCCGGCCCCGGCGAGGGGCTGATCGACGACCCGAAGGTGGTGGAGCTGTACCTCGGCACGCTCGGCCGCACCCGCTGAGCGCGCAGTGCCACCCCTGGTCCGAGATGGAGCGGGGCGGGGTGTGAAGGACCGCGGGGCGGTTCCCGCGAGTGCGGGAACCGCCCCTTGCGCCGTCGGGACCGGCTACTCCAGGGTCTGGAAGATGTAGTCGATGTTCTCGTAGGTGTTGTCGGGGAGGTACTGGTAGAGGCCGATGGTGGCGGCGGTGATGTCGCCCTCGGGGGAGAATTCGATGGGCCCGGAGGTGCCGTCGAAGTCGATGTCCTCCCCGTTCTCGATCAGTTCGAGGCACTCGGCGTAGACGGTGCACTTGGTGCCTTCGCGACTGACGTCGACGAGGTTGTCCTTGATCGTGTCGGAGTCGTAGGAGTCGCCGGCGGCCGCGGCGAGCGCGAGCAGGATGGTGGCGTCGTAGGACTCGGTCGCGTAGGTGAAGTCGGTCAGGTCGGGGTCGATCTCGAGGAGGCGGTCCTGGATGACGGAGGGGTCGGCGCCGGGGAAGGTGCCCTTGGTGCCCTCGAGCATCCCTTCGGGGAACTGGTCGCCGTAGTTGGAGAGGTTGCCGTCGACCATGTACCAGCCGAGGTCCTGCGGGCCGAGATTGGACTCGACGAGTTCGGGTGCGAGGTTGGTGAATTCGTTGAAGGTGATGAGGACGACGGCGTCGGCGTCGGCCGCGGCGAGTTCGGCGACTTCGGCGGAGAACTCGGAGGCGTTGGGGTCGTAGATGGTCTTCATGACCACTTCGCCGCCGAATTCGACGACGTTCTGCTCCACCGAGTCGGCCAGGCCGGTGCCGTAGGCGTCCTGGAGGGCCAGGATGGCGACCGAGGCGTGGCCGTCGGCGATGATGGCGTCGGCGAGCACCCGTCCCTGGAGGACGTCGGAGGGCGCGGTGCGGAAGTAGTAGTCGCCGCGCTCATAAGTGGTGAAGTCCGGCGAGGTGTTCGCCGGGGAGATCTGGACGATGCCCTCGCCGTAGAGCTTGTCGATGAATTGGAAGGACACACCTGAGGAGGCGGAGCCGACCACGGCGTGGACGCCTTGGGCGATGAGCGAGTCGGCGGATTGGCTCGCGATGTCGGTGGTGGTGTCGCCGGAGTCCTCGTGGATGACTTCGACGCATTGGTCGAGGACGCCCCCGGCTTCGTTGATCTCTTCGACGGCGAGGTCGACGCCGGCGAATTCGGGGGGTCCGAGGAAGGCGAGCGAGCCGGTCTGCGGCAGGATGGTGCCGATCTTCATGCCGCAGTCCGATTCGTCCGACCCTTCGTCGCCACCGCAGGCCGTGAGGGCGAAGAGGGTGGCACCCGCTGTCGCCGCAGCCAGCAATGCCCGAGGAAAGCGAGACATGGCTTCTCCTAGGTTGTGTTCGAGACGATCGTCCGTCTGATACGTGGAGGTTGACGTGATGTGTGTTACACACTATTGCAGCAGGGACTGCCACACCAGTTGTCGTGACCACACCCGGCCCGATATGTGATGGCACCGTTATCTTTTCGGAACGCACATTTCAGATTTATTTCTTTCGATGTAAATCGGTATTCCTCGACCATTTCAGTACAGTTTCGCCAATGTGACTCGATGCCATTCGAGTGACTGATGAGGACGGTGTTTCAACAAGCGTCCCCCGTCGGCGCCCCTCCCTCGGGGGAGGCGGCCCGCCCCCCGGAGGGAGGGCGCGGGCCCGCGTCCGCACGAGCCTTGAGGCATGACACCTGCGACCGTTCACCGACCCGCCGGAGCGAAAGCGGCGTTCCTCGCCGCGTTCCTCTGGTCGCTCACCGCCGTCCCTCTAGGACTGTGGCAGCTGACCGCCCCCGCCGAGGGGCCGTTCACGCACCCCGCCCACCGCCAAGGGGTCTCCTTCCCCGAAGCCCTCCCCGAGGCCCTCGCCCCGGCACTGCTCATCGCCGCGGGAGTGGGAGGCCTCCTCCTGACCCGCGCCCGGCCGCGCCTGTGGCCGCTGGCCGCCGCCTACGCCGCCGTGTTCGGGCTCCTGGTGCCGACGATCATGCTCCTGTCCATGGCCGGGTACCTCGCGGCGCTCCTGATGCCGGCGGCGCTCATCGCCGGCCCGATCCTGGCGGCACGGGGCGGGACCGCCCGGATCGCGGCGGCCGCGCTCGTGCTCGCCGCGATCCTCGCCCTGGCGGTGCAGGGCACGCTCGCCCCCGCCTCGCTCGCCGGGCTGCTGCGGGATCTCGGCGGCGGCCTGATCGACCTCGGCCTCTACCCCCTGGCCGAACTCTGGTCCGCCTTCGGCGGCGCCTGCTGGGCGGTCGTGGCCTTCCACCTGCTGCGCCGCCGCCGGGTCGAGCGGCCCGGCCCGCGTCCGCTCTCGTCCGAGCGGGTCGCGGCCTGGGGGAAGCCCGCCGCGTACACGGCCTTCGCGTGCTCGCTGCCGTACGGCCTGACACGGCTGACGTGGGTGACGCCGTGGCCGTACCTGGTCGACGCCGAGGCACTGGCGGCGGCGCCCGGAACGCGCCTGTGGGGGCTGCTGCTGGGGTTCTCGTGCCTGGCCGGCGGCGTGCTGTGCCTGGGCCTGGCGCGGCGGTGGGGCGAGCGGTGGCCGTACTGGGTGCCGCGGCTCCGCGGCCGCCCGGTGCCGGTGCGGGCGGCGGTCGTCCCGGCCGCGATCGTGGCCTACCTGTTCACCCTCTCGGGGATCTCGTTCCCGATCATGGCCGTCCAGGAGGGGAAGCTCGAATTCCTCCTGCTCTTCCCGTTCCCGGTCTGGGGCCCGGCCCTGGCAGTGGCGACGGCGGCCTACGCGGCCCGCCGCGGCGGGGCCCTCTGAGAGACCGCCGCTGCGCCGGAGAGCGCGAGGCCGGGTCCGACGCGCGTCGGACCCGGCCTCGCCGACGGCTCCGGGCGGGGCTCACTCGCCCTTCATCTTCGCGGCGATGCCCAGCACCCGCCGCACCTGGATCACCACGCCCGTCCTGGTCTTCTCGCTCACCGGCCCGGCGCTCGAGATATGGCTGGCGCCGTAAGGGTTCCCCAGTTCGAGATCGAAGATCCGCGGGTCGGTGTAGCCGGTGCCCACGATGACCGCGCCCCAGTGGTAGAAGGTGTTGTTCATCGACAGGATCGTCGACTCCTGGCCGCCGTGGCTGGTCGCGGTCGACACGAACGTCGACATCACCTTGTCGACGAGCTTGCCCTCGGACCACAGGCCGCCGGTCTGGTCGATGAACTGCCTGATCTGCGCGCACGGCACGCCGTAGCGGGTCGGTGTGCCCCACAGGACCGCGTCGGCCCACTCGAGGTCGTCGAGCGACGCCTCCTCCAGGCCGGCGACGGCCTCGCTGTGGGCCGCCCAGTCCTCGTTGGAACGGATCGCCTCCGGCGGCGCGAGCTCCTTGACCTTGCGGAGTCTGACCTCGGCGCCGGCCGCGGCGGCCTCGTCGGCGGCGGTCTTCGCCATCTGGTAGACGTTGCCGGTCTGGGAGTAGTGGATGACGGCCAGTTTGACCATGGTGACGCTCCTCGACGTGAATGGACCTTGACCTTCGCGAGTCCTGGGCCGTACGGTTACCCGGCTCGAGGAATCCCAAAAGTTCGCAAGAGGCAGACGGGGGGAACGAGAACATGCTCGACATCCTGGTGGCCGGCGGCGCCGGCGTCGACACGATCGTCCGCGTCCCCGAGATGGCGTTCGGCTCCGGCGACAGCCTCGGCGTGGAGCCGATCCGCGACTACGTGGCCCACACCGGCAACGGCGTCGCCCTCGGCTGCCACCACCTGGGCCTGCGGACGCGGTTCATCGACTTCGTCGGCGAGGACCCGCAGGGCGGGATGATCCTGCGCCGCTACGCCGAGGAGGGCCTGGACTTCCGCCATCTGGTCTCCCCTCAGGGCACCTCGCGGTCGGTGAACTTCGTCGACGACGCGGGGCGCCGCTTCTCCTTCCACGACTACCGGCACGCCCCCGACCTGGTCCTGCCCGCCGACTTCTACGGTCCGCACCTGGCCGAGGCCGCCCACCTCCACCTCTCGATCTCGAACGTCACCCGCGGCATGCTGCGCGCCCTAGGCGAGGACGTGCCGGTCTCGACCGACCTCCACTCCTGGGACGGGCACGCCGAGCACCACCGGGAGTACGCGCTGCGGGCCGACACCGTGTTCCTGTCCTCGGCGGGACTCGGCGGCGAGCACGAGCGGGTCATGCGCTGGATCGTCGACCGCGGCAGGGCCTCGCTGGTCGTCGTCACCGCCGGCGAGCGGGGCGGCCACGTGCTCGAACGCGGCGGGAGCGTCGAGTCCTACGGGGCGCTCGACCCGGTGGCCGAGCTGAGCGGGGCCGTCCCCGAGTGGGCGACATGGCGGCCGGTGGACTCCAACGGCGCCGGGGACGCGTTCGTCTCCGGCTTCCTGTGGGCGAAGCGCCGCGGCGAGACCCTCGACGGCGCTCTCGACGCCGGGCGCGTGGCGGGCGCCTTCGCCTGCCGGAAGGAGGGCACCCACTCGGAGTTCATCTCCGAGGCGCTCCTGACCGAGAGCCTCACGGCGCTCAGAGGCTGAACCGCACCGGTCAGCCCTGTTCGCCCCGGTTCGCCGTCATCGCCTTCGCCCGGGCGATGACCTCGTCGAAGGGGGACGGCTCGGTCGGCGTCGGCGGCGCCACCTCGCGGTGGTCGGGCTGGATCACCAGCATGAACGCCGCGCCGACCAGCGCGGCTGCGAGCGGTGCGCCCGTGGCCGTCTCCACAGCGGGCCACACGCCCTCGGCCACCCGCACGAGGACCATGTACGCCGTCCACGTCGGCAGCGACCAGGCCGCGGCGAAGACGAGCAGGTCCTTGCGGCGGCGCAGGTCCGGGCGCACCAGCCACGTCAGGAGGTCCGCCAGGGCGCCCGAGGCGAGGAACAGCAGCACGAACCCGAGGTTCGCGAAGCCCGCGTTCGCGCCGGCCATGAGCGCGGGGAGGACGAAGGCCACCGTGAAGAAGCCCGGCGGCAGCCGGAACCGCCCCGAGGCGAGGACCACGAGGGCGAGCACCGCGAGCGTGGTGAACATGATGCTCGCGGCCACCGCCCACCCGGCCGGCCCGGCGGTCTCGCCCAAGCCGGAGGCCACCTCGGAGGGGCGCAGGGCGAAGGCGAAGCCGTAGGAGACGAACAGCACCGCCGCGGCGAAGACGGCACCGAGGGACAGCGCCGGGGCGGCGAAGCGGAGGTGGGCGCCCACCGGCTCGGGTTCGGCGCCGAGCGCGTCGCGCCGCCAGGCCGAGAGCCAGGGGGCGGCGACGATGAGCACGCCGCTCACCGCCAGACCGAGGTGCGCGGGGCTGAACAGGAGGTCGAGCGACTCGGCGGCGCCGAAGACGGCGTGCCAGACCAGGTCGGCCAGGCCCGAGACCAGGAACAGCGGGATCCCGATCACGGCGGACCCGTAACCGTGCGGGACGGCCGCCAGACCGGTGCGCCCCTCCGCGCGGTGCGCGCGCACCAGGAGGAAGGCGATCCAGGCGGTGACGGCGAGGCAACCGGTGTAGAAGACCAGATGCCACCAGGTGAAGGAGGGCGCGGACCGGTCGGTCGCGGCGGCGTGCACGGCGAGGACGAGCCCACCGGAGAACCAGGCCGAGGCCGCGGCCGTGATGAGGTCGTGCCACCAGGCCGCGAACAGGCGAGGGTGACCGGAGTCCTTCAAGAGGCGCATGTTGTATTCCAGCAATCGGTCTAGGGGTGTGATGGCCATGACGACATCATGGCCCATCCCGCTTTCGGACGCAATATGGCGCTAGCGCCCGCGCGTACTGTTCGTAAATGACGGCCGGTCAGACGAAACGCACCAGGAACATATGCGGCCAGAGTTTTCCGGTGATGTAGAACTCGCCTTCCGTCTCGGCGGACGCGATGCCGTTGAGCACGTCGGCCGACGACGCCTCGTCCCCGGTCAGCAGGCCGGAGGCGTCGACCACGGCGCCGACCTCCCCGGTGGCCGGGTCTATGCGCACGATCTCGTCGGTCTGCCAGACATTGGCCCAGACTTCTCCGTCGACGCATTCGAGTTCGTTGATCATCATGAGTTCGGCGCCGTCGAGCGTCACTTCCACGGTGCCGGTCTCCGCGAAAGTCGCCGGGTCGCGGAAAGTGAGTGTGGACGTTCCGTCGCTCATGACCAGGCGCTCGCCGTCATGGCAGATCCCCCATCCCTCGCCTTCGTATTCGACGACCGCCTCGACGTCGAGGGTGGCGATGTCGCGCCGGTAGGCGACACCCTCCTGCCAGGTGATCTGCCAGACCGCGTCGTCGGTGAGGGTCAGGCCCTCGCCGAACTCGTCGTCGGGGAGCGCCTGTGATTCGAGGACCTCGCCGGTGCCGGGTTCGACGAGTCGGACGTCCGAGGAGCCGTAGAGGCCGGTGCTCTCGTAGAAGACGCCGTCGCGCAGTTCGAGTCCCTGCGTGAAGGCGGCGGGGTCGTGGTCGAAGACGTCGAGGACCTCGACGCCGAGCCGTTCGACCTCGGCGTCTTCGGGGACGGGGACGGACTCCTCGGCGTCGGCGTCGCCGGTGCCGCAGCCGGTGAGCGCCACCAGGGCGGCCGCGGCGAGCACCGAGGCTCGTTTCTGATCGAACATTGATCTCATCTCCAGGTCGTCAGGGGTGATCCTCCGTACCGTACTGGCTGTGACAAAGGAGGACAAGACCCTCGATCCGGGTGAGGACCGGGCTCGGCGGGGCGGCGGCCGAGCGGACGGGCTTCCCGTGCGGCCGTGCGGCCCCGCCGGACCCGCCCGGTCAGGCCCGCCTGCGCCAGGTCGCGACCGTCGCCGAGACGGTGGCGCGGATCGGGAGGGGCAGGCGGTCCACCGCCGCGGCGAGCTCCTCGGGGCTCCGGTGCCTGGCGCTGGGCCCCATCGACACCAGGTTCAGGGCGTCCTCCCGTCCCAGTTCGATCGGGTACCGAAGCTCATCGGTCCGCTCGGCGGCGAAGGCCGCGGCGAGCTGATCGGTGGTCCGCCGCGGTTTCGCGGGGTCGACGCTCAGCAGTGACAGCGCGTCGACGAGTTCGCGCAGGTGGTCCTGCCCGGGAGTGAGGACCACCAGCGACCCTCTCGGGTGGAGGATCCGCGCGATCTCCTCGGCGTTGCGGGGAGCGAAGACGTTGAGGACCGCGGCGGCGGCGCCGTCCTGGACCGGCAACCGGGCCCAGGCGTCGGCGAGCACTGCGGCGAGCCGCCCTTCGTGAGTTCCGGCGGCTCGCCGCAGCGGCCTGCGGCAGGCGCGCCGGAGCGCGTACTTGGAGGTGTCCAGGCCGATGCCCGCGCGGCTCTCGTCGGCGTCGAGGGCCGCGGCCAGGTAGTGGCCGGTGCCGCAGCCGGGTTCGACCACGACGCCTGGGGCGTCGGTCCGGCTCGCCCGCGCGACGGCGTCCGTCAGCGCGTCGAAGACCCCTGTGGACAAGAACGCCTCGCGGGCGGCGACCTGCTCGGCGGTGTCGCCGGTGGTGGTGTTCGCGCCGGGGGCCAGCAGCGGCGCGTAGCCCTGCCTGGCGAGGTCGAAGGAGTGCCCGGCGGGGCAGTGGAGGCGACGCTCGGTCTGGGAGAGCCCGGCGGCGCAGTTGGGGCAGGCGAGCGCGGCGAGCGCGGGCAGGCTCATTCGGCGGCCCGCGTCCCGAGCAGGCCGACGAAGACGCGGAAGGCCCCCACGAGGTCGACGGCTTCGGGCTCGTGGAGCCACTGGAACTGGAGGCCGTCCATGACCGCGACGAGCAGCGGCGCGGCCTGGGCGACGGTGAGTCCCGAGGGGAGGCGCTCGCCCCACTCGCGGCGGAGGATCGCCTCCATGTCCTCCCTGGTGCCGCGGTAGCGGTCGTGGAAGTACGCGCCGGCGGGGTGGTCCTCGGTCACCGACTCGCCGAGCAGGGCCGAGAAGGTGCGGATGAGCTCGGGCCGGGCGGCGTTGGCCTCGACGAGGGTCGCGAGGTTGCCCATGGTCCACTCGTCCCCCGCGGCCTTTGGGGCGTCGCCGGTGTCCCATTCGTCCCGCTGGCGCAGGACCGCTATGAGCAGCTCGTCCTTGGTCGGGAAGTAGTGGAGGAGCCCCTGCTGCGTCAGTCCCACTTTCTCGGCGACGGCGGCGATGCTGGAACCACGGAACCCGCGCTCGGCGATCACCTCGATCGCGGCCCGGAGGATCTCCTCACGGCGGGCCCGACCGCGGGCGCCGTGCCTTACTCCATTGGGCGATATGGGTGTCGAGGACATCGGCGGCTCACAGACGGTAGGCGGGATCGTTGCCCTACAGACTAGTTAAGAACAGGTAGGTAACATCACCTACCGACGACTCTGTAGTGGCGTCGCTCGCACCTGCTCCACGAAAGGCCCCGATCATGAGCGATCCCGAATGGACCATTCCGGCCGACCGCCCCGATTACGACGAGGCCGTCGAGGCCGCGCTCGCGAAGCTCGACCTCGACACCAAGGCCGCCCTCCTCTCCGGCCGCGACATGTGGCGGGTGATCGCGATCCCCGAGATCGGTCTGCGCTCCATGACGCTCTCCGACGGCCCCATCGGGGTGCGCGGCCGGTTCTGGACCGTCGCCGACCCCTCGCTGGCGCTCCCCAGCCCCACCGCCCAGGCCGCCTCCTGGGATCCGGCGTTCGTGCGCCGCATCGGGCACCTCCTCGCCGCCGAGTCCCGCCGCAAGGGCGTCCACGTGCTGCTGGCGCCCACGATCAACCTGCACCGCTCCCCCCTCGGCGGCAGGCACTTCGAGGCGTTCTCCGAGGACCCGTACCTGACCGGCCGCATCGCCGAGGCGTATGTGGCCGGCGTCCAGGAAGGCGGGGTCGGCACCACCATGAAGCACTACGTGGCCAACGACGCCGAGACCGACCGGTTCACCGTGGACAACATCATCGACGAGCGCACCCTGCGCGAACTCTACCTGCGGCCCTTCGAGATGGTGGCCGGGACCGTCCGCCCCTGGGGCGTCATGACCGCCTACAACTCGGTGGGCGGCACCACGATGACCGCCCACGGGGAACTCATGGCCGTCCTGCGCGAGGAGTTCGGCTTCGACGGGTTCAACGTCTCCGACTGGAGCGCCGCCCGCCACACCGTCGAGGACGTCCGGGCCGGCCTGGACCTGGCGATGCCCGGGCCCTCCACGGTCTACGGGCCGCCGCTGGCGCAGGCCGTCCGCGAGGGACGCGCTTCCGAGGCCGACGTCGACGCCGCGGTCCGGCGCCTCCTCAAGCTCGCGGCCCGCGTGGGCGCGCTCGAGGGGGTCGAGGCGGCCGTGACCGAGCCGGTCGCCGGGCCCGAGGACGCCGTCGGCTTCCTCCGCGAGATCGCCCGGCGTTCGTTCGTCCTGGTCAAGAACGCCGCGCCCGAAGGCGACGAGGCGCCGTTGCTGCCGCTGGCGGCCGACGTGGTGCACCGCCTGGCGCTCATCGGACCGGCGGCCGCCGAGGCCCGCGTCCTCGGAGGCGGCTCCGCGACGGTCTTCCCCGAGCGTGTGGTCTCCCCGCTCGAAGGGCTGCGCGAGCATCTCGGCGACCGCGTCGAGTACCGGCGCGGCGTGGACCTGTTCGAACAGATCCTGCACGCCAAGAACGGCTTCGACCTGCGGGTGCGGCCCGTGGCCGAGGACGGGACCGAGCTTCCGCCCGAACCGCTGGCGAGCGGCGAGGTCAAGTGGATGGGCTACATCCCCGGCGGCATGTCCACCGAGGACTTCCACCATGCCGTCCTCGACGGGACCTATACCGCCACCGCCACCGGCGAGCACACCTTCGGCACCCGCGGTTCAGGGCGTCTCAAGCTCGTCGTCGACGGCCGGACCGTGTTCGACGACGACTACGCGGTCAACCCGGACGACCCGTTCGAATCGTTCTTCGGCCCGGGCGTGGCGCGAGGCACCGTGCATCTCGAAGAGGGTCAGACCGTGGAGGTGAGCCTGGAGTACGAGCCGCTTCCGTCCCCGCCGGGGTTCCCGCCCTCGGTGATGTTCGGCCTCATGCACACCGAGCCGCGGCCCGACGAGGACTAGCTCCTGGCCGAGGCCGTGGCCGCGGCCCGCGAGGCCGAGGTGGCCGTGGTCGTCGTCTCCACCACCGCTCCCACCGAGTCCGAGGGCTGGGACCGGCCGGACCCGCGCCTGCCGGGCCCCCAGGACGAGCTGGTCCCC